>Ga0210383_10001983_pt1 | contig 18598 bp, 18 predicted proteins | sample IncBWC14OmetaG_FD_160072 | JGI IMG/M metagenome (GOLD analysis project Ga0210383, IMG submission 160072) | Forest soil microbial communities from Barre Woods Harvard Forest LTER site, Petersham, Massachusetts, United States - Inc-BW-C-14-O ...
CGCCACGCACGAACCCAAGGCTGCAGAGGCGCGGAAACCCGAGAAGTCCGTTGCTACGCACGAGCCAAAGTCAGAGCCTAAACCTCGCGCCGAATCTAGGCCTGCCACTACGCACCAGCCCAAGGACGCAGAGGCGCCGAAACCCGAGAAGTCCGCTGCTACGCACGAGCCAAAGTCAGAGCCTAAACCTCGCGCCGAATCTAGGCCTGCCACTACGCACCAGCCCAAGGATGCGCCCGGGCCGAAACCTGAAAAGTCCACTGCTACGCACGAATCAAAACCAGCACCGCGCAGCGAGCCTAAACCAGTCGCGACTCACCAATCCAAACCTGAATCACACACACAACCGCAAAAATCGACCGCCTCTCACGAGTCCAAGCCCACCCAACAACACGCCGCGGCTCCCCGCGAAGAAAACCCCCACAAGCCCAGCTAACACAATTCGCCATGCACGAGCTGCCCGCCGCCCAGGGCAGCTCCTCTGCGCCCGTTGCTCGTTCCCTGCGTCTTGGCACTCGACGGAATCCACCTCAAGCGAATGCAAATCCTGCCGATACAATAAAGACGGCGCTCCAGGGGTACCCAAAAATGGCATGGTTTCTAAAAAGCGTGCCCTATATCTGGCTGTTTTTTACCACCGTGATCATTGTCGGCGTTCTCCACTCCATCTATAAATCTGGCAGCTTCAACTAGCACTCATCGTTGCCCTATTCTGATCGTTTTCGCGAAGGGCGGTATTCGGTTTCGCACGAAAAAATAATCTAGCAATCCATCATGCCTCCTACGGACGCCAAAGAGCGGAGGGATCTGGGAGCATGGGTTGAAGGCCAGACTACCGAATGGCGTGCGTCTTTGTGGTTGATATTGAGGTTGGAGATTTTGGGATCTGGCGGACATGGGGCGCAGCAGTGCTGGGCCCTACGTGGAGGGAAAAAAACGGCCCGCTTCGGAAGGCGGGCCCTACAGGAGTGCCTGTGGCACAGAGGGACTTGTGCCCTTAGATCCCACCTCGCACGAGTCTTGGCGCGATCCCACCGCTCGCAGTAAACTCATTGCTCCACACCGAATCGCACAAGGAGCCCCACATGGCAAACGAACTCAATGATCAATCCGTCCTCAGCCACATCGACAGCCTCGTCAAAGAAGAAGAACGACTCTACGCTCGTGGCGAACTCTCCGATCAAGACACCGCTCGCCTCGCCAAAATAAAAATTGAATTGGATCAATATTGGGACCTTCTCCGCCAGCGCCGCGCCCTCGCAGAATTCGGCGAAAACCCCAAAGAAGCAAAAATTCGTGACCCCAAAATAGTAGAAGCCTACGAGCAGTAGCCCTAGATGGACTTCTCCAATTAATTCAGCCCTTGGAGCGCAGCTGCGCGGAGAGGCGCAAGCAGGAGGGCGACCTCACTTTCTTGGCTGGACCGTCTCACGCCGCCGACACCCAACAAGGCATCGCCAAAGCCTTTTCCCAACCGCCAATGTAGCGTGTTCCTCGCCCACAACCAGAGCCCATGTGACAATCCCCCACACACCACGCATCAGATAAAATCAAACTAGAAGGAACAATCATGTCCATACCTCCAGACGATCCGCAACGCCACCTTACAACTGTGCAGGCCGACGACAACAAAAATATTCCGCACATCGGAATCGTAGGCGACACTTACACCATCCTCCTCACAAGCAAAGACACCGCCGGCCGCTTCTCTCTTATCGATATGTACGTTCCTCCCGGCGGCGGGCCTCCTCCGCATCGCCATGATTTCGAGGAAACCTTCAGGCTACTGGAGGGCCAGCTCGATTTTATTTTTCGTGGCACAAAGCAAACAGCACGCGCAGGCGAAACCGTACACATCCCGGCAAACGCTCCCCATCAGTTCCATAATTCATCCACCCAACCCGCAAGAATGCTATGCATCTGTTCCCCAGCCGGTCAGGAAGAATTCTTCTTGGAGATGGCTGTTCCCGTCGCCACGCGCACCACGCCCCCGCCCCCGCTCGATGAATCCGCCCAAGCGCAATTCAAGTCCAAAGCCGCCGCTCTAGCCGCCAAATATCGCACCGAATTCCTGCAACACGCCTGACCCATGTAGTGACCAGACTCTAGACTGCAACGTTTCTCCGTAAGTTTGCCAAAACTGTAGCGCCGGCGAGTCTTCAAACCCTGCCGCTTTTTTCCTGGCACAAAAGAAATCGTGTTCCCCTATAATCCAAATTACCAACGGGGGACCCACGCCATGCCGCAATTCACCCGTCGCTCCCTGATCCAAAAAACCGCAATCGCCACCTCCTTCGCCGCAATCGCTCCCGCCATAAATCCCGCGACAACAGATACCGCTGCAGCCACCGTCTTCCACGTCTTCGCATTCCAATGGAAGCCCGATGCCACTGAAGCGCAGAAACAAAAAGCCGCAACAGACATCGCCGCATTCCAGGGCCAGATTCCCGGCCTTCTCCAAACCCACGTGGGCCCCAACATTTCTCCTCGCGGCAAGGGCTACACCTTCGGCGGCATCATGCAATTCAAAGATCAGGCGGCGCTCGACGCCTATGTCCAACATCCCTCTCACCAGGCCCTGCTCGCCTGGCTAGTCCCGCTGATCGACGCCATCGAATTAGATCTACGCGCCTAGGAAAATCTTCACACACCAAATTCCGCGGGAACCAAATCGCCTTTTCAGCGGAATCATCCTTGTACATGCGGACCACACATCCGCGGGGTTCAGTCTTAAAGGGAGAAAATCGAAATGAGGAGATTTTTGTTGCTGGCAGTTGTCTGCCTGGCGTCGGTGCCGTGTCTGAAGGCACAGGAAGACGGCAGGTTTCAGGTAGGAGCATTCGCGGATTATTTTCGCTCGGTGGCCACGGGAACAAACATGTTCGGCCTCGGGGGACGTCTGGGAGTAGGAATCTTGCCGCACACCATGCTCGAAGGCGAAATGGCCTATGACTTCAACCGCGCCTTCGTCGATGCGTTCACCTATTCAACGGGCGGCAGCGTTAGCTACATCACTTCCGGCGTCCGCACCTTGCACGCCATGGTAGGCCCGCGCGTAACCTGGGAACACGGTCCCATCCATCCCTTCGCGGAATTAAAGGCCGGCTTCATCAACTACGATTTCAGCAACGTCCCAACGGGATACACTTCCTATTCAAATCAAATCCAAAACTTGCGCAATCAAGACGTGAACGGCGCGATCCTCGCAGGCGGCGGCCTCGAAGGAAAAGTCGGCCCCATAGGCATGCGCATGGACGTAGGCGACGAAATGTACTTCAACCACGGCGCCCACCAAGGGCTGAAAGTCTCCGCAGGCCCATACATCCGCTTCTAATCCAACTCCTGGATGCCCCACTCTGAGAGGCTCATGCGAAGGGTGTTTTGGGTTTCTGTTTTCGAAGAGAGATTTCTTCCGCAAAAACTCGCGGAAAGACGCGGCGGTCCTCACTTCGCGGACTTCGTTCGGAATGACGTGTTTTTTGTCTGGGATTTTGCGGACATGGGGCGCAGCAGTGCTGCGCCCCTACGATCGATCCATCTCTAACCAATCGATCCCTGCCGAGACCCCTGTCACCCACCAAACGCCGCCAATGTACCTGCCCGCAACAGCCCCGCCGACTCCCGATCCAGATAAACCGTCACGCCTTGATGTCCGCGCAAAACCGACGCCGGCGCCATCACACTAATCTCTCCTTCAAAACAGGCCAGCACGGCCTTAGCCTTCCGCGCGTCAGGCGCAATGCAAATAATTTCCCGGCTCTTCAAAATCTGCTGGATCGACATCGAAATCGCCTGCGCAGGCACTTCCGCAAGATCGCGAAACCATCCCTCACCCACTTGCTGCAACCGGCACGCCTCATCCAAATTAACAATGATGTATGGATCATCGACCGCAAAATCCGCTGGCGGATCATTGAACGCCAGATGTCCATTCTCCCCGACACCCACAAACGCAATATCAACCGGCGCGGAAGAAATAGCTTCACTCGCGCCACGAATCACTTCCGCCGAATCTCCACGCCCATCCAGCAAATGCACATTCTTCATTCCCGTCTTGCCAATCAACCGTTCCTGCAAATATTCGCAAAAACTCGCCGGATGATTCGCCGGCAGCCCGATATATTCGTCCAGATGAAACAGTTCAACGTTCGGCCAATCGATCCCAGGCATTGCCGTAAGTACTTCCAGAAATTCGAATTGAGAGGCACCCGTCGCCGCGATCACCCGCGCACGTCCTTGCTTCGCAATCGCCGTACGAATTGACGTGGCTGCCTGCGTTGCCGCGGCCTTCGCCAGTGAACTCTTGTCCTCAAATACCATCAGGATCATGTCCGCCACTTTCCGCCGGACCACGAACCAAATCCGCTCCGGCTACTTCTGGCCATGCTCTTCAAACGCTTGACATGATATCAGCCGCGTGATGTTCTCTTCCGGTACCGATAATTAATTCTTCGTATCTCGCGCATAATTCCGTCCAGGAGAAAAAATGAGCGACGCCAAATCCGCCATGAGCCGCAAAGCATTCCTAACCAAATCTGCCGCGTTGCTGGCCGGCGGCGCGGCCTCCGCAGGCACTTCCCTTTCCTACAGCAGAATCTCGGGATCCAACGATCGTATCTCCTTGGCTCACGTTGGCAACGGCAGCCGCGGCTCTGATCTCGATTTGATCGCGTCGCAATTGAAAACCTCCCACAACATCGAAATGACCACCGTCTGCGACCTTTGGAGCCGCAATCGCGAAAAGGCCGTCGCGACAAACGCAAAATATTACGGTCGCGCGCCCCGCCAGTTTCAGTACATCGAAGAAGTCCTCACGCTAAAAGACGTCGACGCAGTCCTCATCTCTACGCCCGAACACTCCCACTCGCCGCTCCTGAAAATGGCCGTCGACGCCGGCAAAGACGCCTACATCGAAAAGCCTATGGGCAACGTTCTCGACGAGGTCAAAGCCGCGCGCGACGCTGTTATCGCAAACAAGCGCATCGTCCAGGTCGGCACGCAACATCGCAGCGAACCTTATCCCATCGCTGCGCACCACCTGGTCCAGACCGGCGTCCTGGGCGATGTCAGCAAAGTAGAAATCGTCTGGAACTATCACGGCCCGCGCTGGAGAGGCCGACCCGAATCCAAGCTCGTCCGCGAACAAGACACCGACTGGCGCAAATGGCTTCTCACCAAGCCCTATCGCCCGTTCGATCCCCAAATCTATTGTGAATTCCGCCTCTACAAGGAATTTTCCAGCGGCATTCCCGATCAGTGGATGAGCCACGGAATCGACATCGTGCACTGGTTTATGGACGACAACTTTCCGCGTTCCGTCGTCGCCAACGGCGGCATCCTCGCCTGGCACGATGGCCGCGAAAATCCAGACACTTTCCAGGCTTTGCTCGAATATTCAAAAGGATTTTTAGTTAGCTACGCCACTAGCTTTGGCAACGACTCCCCTAGCTTCACCCGCTACATGGGAAAAAAGGCCACGCTTACCAATGTTGGCGGCGAAGGCAGCCCGCGCTATGAAATTGCCGAGGAAAAGGGAAATCACGAAGACGATCCGGACATCGACAAGCAGCGCACTTCAAAATATGTTCTGCTGCCCGGCCAAACCGAGCTTCCTCCCATGGGCATCGATGATCTTTCCACCGAACACATGGCCAACTGGTTCGAATGCCTGCGCTCCCGCCAACAACCGCACTGCACCATTCACAACGGCTTCGCGCATTCCGTAGCCTGCATCATGGCCGCGCAATCCTACTGGTCCGGCAAAAAACTCTACTGGAACGCGACAACGGAGACCATTGCCGATCACCCGTAAGTTCTCCCTAGTAAGCTCAAACCCACGTGGCCCAACTCGAACCAAGACGCGGTTGGTTGGGATCATTCGTCGCGGAGTTCGCAGGATGACGGCGTGCGGTTTTTTGTAGCGGTTTTTTGTAAAGAGATGAGAAGGCTTGAGGCGCTAAACCGCACCTTTAGAAGGCAAAGGGTGCGGCACCCTGGGCAGCCGCGTTTTTGTTTTTGTCAAGGCAAGATGCGGTGATCGAAGAGGGATTCTTTCCGCACGAGGCGCGGAAAGGCGCGGCGGTCCTCATTTCGCGGACTCCGTTCGGAATGACGGTTTTATCTTAGGGGCCTCTGAAAATCACTTCACTCATCCCAAAATCCATGAAACTTCTCGCTCAGTTCACGCGTCCTACGACTAGGATCCGATAGCTGCGGCACACGTCAGACCCACACCAATGTGCCGCCGTCCAGCCCTCGACCCACCTCGCCCGGAAATCACACTGAGGAGATACGGAAAATGAAAATCAATAGACTATGTACGGGATTAGTCGCGTTCGGGATGGTCGCCGCACTGTCCGTGCCCGCCGCGATCGCGAAATCACAATCGGCCTCCGACCCGCAAACAGCCACCAAGGAAGCCGGGATGCGAGACAGGTTCCAGACTACGGTCGAAAGCCTGAATCTCACCGATGACCAGAAGCCCAAAGTGGACAGCATTTTCGCCGATGCAAAAACGCAGCGCAAAGCGATCTTCAGTGACACCACGCTCACCGACGATCAGAAAAAAACAAAAATGAAAGAACTCCACCAATCCACCATGACGAAACTCAATGGCGTCCTGACCCCCGACCAACAAACCGAACTAAAAACCAAAATGGCGACAGCCAGAGAAAAATCAGCCCCGCAGCAGTAATGGCGGGGTTTTTTGGATTTTAGAGTTTGCGGGCAAGGGGCGCAGCAGTGCTGCGCCCCTACTAAGAGGAAGGCTCGGAAACCCAAAAACAGAAAAGGCCCAGCTCACACGAGCTGACCCCGAACAAAAACCTTCAACAATCCATTCAACTACTCGCGCTTCTAATTCCCCTTCAGTGAATACCCCGCATCAAACGGCAACTTGCCGTCAATCCGCAATACCTTTACCGAACTGTTAATCGCATACACATCCAGCAATCCAATCGCGCCGGGAGTAGCCTCCACCGTACGCATCAAATCCTCATCGCTATCCACAATCTTGATCATCAGCCGCGATTCATTCAGCTTCGCCAACAGCGGCTTCACCTCGGCCGGAGCCACGCCGAACAGCTTCTGCACCGCCGCGTGCATCTCCGGCGATTCCGGATCATGCATTACCAGCGTGAAGCTCTTTCCATCCGGCCACGCCTTCTGCGTACCCTTGCAAAGCTTCTCGAGGTCCACAAGCGTTACATCCTGCAGCTTGCTCCCCGCGGAAGCCACCAGCGCCCAATTCTTCGCTGCCGGAAAAAGTGGCAAAGCGCATACAAATAACACACACACAAGCACAACGAGTTGAAGTAATCGTACGGAGCGACGGTCGTTCATCCTTCCCACACGCAACCTTTCTGGGAGGTTACGTGTAGTTTCAAGATTGGGGCGAACCCGCACAAGTAGCTTGTAGGACAATGTGCCCAACCTGACCACTCACAAAAAGCGCACACCTGTCCCTCCGTCCAGCTTCCGCCGCAAAGCGTCAACCGATAACTTCAAGGAGTATCCCCAGTATCGATGTAAAACGAAGTGAGGAGTAAAACGCTTATGCGGCACACGGCAGCCAATGTCTTTATGCTGATTCTTACGGGCGGCGTGTTCGCAGCCCCAACCTGGTCGCAGCAGACCACTCACGTCGCCCCGGCGAAGGCCACTACCGCCAAGCCCGCCGTGAAAGTCAGGCCATCCGCGCAACTCATATTCGGTTCGATCGGAATTGCATCCAAGTCCGTTGCCGCAAAGCAGCAACTCGAACTCGCGCTGAACAGCTACGAACTCGCGCAATACGCCGATGCGGTCAAACACGCCCAACTCGCTGCCGAAAAAGATCCGCAGAGCGCCCTTGCCTACGCGGTCTGGTCCTACGCCGCGCGTATGATGGACTCTGCCCCCGTTGCCTTGCAAAAGGCCCAGGCCCTGTCCGCGAAAAGCGCACCTGACGAAAGGCTTCTCGTGACCTTCATGGTTGGCGCGCAGCAAGCCGATGTTCTTCCCGCGATCGTCGCCATGAACGATCTGGTGCACAAGCATCCCAAGGACAAGCATGTCCTCTATCTGGCCGGCGATTGGCTCTCCTCTCAGGAAGACTCCCTGCGTGGCCGCAAGCTCCTGGAAAAATCCCTCGAGCAGGATGCAAATTTTCCGCCGGCATTGAATTCGCTCGGCTATTCCTTCGTGGGATCGCTGGAACCCGCCAAAGGCATCAGCCTGTTGCGCAGGTACGCAGAAGTGTTGCCCGATGATCCCAACGCACAGGATTCCCTCGGCGAAGTGTTGCGCATCACCGGCGACGACGAAGGATCCCTGGCGCGCTATGCCGCCGCACTCGACATTTCCTCCACCTTCATCACCTCGCAATATGGACGCGGCGACACCTTCACCCTGATGGGGAAATATTCGCAAGCCCGCGCTGAATACGACAAAGCCCTAAAGATCGCCACCAACGAACACGACACCCTGCACATCGAATTTCAAAAAGCGCTTGTCTTTTTCTGGCAAGGGGATCTCGGCACAGGGCGCGCCGAGCTAGCGGCGCTTTCCGCCAAAGCCGCGGAAGCCAACGACATGGTGGCTCAATTTGAAATCGATTACGCCCGCGTTCTTCTTGCGCCAGACGCAAAAGCCGCCGACGAACTCCTTGCCGCCATGGAAGCGCGCCTGTCCAACGTTCCTGCGGATAAACTCACCGCCGAACGCAACGAGGAATATGCCACCGTTCTCCGCGAAGAAGCCCGCCTCGCGTTAGCGGCCCATAAATCGAATGATGCCGACGCCCTGATCCTGAAGCTCGATCAATTAGCGGCCGCATCCCGCGATCAAAAAGTGGAGAGCATCTACGAATCCGCCCGCGGCTACGTCATGGCCGCAAACGGCGACTACGCCAACGCGGTGGACGAACTCACTTCCGACTTGCACTCGCCCCTGGTCGTACAGCAACTAATCGTGGCCCAACAAAAACTCAATAACCCCGAAGCCTTGGAACAAGCGCAACTCCGACTCAAATACCTGCGCACCCCTACGGCCGAATGGTTCGCTGTGACCAAACACAGCACCGAAACCGCGCAATCCACCACCAACCAGTAGCATAGGCTTCAGCCTGTGCTCTCGGGCCTTCCTTTTCGCGGAAGTGGTGTAGCTCGAGAACCCAAGAGCGCTGGCATGAAAGCCAGCGCTACGTGGTCGCGACTTGGTTGGGATTCCTTACTACGTTCGGAGTGATGGGGCTTTTTTTGAATGCCCAAGCGGCCCGCCTCGGAAGGCGGGCCCTACAACCCAAGCAAGAAAACAGCAGGTCCCTCATGAGAATTGTTTTGGTTGGAGAATTGGGGAAACCCAAACCCCACACGCAACAGCGCAGTGTGGAGCACCTGGCGGCCGGGCTGGCCGATCTAAAGTTCGGCCAGTACACGAAGAGAAACCCAAGACCCACCCTTCGCGGACTCGGAGCGGGGCATCCAGGCAAAGGCATGGACTTGCCTACAAATTGAACGCATAGAGCAGCAAGCGCGTGATAAACAAATCGACAATCAACACCACTACCGACGACACTACAAACGCCGTGATGGTCGCTCGCCCCACTCCCTCCGTGCCGCCCTTCACTCGAAATCCTTTATAACAACCCACCGACGCGATAATAAATCCAAATACCAGCGGCTTTGTGAAGCCGATCACCAGGTCGCCAAACTCCAGCGCGTTGATTGCGCGCGTCATGAATTGTTCCGCACCCAGGTGCAGGATCGCCCACGCCACCACGAATCCTCCCAGCAGTCCTGCGCAGTCCCCCAGCGCCACCAGCAACGGCAGCGTCAACACTGTTGCCAGCACGCGCGGCGTCATCAGCTTCCGGATCGGGTCGATTCCAAATCCCCGGATCGCGTCCACCTGATCCGTCACCACCATCGATCCCAACTCCGACGCCATCGCCGTTGCGTTTCGACCCGCCACCAGCAGCGCCGTGAACACCGGACCCAGTTCCCGTAGCAGCGCCAGCGAAACCGCGTCGCCCGTCAATACCGTTTCTCCGAATCGCGCGAATTGCGACGCTGCATTCAACACCACCACGCCGCCCACGCAAAACAGCGCGACCACCACGATCAGCGACGATCCTACTCCGATCTGATCCATCTGGTCCACGAGGTCGGAAAAATATCCCTTGCTCCCGAACATGTTCCGCACAGATCTCATCGTCAGCAGCGAGTAGTCCTGAAGTGAGAACGTCCACATCTTCAGCGTATTTCCAATGACTGTCGAAACCGAACTTGAGTTCATAGACGCACCCTTTGTCACAGTGGCAGGTCCTACTGTCTGTAGCAGCTTATAACGCCTGCCCCTTGAATCAACAACTACCCCGCTCCTTTTTCCCTCAGGGCACAACTCCTCGCTTTGAAGAAAAGCAGGTCCATCACTCCGCAAAAAGCGCGGGGATTCGGGATGACAATTTTTTTTGGGTCTGAGTCTACGAAGGGTGGAGCGTGGGTTAACGTGAGGAAGCCTTGGGGGCACGCGAGGGCACGACATAGGCCGCAGTTATGCTGCGACCTTGGAGGCGAAGAAACGGCCCGCTTCGGAAAGCGGGCCCTACAAAAGCGTTCCCTAGAAAAGCGAACCCAAGATAGAGGTACCACACAGTCTTCCGCGCTATGATAGGAATCCCTAAACCACTCGCGTGGAAACTACATGACCATCGACCAAGACCTCGAAAAGATTGCCCTCCAGGAAAAAATCCTGCAATTTAATTCCTTCGACGCAAAGACCGCCTGGGCCATCGGCACCGCCTTGAAAACCGCCGCGGAAAAACGCCAGCTCGCTGTGGCCATCGACATCCAGCTCCACGGCTTCCCCCTGTTTTATTGCGCGATGCCCGGCACCACGCCAGACAACGCCGACTGGATTCGCCGCAAGCGCAACGTAGTCGCGCGCTATCATCGCAGCTCCTACGCCATCGGCCTGAAGCATGCCCGCGCTTCCACCTCTCTCCACGACGGCACCGGCCTCGATGCAAAAGATTACGCCGCGCACGGCGGCTGTTTCCCCATACTCCTCGCAGGCACCGGCTGTGTGGGCACCATCACCGTCTCCGGCCTGCCGCAACGCGAAGACCACGCCCTCGTCATTTCCGTCCTTCAGGAATTCCTGCAAGTCCCGCGCGAAGATCTTGCCCTCACGCCTGCCACATCCTCTTGACGAAACGCATCGCCCTGCCCACCATTCATCGCAAGGAGCGCGCCGGATAATGTTCACCACGTGGCTGCTGGCACTCGCAATTACCGCCATCGTCTTCGCCGTCCTCTTGCTCCTTCACAATCCCAGAGTAAGTGCGCTCTTCCACCAGCACGTTCGCGATCGTCCCAGGCGCCGGCTGCTCCTCGCCGCCATCGGATTTTTCTCCACCTTCGCGCTAGCCCGTGCGGCGGCTTACGCGGCCTATCGTAAATTCGGCCCGTTTCACTACATCTACATTCATGGAACGCACATCCATCATCTTGTCTGGGGAATTTTGCTTCTGCTGATCGTCGGCTTCTGCTGGCTGGTGCAACTCGGCGACGGCGCCGATTCTTCCTCGCTCATCGCCAGCCGCCTCATGGCCTTGCTCTACGGTGTAGGCGCCGCGCTCACCCTCGATGAACTGGCCATCTGGCTGAACCTCGAAGAAGGCATCTACTGGACCCACAGCGACCGCGCCAGTCTCGACGCCATAATTCTGTTCGGCGCCGCCCTGCTAATCGCCCTCTGGGGCCGCCCGTTCGCCAAAGCCTTGACCTCCGAGCTCTACCACTCCCGCAATCGCCAGCAATCGCCATCACAAAAATAAAAGGGCTGAAAATGACCCCAAGAGCTGGCATGAAAGCCAGCGCTACACACCCAAGACACAGTCAAGAGTGCGCGTGCCACGGGGGCGATCGCAAGACGCGAGGGTTGGAGGTCTTAGTACTGGAATGCTGAGGAGGAAGAGTGGTTTTGCTGGGGAAGCGGGGAACGAAAGCAGATTCCTCACTTCGCGGAGTCCGTTCTCCTCGGAGCTCGGAGCGGGCGGAATGACGTATTTTTTTGTTATGTATGGGAAGAAACGGCCCGCCTCGGAAGGCGGCCCCTACAAAACTGAGACGACGGGTGTAAACCTAAGATGCCGGCCTGAAGGCACGGCGCTACAAGTGCCCTTTTCACCACCGCACGCCACGCCGCTGCCTCAAAGCGCAGCCACCACCTCAATCGGTCCACTCATCACACCCTCGCCACCAACATACTTTTTTGTGGTGGCATTCGAGCGATAGATTTGGGATCTTGCGGACATGGGGCGCAGCATTGCTGCGCCCCTACGAAGAATCCCCCACCCCCTGAAACAAACCCACAACCCCACGCGTAGTAACCCACAGAACCAGCGAGGTCAAACCATGCCTATCGACGACCCGACCGCCCCTCCATTCCTGTCCACCGCCCCACCGTCCAGCGGCAACAAATTCTTCTATGCCCCGGACGGCGGCATCCGCGTCGGCTGGCGCCTCTTACTCTTCCTTGTGATTTTCGTGGCCCTGATCGTCGCCGTCCATTTCACTCTCCACAGCATTCCCGCTTTTCGCGCCTGGGAAAACTCCGTCCCCAAAGAAGTTTTCGTTCCCAGCAAAATCATGGTTGGCGAAGGCATTGCTGTTTTCGTCCTTTTCATTTCCGCCTTCCTCACGTCGAAAATTGAAACGAAAACCTTCGCCGATTACGCCCTGCCCCCCGCCCAAGCCTTCGGCAGACGCTTTTGGCAAGGCGCGCTGTTCGGCTTCGCGATGTTATCTCTATTGATGGGCCTGATCGCCGTCTTCCACGGCTTTTCGCTAGGCGGTTTCGCGCTCGCAGGCACAAAAGCGCTGAAATATGCCGCGCTCTACGGGATCGCCTTCCTCCTGGTGGGCATCTTCGAGGAATTTTCTTTCCGCGGTTACATGCAATCCACGCTAGGCTCCGGCATCGGTTTCTGGCCCGCCGCGATCGTACTCTCCGTCATTTTCGGCGCGATTCACCTGCAAAATTCCGGCGAAGCCGTAGCGGGAGCGGTCATGGCCGGATCGTTCGGCATTCTTGCAGCGCTCACGCTTCGCCGTCTCGGCAGCATCTGGTTCGCCATCGGCATGCACGCCGCCTTCGATTGGGGCGAAACTTACTTCTACTCCGTCGCCGACAGCGGCTTCGTCGCCCGAGGCCATCTCCTCAATGCCAGTTTCCACGGGCCCACTTGGCTAACCGGCGGCTCCGTCGGCCCCGAAGGCAGCCTCTTCGCCCTCCTGGTCCTCCTTCTGGCCGCCCTAGCGATCCACTTCCTTTTCCCCGCAAGAGATAATCCGGCTCGCCCAACTTCCAGAGGGTTCTTGGGGAAAGTTAGATCGAAGAGGGATTTCTCACTTCGCGGACTCCGGTCTCCTCGCGAAGCTCGGAGCGAGCGGAATGACGGGCTTTTTTGGTGGCGAAACCCAAGACGCTGGCATAAAAGCGAGCGCTGCCGGAGATTTGGAGATTTGACACAGCAGTGCTGTGCCCTACGACTTCGAGCAACGCACGACAAATCGCTACGGATTCTCTAACAACGTCACATCCCCCTCTGCCGCCGTCATCCCTGCCCCCACCGGCTTCCTTGCCATTGCCGCCAACTGCGACTCCGCCTGCTCTTTCTGCGCCTTCGACAAATGCCGCGCCAACGCCTTCACGTGCCCAGCCCCGGACTTGTCTCCCCCCGCGAGCGCGCGCGAATACCACACATACGCCGCCAGCTCATCTCGCGCCACGCCCATCCCGTGCTCGCATAAGTACGCATAATTCATCGCCGCGTGCGGCAATCCCTGCTCCGCCGCCAGTTGCGACCAGTGCGCCGCCAGCGCATAGTCAACCGGCTCTCCTCTGCCCTTGAAATAGCAAATCGCCAGATTCGCTTGCGCTACCGCCAACCCCTGATCCGCCGCGGTTCGAAACCATTGCGCGGCCCGCTCCAGATCCACCGGCGTCGCATAACCCAACTGGTAAAACGTGCCGAGGTTGTACTGCCCCATGGCATTTCCATGCTGCGCGGCCGCGCTAAACCACTTGAACGCGGCATTCACATCTTTCGCCATGCCGCGCCCATACTCGTACATTCCGCCCAGATTATTTTCCGCGCCCGCATCGCCCCCCTGCGCCGCCACCCGGTAATATTCCGCCGCTTTGCCATAATCGACCGCCACGCCGCGTCCGTGTTCGTACAAATAGCCAAGCAAAAATTCCGCCGGCGCAAAGTGCAACGACGCTGACGATCGCAACAATCGCAACGCCGAACCGTAATCCGGAACCGCATGCCCATCGAACAACAGTCCACACGCGCGCTTGTACTGCACGATCGCGTCTCCACCTGCAGGCATGGCCGGCAAATCAATATTCGCAATATCGGTCCTCTGCGCATTCGCATTCGAAGATGCCGCATAACTCCGAACCGCGAATAAACAGAACGCCACAAAAAGTGAACAGGATAAAAACCGAACCACAGGAAGACGCAGAGCGAGTGTAGCAGCCACGAGGACCTCCCCTATCACTTCTTCTGTCGTTCCTCGCGTTCCGCGGCAATTCGTGACCCGCACGTCTGCCCTCGGCCGAGGACCGGGAGGCACACCACTACCAAAGCGTGAAAAGCGGGATGGCGAGACCGCAGCAATTGCGGAAACGAAGCACAGCCCTTCGAGACACGCCAAAGCGTGATGCCCTATTGGACCACTGCGCTCGCCAGGAGGCGATATCGCAATAGACGAGCAACCCCCCGAATAAGTTCATCGGCTAAAAAGAATTTACAACTCCGTGACAATTCAGAGGGGCACAGGACACATTAGTTTCCAGGCGAGTCTCCGGCTTTTTCCTTCCAGGAAGATCCGGGGAGTTGGAGGGATTCCTCACTGCGCGGACTCCGTTCTCCTCGAAGCTCGGAGCGAGCGGAATGACGTGTTTTTTGGGATGTATAGGAAGAAACGGCCCGCCTCGGAAGGCGGGCCCTACAAAACTGGAGAACCCGAGATGGCGGCTGGGGAACCCAAGGTGCCGGCCTGAAGGCACGGCGCTACACGAAGACCCAAGAGCTAACAAGTGGTGCACCCGGGACACCACTCCCCATCATCGCTTCTTCGGCAAAAACGCCCAGATCCCCGGATCCTCCTGCCCCAACACCCAGGAACAAAACCCCTGCAACCCATCTTTCTGCACCAGGTCGTACCGGTCCCGAAATGTGCGCACATCCGTGAAGAAAATCCATTCCCGCATCTGGTCCCGGTAGAAATAAAAATACGCACTGTGATCCTGCGCGTCCCACTGAATCTTCCCGCCATACGCTTCCGCCAACTGCAACGCATCCGGCGTCCCAATAGATACCGCCGTCGGATTCGGCTTCTCCTCGCTGCCCAATTCCGGCCCTTTCGTCGGCGTCCCGGTATACCAGCGATACCCATACACCGGAATCCCCAACGACAACTTCTCCTTCGGCACCACTTTCAGCGCGTACTCCAGATTCTCCACCGTCCAATCCCATCCAGCCACCGGTCCCGGCATCGTCCAACGCGTGTGCTCGTCATAGGTCATCAGGCAAACCAGATCGACGTACTTCGCAATCGCCGCAATGTCGTAAGCTCCGCGCCAGTCGGCATAAATCCATTTCGCAAACCCGCCGGCCCCCGGATAACCCGGAGCATTCGGCACCGTCGCGATGGTCAGTTGCAAACCGGCCTTGTGCATAGCGTCCGCCGAAACCTTCACCAACTCCGTCAGCCGGTCGCGGTCCGTCCAATCGACATTCTCAATATCCAATTGGAAACCGGTATACCCATGCAGCTTGCTCTCGCGAATCATAGCCGCATTCATTTCGCCCTGCGCAGCAAGATTCGTCGCCAACGTGTGGAACTTGGTCTTGCTGAACAGCGCGATGATCGGCATCACCGGCAGCTTTTCCTCCTGCGCCCGCTTCAACACCGTCGGTTCCGGCGCTCCGGTCACCAAACCGTTTTCATCCACGTCATACCAGGCAGGCACCAGCAAATCGATCTGCGAAGAATGCGCCAAAAAGGAGCGGATCGACTCGGGCGAGTTCGTTAAATAAAAGAGCGCCACCGGTGTGGCGCCAAAGCAAGCACCAACAGCGACCAAAACAAAAACCGCCAGCAGCAAAAAAATGCGTCTCATCATCTCTCCTAACCCAATCGGCGCCATTATATCCCGTAGCGCAGAGGGATTCCTCGCTCGGAATGACGGTTTTGTTTGGGGGCAAGAGTGAAGCAGATCCCTCACTTCGTTCGGGATGATATTTTTTGGTTATTCTTTTGCGGTGAAACCCAAGATGCCGGCCTGAAGGCACGGCGCTACAACGGCGAGAAGACCCAAGCCCCCTGTTGCGCTGGCTTTCATGCCGGCGGTCTTGTGTGTCCCCCCGTCACTTCTACCAATATCCAACCGCGCCGCGAACCCTTAGAATCCCACACGCATATCCAAACAAACGGAGACTTCAAATGCAGACCGCCACAATCCTCCCGAAACCAATCGCCGCACTCCTTCTCTGCCTCTTCGCCGTCCTTCTCGCCCCACTTTCCCGCGCCAAGGAAAACGTCGACTTCAACCCCAACCTCGATTTCACCAAATATAGGACCTTTGCCTACGTCGGCGGCGTCGAACACCTGGTCATGCTGCAACTGAACCCCAACGAAATTCGAGACAACATCCATGACGCCGTCGCCCGCGAACTCACCAAACGCGGCCTGAAAGAAGTGAAACGCAATGAAAATCCCGACCTCGTCGTTCGCTATTTCGCCAACACACAAGCCAATTCGAACTACGCCCCCACCAACGACTGGGGCGGCTTCGATCCTTTCATCTTCGATCAATGGGCCTATAGCTACGACGTCTGGAGCGCCGCGACTACCATTCGCGAAGGTTCTCTCCTCATCGACCTGATCGACGTTCAACGCAAAGATTTAGCCTGGCGCCTGCTCCTCCAGCAAAAAATTCTCAACGTCGATAAAATTTGGGACAAAATAAATCAGGAAATTACCAAGGCTTTCGAAAGCTTCCCTCCCACTGAAAAAGAAAAAGAAGAAATGCGCAAACAACACGCCGACCACCCACCCAAAGCCGCAAAGCCCCAATTCCAGTAACGCGCAGGAGCATAGTCTTTATATTGGCTTTAGGCAGTGTCTTGGGGGCCCAGTTGCACAGTGTTTTGGGGGGAGACCCTAGCGTGAGGCAGGTCCGTCACTTCGTTCGGGATGAGATTTTTTGGTCATTTTTTTGTGGTGGAACCCAAGATGCCGGCCTGCAGGCACGGCGCTACAAACCCAAGACACTTCGAAGTGCTCGCAAAAAATTCTCTTGCCACCCTGAAACGATGCCGCCCCTTGGCGCCACTACTCCTCAGGCATGCTTCTTCCTAGTGCGAGGGCCACTCGCACGCAGGATCAGAAGCAAGCCCCAGCTATGAAAAAGAGCTTCAACTAGCCCCGCAACCACCCCGCAGCCGGTTTAGGTACGAATTGCGCCATCCCCATTCTGCCGGCGCGATGCGTACCCAGCCGGCACTCCCACCCGGCGAGCATCCAGTTGCCCCAAGACTGCCTGCTCGCCGCCCCTCACTAGTGCGCGAAGCGTGGCAGTTGTTTTTTTTGAACGTTGCGAGAAGAAACGGCCCGCCTCGGAAGGCGGGACCTACAGAGCTGAAGGACCCGAGACGACGGGTAGGAAACCGAAGATGCCGGCCTGAAGGCACGAGGCTACATAAAACTTCCTCACTTCTTCGGTTGCGCCGTAGGCGGCAAAATCCCATTCAACCGCAAATACATCGCTGCGGCGCCATAATGATCCGACCATCCACCAGCCAAAAAGAAAACTCCCAATGCCCGCGGCCCCTGCACGCGCCCGAAATCCACATTGTCTCCCAACTTCGAATCGCCCACATTCGCCAACGCCGTCGAGCAAAAAGCAAACGAGGCCTTCGCCGCCGCCAGCAACACATCCTTCGAGTCCGTTTCCTTCAATTCATCCGTCTTCGGCGCAGGCACGTCCGCGATCTTCGCGCACAATCCGTTGTTCGACTGCGCAATGTGCATCGCCAAGTGTCCAAAACTAATCTGGTCCGGCGTGGGCTTATACCCAAACTTATCCGCTGGCATTGCCTCAATCGCCCCAATAATACTTTTCTCCTGCCGCGGCAACATCAACCGCACCACCGTCATCACCGGATTCTGCACCGGCCCTGTACTCTGTCCGCTAGCAGGCGTATCACCCGCCGCGCCTTGCCCACGCACGCCACTAACAAATCCCAATACAAATACAAATCCCAAAACCATCTTCTTCATATCTCCTCCCAAATTCCGCGTTCCCAAAACGCCCCGATCATACACCTCCAAACCCACCCAATTGTGAAACCGCGCCCCGCGTCTAAAAGAAAAATAAAACACGTCATTCCGAGCGCGGTCCGCGAAGTGAGAACCGCCGCCCCTTTCAGATTGTTACGAAACTCTGTTGACCGTCCGAAAATAAATGAGAAGATGCCCTCGTGAAAGCGAGGGCATCTTTTTTATGGGCTATGTGCAGGGCGAAGGCCGGACCCAAG
>Ga0210383_10001984_pt1 | contig 18590 bp, 16 predicted proteins | sample IncBWC14OmetaG_FD_160072 | JGI IMG/M metagenome (GOLD analysis project Ga0210383, IMG submission 160072) | Forest soil microbial communities from Barre Woods Harvard Forest LTER site, Petersham, Massachusetts, United States - Inc-BW-C-14-O ...
CCAGCCAGCACCGCCTGCCACGCCGCCACAAAAATAGCCGCGGGTCGTTGGTCCTTAGTCGTTGGCCAACGACGGACGACCAATGGCGAACGACTCACATGCTATGATCCACGAAATCCTTCCCGTCGGCCCGCTGCACTGCAACTGCTCCATCATCGGAGACGAAACCACGCACGAAGCCATGGTCATCGATCCCGGCGATGAGATCGAAACCATCCTCGCGCTGGTACGCAAACATAACCTGCAGGTAAAGCAGATCGTCATCACTCACGCTCACATCGACCACGTCGGCGGAGCCATGAAACTTCGCGCCGCCACCGGCGCCCCGATCCTGCTAAATCAGAACGATTACGAACTGCTCAAGATGCTGGATATCCAAGCCACCTGGATCGGGGTGGCTCCCCCAGGCAAAGTGCAGATCGATCAAAACATCGGACAAGCCGACACAATAAAAGCCGGCTCGCTGTCCGCCAACGTAATCTTCACTCCCGGGCACACCGAGGGCAGCGTCTGTCTCTATTTTCCCGCGGAGAAAAAACTGATCGCCGGCGACACTCTCTTTGCCGGCAGCATCGGCCGCACCGACCTACCCGGCGGCTCCTTCGAGAAAATCATCGACTCCCTGCACGACAAACTCCTTGCCCTCCCTGACGACACCGTCGTAATCCCCGGCCACGGCGCCCAGACAACTATCGGCGAAGAGCGCGAGCACAACCCGTTTTTGAAAAGTTAGCGTCTGGAATTCGTCGTTCTAACGTACCGCCAGCAGCGGGACTTGTGCTCTGCAAACTCGCGTCATAGGCAGCTCTGGCGATGCGAGCGATCACTTGCTCACGTGTGGCTTCGTCGGCGGTCGAATCGGTAACGAACACAGCAATCGCAATTCGGCGTCCATCTGGCAGTGGGATGAGCCCAATATCGTTCGTTGCGTGCGCGACCCCATCGTCTACATCGGACGTGCCCGATTTGTGAGCAACGCGCACTCCCGCCGGCAGGTTTCCCTCCAGGCGATTTGTCCGCGCATCCTGTGTCATCCAGCCCAAAAGCAATTGAGTATGTTCTGTTGTCAGCAGCGAATGATCGCTGATCCTAAGAAGCAGATGGACGGCTCCCCCTGGCTCAAACCAGTTTCGGTATTGCGCTGACACTTCACGATGAAGGGCGGCTTCGTTGTCCTGAAGATGGAAGCCGCCGATCCCGAGCGCGGCGATGTAGCTGTTGACCGCTTTCGGGCCACCCACGAGGCGCAACAGAATGTCCGCTGCCACGTTGTCGCTCAGCGAAACGGTCAATCGCAGAAGCTCGCGCAAGGGTACGTCGACCCCGCCATCAGGATACCGATCTTGAAGCGGACTGTAGACATGCGGGAGGATGCGGTCCTGCGGAAGGAACCGCACCGGCTGATCCAGCGAAAACGTGCTTTGCTCGACCTGGTGCAGAACCGTGATCGCGAGCGGCAGCTTGAAAACTGACTGCATGGGAGGGTGCGCATCTGGATCAAGGTCGCAATCCAGCGCTGAGCCAGGCAACGAGCAGGCCGCTGACACCTTGCCGTGCGCCTCAGTTGCAATAGCACGAATCTGTTGCCTGAGAGGCTCCTGTGCAAGCGCGGACACCACAGAGAGAGCAAAAAGCAGCGCGAGACGCATGTGGCTCAGTATAGGAACTCCAACAACCCCCGGGAATGACGACGCTTATTCAATGCGTAAGCTCCAGACATTTGCCGCGCGCTTCGTGAGTTTCTCTGAGGACCGATCTCAATCCAAGCCACGATTATCGCGATCGTTCGAGCCCCGGACCTTGTGAACGCACGGCAGTCCCTACCTAGAGAGCTCGCAAGCCATTGATTCTACAGGGATCGCGAGAGACTACTGGAACTCTCCAAAAATAATTCAAAAAAACGCTTGCATTTGATTTAGTGTTGTAGTTAACTACAACACTAGAGAAACGAAGTAAGTAACCTCTAAAAGGAGTATTGAATATGAAACAACACATCGCACTTTCCCTTCTATTGGTTCTGATCGCCGCCACCGCTTTCGCAGCGGACGCCGCGACTCAGTCTGACGCGCAACAATCCTCCGTAGCTCCTGTGCAGTCCGAGGGGCAGAAGTCCTTCACAACCCTGAAAAGCCTTGCCGGAGAGTGGGAAGGCCCCGCCACCGTGGCAGAGATGCCGGAGATGTCGGGCGGCAAACTGCACGTCTCGCTGCGCGTAACCTCCAGGGGGCACGCGCTGGTGCACGAACTTCAGGAAGTTGGAACGCCATTGGATGCGACCAAGTACGACCATCCAGTCACGATGCTTTACGTGGACGGAGATCAGCTCACGCTGATTCACTATTGCGATGCCGGAAACCGGCCGCGCATGACTGGCAAGATGTTGCCCGACGGCAAGACGGTCGAATTCGAGCTCAAGGATATCAGTGGCGATCCATCGGTTCACATGCACCATTCGGTGTTCACCCTCGTCGACGCCAACCATCACACCGAGGATTGGACGTTCATGATGAACGACAAGCTGATCCACGCGCACTTCGACCTGACGAGGAAGAATTGACGCCGCTTCGAATTGACCGGCGATTGCCCGCAGGCAATCGAAGGCAACTAACGACCAGGGGGACATTGCCATGACCATCAACCCGAAAGTTATTTTTCAACGGAATGAACGACACGAAGGCGTCCCCAACATCAATATTTACCTGTTGCGGCTGCTCTATGTATTGATGTTCTTCGTGCTGGGCAAAATCACTTGGACGCACGTCCTCACCCACCAGGGACCATGGGACCCAACGAATGCCGTGGCGTGGTGTGTGTGGACGGCGTTCGCGACCTTGGCAGGTATTGGAATCGTCCGTCCGGTGAAGATGCTGCCCATCGTGCTGCTGGAGATTTTTTACAAAGTCCAGTGGCTCATTCTTGTGGCGTACCCACTGTGGTCAAAGGGCACGCTGACGGGTTCACCCGCGGAAGATATCACCTCGCAGTTCTTGTGGGTGATATTGCCTATCGCTGCGGTGCCGTGGGGTTACGTGTTCGTGAATTATCTTTACAAGCCCAGGAAAGTAGAACCAGTTCTTTCGTAGCAGTATCTGGAAAACATTATGGACCGTGAGTGGAACGACAGTCAGCCGATATACCGCCAGCTTCGCGACCGCATCGTCGCGATGATACTCGACGGCGTGCTCAAGGAGGGCGATCCGCTGCCCTCGGTGCGCAACGTGGCGGCCGAATATCGGGTCAATCCGCTCACGGTCCTGAAGGGCTATCAGCAGCTGGTCGACGAGCAACTGGTCGAAAGCAGGCGAGGCCGCGGAATGTTCATCAATGCGGGCGCGCGCAATCTGCTGATGCAGGGCGAACGCCAGAAGTTTCTTGCGGAAGAATGGCCGAGGATCTCCGCAACCATTCAGCGACTCGGCCTGACCCCGGAAGAACTGCTGGACGCCGCAAACGGCAAGCCATCAGATGACGCAGAGAAGGAGCCGAAGTCATGACAGTGATAGAAGCACGCGGTCTCCGCAAAGTTTTCGGCACGACGGTGGCGCTGGACAGCGTCAACCTCCACGTGGAAGAGGGCCGGATCCTCGGACTCGTCGGTCCCAACGGCGCGGGCAAAAGTACCGCGCTCAACGCGATCCTCGGCCTCACCCAATATCAGGGAGAACTGAGAGTGCTCGGCCGCGATCCCTGGACGGAGCGCGATCAGCTGATGTGCGATGTGTGCTTCATTGCCGACGTCGCCGTGCTGCCGCGCTGGATGCGGGTTTCGCAGGCGCTCGAATACGTCGCCGGAGTGCATCCGCGATTCGATCGTGCCAAGGCGGAAGGTTTCCTGGCGAAGACCGACATCCGCCGCGCCAGCAAAATCAGGGAGCTATCGAAGGGCATGGTGACCCAACTGCACCTCGCCCTGGTCATGGCCATCGACGCGAAATTGCTGGTGCTGGACGAGCCGACGCTTGGCCTCGACCTCCTCTATCGCAAGCAGTTCTACGATTCCCTCCTCAACGACTATTTCGACCGTACCCGCACAATATTGGTGACGACACATCAGGTGGAAGATGTTCAGCACGTGCTCACCGATCTTATGTTCATCAATCGCGGGCGCATCGTTCTCAATTGCAGCATGGACGAGTTCGAGTCGCGCTTTCTGGAAGTGATGGTGAATCCTGAACGTGTCACCGCAGCACGAGCGTTCAAGCCGATTCACGACCGCCAGGCTCTGGGCCGCAGCATTCTGCTTTTCGACCGAGGTGTCGATCAGAAACTCGACCGTCAGCAACTCGCCGCGCTTGGCGACGTGCGCACGCCCAGCATCGCCGATTTGTTCGTCGCCGTCATGGGGGATCACGCCCGCGAGGTACAAGGAGCGGCTCGATGAATACTCAATCAAACGCCATCCCCTGGTCCGTCGACGCGCAGCGAATCGCGCCCACGGTCATCTCGGCAACCCGGCCTTTTTACTGGTCGGTCAGGCGGGAATTATGGGAGAACCGTTCCGTCTATATCGCGCCCTTGGCCGTCGCCGCGGTCACGGTCTTCGGATATCTGATCGCCACTATGGGTTATGTCATGTCGACGGCCAACCTGGCTCAGCGGCGTGCGGCGCTCGAAGGACCCTACAGCTTCGCCATGGGTTTGATCATGGGGACCGCTTTTATCGTCAGCATCTTCTACTCGCTGGAGGCGTTGCACGGCGAGCGCCGCGATCGCAGCATTCTGTTCTGGAAGTCGATGCCGGTTTCCGATCTGGTTGTGGTGCTGTCGAAGGCGAGTATTCCACTCATCGTTCTGCCACTGCTTAGCTTCGCGACCGTCGTGGTCGCGGAGTTGATCATGCTGTCGCTGGCCTCCGTCGTACTGATGGGGAGCGGCCTGAGCGTTGCGACTCTATGGACACCCGTGTTCCAGATGTCGCTGATGCTGCTCTACCACCTGGTGACCGTGCATATGCTCTGGTATGCGCCCATGTACGGCTGGCTGCTGCTGGTCTCAAGTTGGGCGCGGCGCGCGGCATTTCTGTGGGCCGCTTTGCCTTGGCTTGCGATCGGCGTCGTCGAGAAGATTGCCTTCAACACTACGCATTTTGCCGCATGGGCAGGATACCGCTTCAGTGGCGACGCAGCAGGGGGTTCCTTTATGGGGGATAACGGCTCGATGGATCCGCTCATGCACCTCACTCCAGGAAAATTCCTGATCACGCCGGGTCTGTGGATCGGGCTGGCATTCTTCGCGGCATGCATCATTGCGACGGCGCGGCTGCGCCGCTATCAGGGGCCGATCTGATTTCGTGTGTGCAGTGGACGCAGTAGGTCGCACCAAGTAAGGAGAACTTTATGAGCACAGTAGCAATGACGAATCGGATTACAGGAGCGGCGCCGCGTTTCGAGGACAGAATGGCTGGCGTCCTTTTTGTGCTGAGCGTAATGACGGCAGCAATCATCGAGATCTTCGTTCGCGGCAGCTTGAATCTAGCGGGAGGCCTCATCACGGTCTCCGGCATGATTGGTGTGACACTGTTCTACTATGACATCTTGAGCCCGGTGAATCGGAGACTCTCTTTGCTAGCAGTGTCCTTCAACCTCACGGGACTCGCCTTTGAGGCTCTTCGATTTCAGTCTCAGGGCGTGAACATCGCTGTTGTATTTGACGGATTCTGCTGCATTCTGATCGGCTACCTGGTTTTCAGGTCGGCCTTTCTGCCTCGCATTTTGGGCGTGCTGATCGCATCGGGTGGTTTGGGTTGGCTGACGTTATTGTCATCGGCACTCGCAAAGAATCTGTCCCCCTACAATCTGGCGTTCGGCGTCCTGGGGGAGGGATTGGTTTGCCTGTGGATTCTGGTGGACGAACGCTCAACTCTGGAAGGAGCAGGCCAGCGCAGCACGAAAGCGCGGACTGGCGATACATCGGCCGCAATATGAATACTCCATCGAACGCAATGCCACAGTCTCCTCGCGATTCGCAGGAATTGGCGCCCGCGGCTTTGTCGGCGACGCGGCCGATGTACTGGTCGGTGCGCCGTGAGTTGTGGGAGAACCATTCCATCTACGTCGCGCCCCTGGCTATCGCCGCCGTCTATCTGCTCAGCTTCGCAGTCAGCGTGATTTGGCTGCCGGACAACATGCGTGAAGTATGGATGCCGCACACCATGCGCGAAATGGCGGCTCTCAAAGTGGCGGACTGCCTGATCGGGCTCGCCATGCCGTACACCCATGCTGCCATGCTGGTCGGGCTGATCGGGTTCCTGGTCGGGATCTTCTACTCGCTTGAAGCGCTGCACGGCGAACGCCGCGATCGCAGCATCCTGTTCTGGAAGGCGCTGCCGGTTTCCGATCTGACGACCGTGCTCTCGAAGGCCGCCATCCCGCTTGTGGTTTTGCCGCTGATAGTCTTCGCGGTTACCGTTTCCGTGCAACAGATTATGCGACTGCTGAGTATGGCGGTCCTGGTGATGAACGGTGGGAGCGCTGCGACGCTGTGGACTCGGCTGCCATTGTCGGAGATGGAATTGGTGACGCTCTACGGCGCCGTCGTGATTGTGCTCTGGCACGCGCCCATCTACTGCTGGTTTCTGTTGGTCTCAGGTTGGGCCCGGCGCGCGGTATTTCTCTGGGCTGTGGTGCCGTGGCTTGCGATTGCCGCCATGGAGAATATTGCGTTCCACACCACGTTTCTAGGACGCATGCTGCACGGCCGACTGCTTGGATTCACTGAGGCCGCTTTCGACCTCAAGGATAAGAATGGCGTCCCGATCGATGCGCATTTTATTCCGCTAACGCAACTAGCTCCGGGGAGGTTTTTCAGCAGCCCGGGTCTGTGGCTCGGTCTGGTATTCGCAGTCGCATGCTTGGCAGCCGCGGTCAGGTTGCGACGTTATCGGGAAGCGCTCTGATTGGCATGCACCTGATTCAATGGTTCGGATAAGGGAGTAAAAACTATGAGCACCGCTGTGATGACCAACCGGTTGGAACTGGATTCCGTTGCCGAAACTGCCCTGAAAGCAGCCGCACGGTTTTGGTTCGTGGCGACCGTGGTCGGACAATTAATCTTCGCATTTACGATAGCGTCCTTCTATGCCCTTACGGCGCTGCGCGGTGATTACCACAAGTGGAATTTCACCAACGGTTACGTCCCCGGTTTTTCAATGGGAAATACGGCCGTGGTCGTGCATGTCGCTTCAGCGGTAATCGTCATGCTCGCCGGAGCGGTTCAGTTGGTTCCGCAGGTCCGCAACCGCTTTCCCGTCTTTCATCGCTGGAATGGGCGTGCCTACATGCTGACCGCTCTTACTCTCAGCGTGGCCGGTCTTTACATGACCTGGTTCCGGGGAAGCGTTGGCGATCTTTCTATCCACCTGGGTTCTACCGTGAACGCCATCCTGATCTGGCTTTGCGGCGGGATGGCGCTGCGCTATGCTGTCGCTCGCGATTTCAAGACTCATCGCCGCTGGGCTCTCCGCTTCTTCCTGGTGGTAAGTGCATCGTGGTTTTTCCGGATCGGTTTCTTCTTGTCGTTTCTCATCTTTAAAGCTCCCTTCGGTTTCGACCCGGTTACCTTCCGAGGCCCGTTCCTCACTTTCATGTCTTTCGCCCAATTCCTGATTCCTTTGGCCGTTCTCGAAATCTATCTGTGGGCACAGGCCCGCCCCGGCGTGATGCGACGGATGGCGACGGCAGGAATGCTTTTTGTATTGACTCTCACGATGAGCGCCGGACTTTTTGCAGTCACCATGGCGATATGGGTGCCCCAGGTCAAAGCCGCCTACGACCCGCGCAAATCGATTGCAGAAACTCTTTCGGCAACTATCGCCTCCAGTGGCATTGACGCGGCTGCGAAGCAATACCACGAGCTTAAGGCCGCCGCACCCGCGACCTACAACTTTGACGAAGACGAACTCAATGCTCTTGGTTACCAACTCATTCGCACGAAAAAGTTCGAGGAAGCCATCCGCATTCTCCAGCTCAACGTCGAAGCCTATCCGAAATCAAGCAATGTCTACGACAGCCTCGGGGAGGCTTACATGGATGATGGCGACAAACCGCAGGCCATCGCCAACTATCGAAAATCCCTCGAGCTGAACCCAAAAAACAGTGGCGCTGTCCTGATGCTTCAGAAACTCAGCGCTCCCTGATTTGTGCTGCTCCCGAGCTCGCGCGTTTCGGTGCCGCACATGCAGAAATGAATGAAAGCATCCACGCCGAATTCACGAGTGAATGAGGAACTGAACATGAACAAGAAATGGATTTTACTGATTCCGCTGGCGATTCTGGCAATTCCGCTATTTATCGTCATCGGCGGCGAAATCGTTCGTTACTTATGGAATTGGCTGCTGCCTTCGCTCTTCGGTTGGCGCCAGATTACTTTCAGGCAGGCGGTTGGAATTCTGGTGCTGTGCCGTATGCTCTTCGGCCGATTTGGACACCGCAGCTCTTATCGCCCCGGCTTCCGCAGTCGCATGACGGGGCGCTGGAAACAGAGGACGCCCGAGGAACGGGAAAAATTCCGTCAAGAGCTTCGCGCTTGCTGGAGCCGAATGGCATCGCCGGATCCGAAGCCGAGTGCCTGAACGCAATCCGGCCGAGTCCGGTTCGCACCGGCCAGTTCACAAAGTACGGCGGATTAAAGGAGCGCAAAATGCTAACGCCAATATTAGGTCTTCACATTGCCACCGGTACTCTCGGAATGCTGTCGGGATTTGTCGCAGTGTTTCTCCTCAAAGGTTCCCGCCGCCATGGCATCGCTGGAACCGTATTTGTCATATCCATGCTGATCCTGTCCGCAAGCGGGGTGTACCTGGCGATTATGAAATCCCAACCGGGCAATATTCTGGGAGGCACTCTCACGTTTTATTTGGTAGCAACGGCATGGATGACCGCCAAGCGCAGGGACGGGGAACCCGGTATTTTTGATTGGGGTGCACTGCTGGTTGTCGTAGCAGTCGCAGTCTGCCAGATGACCTTTGGTTTAGAAGCAGCGCTCAGCCCGACGGGTCTAAAGTACGAATATCCCCCTTGGCCTTACTTCTTCATCGGCTCGGTGGCTGTGCTTGCCGTCACGGGCGACGTTCGCATGCTCATGCGCCGCGGCATTTCGGGCACACAACGGATCGCGCGGCATCTCTGGCGCATGTGCTTTGCGCTGTTCATCGCCGCATCATCCATCTTCCTGGCTCGCCAACACGTCTTCCCTGCCCTACTGAGAAAGACAGGCGTCCTTGTTCTGCTGAGTTTCCTGCCCCTGATCTTGATGATTTTCTGGCTGATTCGAGTTCGCTTTGAGAATGCGTATGGCAAGAAAACCGATCGGTCACGTGCACGCTTGATTCGACCCCTTGGAGAAAGACAAGTGGAAGCACACCAGCATTGACCAACCGCTGGGATCTGAATTCCGCTGCGAAAATGAGATTGAAAGGGGCCGTAGCTTATGGATTTCTGATGGTCGTCATCGGTCAGTGGAGTTCCTTTAATTTTTGGTCGATCGCTCAACAAGCCTCTGGAAAGCGGAACATTCGTCAATCGGCTGACCCTCCACAATTCTCGATCTCTGCTGTGACCCCGGTAACCTTGCTTCCAGTCGCCGTCGTCAGCAAAATGGCTGGAAGGATCCGCTGTGTTCTGTAGCAAGTGTGGTTGTGATTTACCGGATGACTCGCGCCTCTGCCGCAGTTGCGGGCAAGCGCTGGGCGTGGTTTCCATTGGTGGGGGCGCGGCGGCAGCGGTGGCCCCGGCACGAATCCCAGCACCCGAGGCAAAATCCGGCAGTGCAATCCGGAACATGGTTGGAACTATGCTCCTGTTAGCCTTCCTCCCCGTCGCCCCCAGCGAAGAACCGTAGGAATAGCAGCAACTTTCTCCGGGCATCGTGAAATCGGCAAGGGGAGCGAATCAGATTCGCACGTCGGGCTAGTTTCGCTCCCCGCTCATCCTAGTTGCTCATGACGTACAGCAGAAAGTACGGATGGCTCCCGCTGTAGCCGGACGGAATGGGGTCGCCAACTTTTTGCTGGGTTTGGTCGCCGCTCGAATACCACCCGGTAAGACTGGTGATCGGATATTGCGAATTGGCGGCGCCAACGACCGCGTTGTTGGAGTTAGTCGTGAAATACATCACGAAATAATAGTCCGACAGGGTCGATGGCGTCAGCGCAATCGGATCCAGCCGAATGATACAGGGATTGCTGGTGCTTAGGGGTTGTGTAGGACAGACCTTCTTGTTGGTCAGCGATATGATCGGGTTGGACACGCCTTTTAGCTTCACCGGAGTGAGCGCTGTGATTTTGGAGTTTCCCCGCTTGGTGGTGTAAAGGACCATGTTTCCGATGTCTGCCTCGGTACCCGCCGTGAAGCCGACGTACAAGACCGTGGTTTTGACTTGAGCAACGGCCGGGAAGATAAAAGCTCCGGCAATGAGGTTGAGCGCCGAATAGTTTTCCCACTGGTTGGAGCTTGAGACCGGACCACCAACCCCAGCCACCAGATTGATGGGAGCAGCGGCCGGAGGTTGCTGTGCGACAGCGGTACTCGCAAGACACACGAAAGCAATAGCGAACATCAGCAGAGTTGACATCGTGAGCTTCAGGTTTTTCATGGATTTCCCCTCTTGGCAGAATTGGGGCACTTTTGCCCACAATAATATAAGCGAAAATCCAAGGAAATCTCCCGACATTATCAGAAGAAAGAAATAGTTACAGCTCCTTTCAGTCGGCTGAATGCGGGGATCGCAGAGTTCGAAACTTCTTCGCGAGCGTCCGCACCGCGCAGCGGGCAGTCGACCGCGCACCGAAATCCACTGTGCTCATCTTGAGTCAGAACCGAACAAATCGAGCAGGCCTACCTTGCCATTAGGTCCGTCGAACTCGTACTTCTTGACCACAGCCAGCCAAGGCATCCGCCGGCGTTCTGCGGCCAGTGCATCACGAGAGCGGGTGAAGGCCTTCTCCTTCACGAGAAGCTGTTGCCACGCCGCCTCCCACTCCTTCTGCGACACGATCGAGGGGGGTGTTCATCGCGAGATGCAGTTTCTCATGTTCCTTGTCTCTGTCTCTTTGCTTGTTGCCATCTTATTTCTCCTTATTGTTTTCTGAAACAGACCGAGACCATTCGCTCTGACAAGTTTTCTGAATTTGGCGACGCAAACCACCAGAGTTCCTCCCGTAGATCCGGCTCCGGCGACCTCTACTGCTGTGCTTGCAATGCATCCCGGGCACATATGTGCCTCCTCCGAACTTCTAATTCGTTCGCCGCGGGCGCTTACCGCGCACACACGCGCTTTGAGAAACGGCAGTTTCTATCTACACCTGTACGTATGACGTGGCAGAATCGACTGGTTCGACGTGATTCAAAAGATTTGTTGAATTCTAAATCCATCCTTGCTTGCGTGCGCGAGCACTGGGCACGTGTGGGTCGGATCGGCGCTTGCTTCGTCCGTGCCGCCAACGAGATTGCCGCCTCACATGGCGTGTGCCGTAGATCGCAATCAGGTTCTGCTCTGAATCGTCGCCAGAGCGGATGGGAAACTCTTTGGAGTGAACCCCGAGATTTGACAGTCTGCCGCAAGACTCGCATCTCCGACTTTTACACTTGACACGTCGGGTCAACGAAAGTAAAAGTTATTAAACGCAAGCATACGAAAGCTTGGGTGATCTTCGCGGGAGGCCCTCCATGCGAGTTCCAGGTGCCGAGTATTTGCCGGTCCGCATTCCCTTGGTATCCGCCATTTGCATTCTTCTTCTTGCCCAGCCGGCGCTTCTTGGACAGGCAAGCTATCAGGCCCAGGTTCGCGGTGTCGTGTCCGACGCAACCGGAGCGGTAGTACCGAATGCCACGGTCACAATCACGGAGGTGGGCACGAACATTTCGCGGGGTGCCAAGACCGGCCAGTCCGGTGACTACACCCTGCGGGCACTGCGGCCCTCCACGTACACGGTGAAAGTGGAAGCACAAGGCTTCCAAGCCGTGGAGCAAAGAGGAGTAGTCCTAGCGGTCGATCAGGCGACGAGCTTGAACTTCACCTTGCACCCGGCCGGCACGTCCACAACGGTCCAGGTGAGGGAGACAGCGCCGCTCCTCGACACCGGGAGCTCGGCTCTAGGGACGGATATTACCAGTCAGTACGTGAAAGAGATTCCGCTGCTGAATCGTAATTTCTTCGGGTTGGTCTTTCTGAACGCGGGAGTGAGTGAGACGGCGGGGTCGGGAATAGCCGACAACTATCCCTCCGGCACAAATTTCGTCTCCAACGGGCAGCGCAACGCGACGGCGGAGATTCGCATGGACGGCGCGTTGATCAGCGCCCCGGAACAGGGCGAAGGTGGAAACTCGAACGTGTATTACGAACCCTCGGTAGAAGCCGTGCAGGAATTCAAAGTGCAGAGCAACAGCTTCTCCGCGGAGTTTGGCAGCAACGGCGGTACAGTCGTCAACATGGCATTGAAAAGCGGAACCAATGCTTTTCACGGTAGCGCCTGGTGGTTTGGCCAGAACGGCGTGCTCGATGCCAATGACTTCTTCAGCAATCAAGCTGGGCTGCCGCGGCCCGATCACTCCCGCAATCAGTACGGCTTCTCCCTGGGAGGGCCGATCCGGAAGAACAAGACTTTCTTTTTCGTCGATATTGAGCGTGTGCTCGAAACTGATCCGGTGAATATCGTCGCCACGGTGCCCACCACGGCGGAGCGGACAGGGGACTTCTCTCAAGCTCTCATCACCGATCCCAATAGCGGAAACGTTGTTCCAAATCTGATTTTCAATCCTCGCCAGGTCGATGTTAATGGCGTGCGTGCCGCCTTTCCCGGAAACAAGATCGCCAAGGCGATGTGGGATCCGATTGGGGAAAACATACTGAACCTCTATCCACTTCCGAATCAAACAGGAAACCCCGACGGTACCAACAACTTCCGGGGCAATACCAACTCGTACCTCAAGTCCCTGCAGTTTGACACCAAGATTGACGAGCAACTTTCCAACAACACTCACATCGCCGGACGGTATAGCCACGCCCATGCTTCCAACTCCACGCCCACAATCTTTGGCGACAGCGAATTCAATGACGGGATCAATGGGATCACGAGTGTGGAAAATGGCAGCCTGCAGTACGACCAGACGATCAGGCCCACGCTCCTGCTCACGGCACGCTTCGCCATCGACTACGTTTATTCCCCAGGCTTCAGCAACTACCCCTCAGCCACGTCGGTCGGCTTTCCGTCGGAACTGGACAATGCGAACCCAGGCATTTCGCGGATGCCGGCAATCCTTACCGATTCGCCCTGGACCTCTCTTTACGATCAGTGCTGTGTTGACACCAAGTTTGCCCACACTCTGTATTCGTACTCTTCGGCCTTGGCTTGGGTGCACGGCAAGCACAACTTCAAGTTTGGTGGAGAACAGCGTTTGTTTTTCAATAACTTTCAGCAGCCCTCTTATCCGACCGGCTACTTTCACTTCTCGCAGGACGTTACCGAAAACGTGCTTGGGGCATTCAATCCGGATCAGGGAAGCCCGTTTGCCGACATTCTTCTCGGCTACGGTGATTACGGAGGCATCGCGATTTATCCAGCGGTCGAGAACAAGTCGAAGGAAACAGGATTTTATGCGCAGGATGATTGGAGAGTGACGTCTAAGCTGACCCTGAACCTCGGTTTGCGTTATGAGTGGAGCACACCTTACACCGAGCGCAACAATCTGCTCCAGTTCAGCAACTTCACGGGAAACAGCGGGGTCACCGTTCCAGGTCTTCCGCTAATTTCGGGGCCATTGAAGGGGACGACTGAATTTGCGACTCCCGGCAACCGTCACGTCCCCATCGATCGCAACAACTGGGCGCCAAGGCTTGGTTTCGCCTATCAACTCACTCCCAATACCGTGGTTCGCGGCGGGGCAGGCATCTACTACGGAATGAACGTCGCCACAAACTTCCAGTATCCCGGCACGGCCTTCCGCAAGGACGGGGTTGTTTATTTCACCCAGGACAACTTTCAAACCCAATATGCAACCTTTGAGAATCCATTTCCAGCAGGCCTGCCAGCGCCGCAAGGCACCAAGTATGGCCCGCTGGCGGATTGGGGTTTTGCCAACCAGAACGACCTGGGCACCACTCCGGCGCAAAACGCGGACATCTATCAATGGAGTTTCGGTGTGCAACGCCTCTTGCCCGGACAGCTGGTGGTCTCGGCCGATTACTCCGCGAATCACAGCACGCATCTACCTTGGGGGGGAGCGGGCGGAGTGTGCGGCTGCGGAATATCTACGCGCGACCGTAACTTTATCCCTTCGTCCATTCGCAGACAATACAACACGCTGGACCTCTACAATCAACTTCACAACACGGTCAACAATCCGTTCCAGCCGCTATTCAGCGGCCCGAACGCAATTTTTAATGAGCCCGACTCCTTATATAACAATGCGCAGATCCCGCTCATCAATCTGTTGCGTCCGTATCCGCAATTTGACGGTAACTTTGAAGGGCTTCCGTTGCTCGAAGCGGAATCCTTCTACAACGCATTGCAGGTGCGCTTCGAAAAACGGGCCAGCCACTACATCAGTTTTGAAGGCGGGTACACGTTTTCGAAAGCTACCGACGACTCCTCGGTAGGCCGCAACGCCTTTATTGGCTCGCTCGCCTCTGACAATCCGCAGGAACTGGACAATCTGAAAGCCGAGCACTCGATCAGCGCGAATGACGCGACCAACCGCCTGGCAATGGCGATCATCGCGGATTCGCCGGTCGGACGAGGGCGATGGATCGGGCCAAACATGAATCGCGTTCTCGACGGTGTTGTTGGAGGTTGGACGCTTTCCGCCATTCTGACATTGCAATCCGGTCAGCCGATCGATATCGGCATGTCCCAGCCGAGCCTCGATGATGGCAATCAGCGACCCAACGTTATTTGTAATCCAAGCAGCGGCGTCAGTGCCCATCAGTCTGCTCTGACCGGGCTGAGCACGCTCAATTCCAACTGCTTTGCCGATCCCGGATATGAGCAGCCTGGCGACGCACCACGATATTTTTCAAATCTCAGGACCGATGGAATCCACAACATTGATGTCGCGATTGAGAAAACATTCGTTCCCCGAGAGGGTATGTCATTGGAAGTCCGCGGTGAATTCTTCAACTTCTTCAACACTCCTCGCTTTGCCGTACCCGACACCCTATGGGGCGATTCTACTTTCGGGCAGATCTCATCGACTGTCATGGGGAGCACGCCCCGCCACGGACAACTCGGAGTGCGTTTTGAATTCTAGGAAAGCTCAGTTCGAACTCGAATGAAGAAAAACGCATTCGGCGCGATGTTCGTTCTTGCTCTGCTCGGCGCTCCGGTTCTCCGAGTTGCCTCGGACTCTACAGAACAGAATTGGTCGAACCAGAATTGGACTAATTACGTGCGCATCGGCGCATATGGCTTGCAGAGCGGCAATGCAGAACAGATTGTGCGAAGCGCTGAGGAAGACGGTGTGTTCGGCATCGAGGTCGACAACGACATACCCGGCCGCTATGAAAGCTTCGTAAGCCCGGAAGAAAAACTGAAAGCAATCCGCGCCGTGGCTGAGAAGGCTCATGCAGTGGACAACCGGGCATTCGTGTACATCGCTGGAACAGAATGCATCACGGCCAACGCCGACAAAACTCCTCACACGCTCGCTAAAGAACATCCAGACTGGCTGCAGCGGAAGATTACGGGAGAGCCCGCGATTTTCGGAGGAGGTTCGGCTTTCTGGATCGCGAAGGGGGATGAGGACGTTTGGGTCAGCCCGTACGCGCCGGCGTGGCGCAAGACTTATATGGAGCGGGTGAGGCAGATTGCAGCCACGGGCATCGACGGAATCTACGTAGACATTCCCTACTGGATGACGCACTTCGACGGTTGGGAAGACACATGGGCGAGCTTCGACGACTACACGGTAGCAGCATTTCAGAAGCAAACCGGTTTGGATGCGAAGAAAGATTTGAAACTGGGGGATTTCTCCGATCCCAATTTTCGCAAGTGGATCGAATTCAGAATTCAAACCTTCACTGACTTCATGCAAGAGATCGACAGGAATGCCAAGTCAGTCAATCCCTCTATCAAGACGATTCCAGAGATTTATCCGGGCATCGAGGAAGAAGCAGTCCGGGTGGGCGCGGACGTGTACAGCCTGTACCCAGTGGTGGATGCCATCGCGCATGAGTACGAATTCGGTGCCGGAGATCACATGGCATCATCCAGAACGCCGCTGGATTGGTTCCGTTACCAGGTGGGAATGTACTCGTTTCGCGCCTTCGCGCAAGGAAAGGCGACTTGGATTCTAAACTACTCATGGGACGGCGACCAGAAAGTAGACCGGCGGGAAGCGATGATGAACCTGGCAGTCTCAGAAATAATGGCGGGAGCGAATTTCTGGGACGCGCCCGGACACTCAATGGCCGGATCGAATGACCCGCCAACCCGAAAGAGGATTTTTTCCTGGATCAAGGCTCACGAGAAAACCTTTTACTCACCGCGGACACCGATCACGCCGATCGGCGTTTATTTCTCTCCCCAGACCCGTAACTTTTTCGCGGATGAATTTATTGCCTCTTACCGCGGGATCCTTATTCTGCTTATGCAGAAACACCTGGAGTTTCAGGTTGTCACTCCCCGCGCGCTCGCCGACTTCCAGGGAGGCACACTGATTCTGCCTGACGTGCGGCTCCTGAGCGACAGCGAAAAGTCTTCGCTGCGTGCATATGCGGCGAGAGACAAGGTTCTGCTGATCACCGGAGAAGATGCTACCGGGATTGGGCCCGCCGCAAACGTGATCCGGTTCAGCAAATGCCCTGGAAAGGACTACAGTGCGGCATTGCAAAAGGACTTCGACGCCGTAACTCCAGATCGAGAACGCGACTTTCTGGAAAACCTGAAATCAGAAACCGCCGTCCGTGTGGTTGCATCCCCATCGCTCGCCACGTCGATTGCTCGAGTGAACGGCAAGCCTCACGTATTTTTCGCAAACTTCGTAGGGCTTCACGGGGGAGTGAATCCCGTGCAGACTCCACAGACCGGTGTACAAGTCACGATATCCGGCGCGACCCGGGGCCGAGGATTCTTTCTGCCGTTTCTCGGAGACGTGCAACCCCTGGAAGGAAATGTCAGCGCCGGCGCTGTCACCTACAGCCTGCCCGCAATTGAAAAGGGAGCGGTCCTTTGGTCAGAACCGTAGACGAACGCCGTTTTTGCCCCTCGACGAAAGAAGTCACTCCGCAAGTCTGTAACTGGATCGCGATGTCCAGGTTCGCAGTGTTGTCGTGGCGCTGAAGATATTTCCGGCCACTCAATACGACCCGTACGCTTCCAGCGGAAGTTTGCTCTGGCATGTGCCACCTTGGCGGGAGGCCTGCTGAAACAAGTACACGCTCTCCGGACCGGGAGATCTTGTGGTCATGTCCACTAACTTCACGGGATTTACGACAACCTCCTCCTATTGGGGTTGAGGTGACTGAGAGTAGCCGTACACACCTACCGCGACACCAGTTTGGGCCTGAGGGGATCGCGCTCGACGGCAGCGGAAACATCTATATTTCGAACTATCCAGACGAGTGGCTCTCCACTGAGAACCTGCTGGGTTCACATCGCGTTTTCCCAGCCCGATCCCAGAGCTCTTAGACCGAACTGGACCGGGGGGCGAACGTCCGCCACCCGGTCCGGTTTCGTACGACTGACTAGAAGGTGAACTTCACCCCCATTCGAAGGTTACGGCTAAGCTGGTAGATATAGGGTTTGCCATACTGGCTGTTGATGGTCTCAATGCCACTGTTGCCGGGAGTGTTCCCACCGGTGGCCGACCTGAGGAGCGTTTGCCAGTTGTAAGGTGCCATAAGAGCAGCATACGCGGGTACGCCATTGGTGATGTTCAGACCACCTGGCGACGCATATTGCCCGAAATTCTGCGTGTCAACGAACGGGTAGTACGCCGTAACCGAACGCTCGTTGAAAAGGTTAGAAATGGTCGCTGAGAAGCTAAGAACTTTCTGCTCGCTCAGCTTGTAGTTTTGCTGAAGGTTGAAGTCGGTCTGGTTATACCAGGGCGTGCGGTAGGTTTGCGTGGGTCCGATCGAAATTGCGCCGGTCGACGGGTTCTGGGTGATGTTTGCCCACTTCCCGCGATCCAGAAAGTCGGTCGGGAAAGCGCCTGCGGTCGGGGCATACGAATAGCCCGCGTCCGCGATGCTGGTTTGCGGGGAGCCCTGATACATGTACTGGAAGAGACCGAAGTCAGTGGTAAACTTCTTCAGCCATCCCAGTTCGTAGTACGCATACCCCTTGAATGTATTCGGACGGTCGGTTGGAAGCAGCCCGCTGGAAGATCCGCCTTGCGCGTTCCATGAGAAGAACGGTTCGTCGAACGAACGGCTGTTGTTGGGGGCGTTGCGGCCACCACCACCGTCGCCAATGTCGGTGCTGGTCAGACCGGTATAGTTCCCCCGGAGGTTGCTGTAGCTGTAGGAGAACATCCCGAACCAGTGTTGGCTGTTGGTTTTGGTGAGACGGAACTCGACTCCATCGTAGCTGCGAGCGCCGGGAATCGTGTTGGGCGGGCAAGCCACATTGCCGGCGGTTCCGCATCCGCTCGGGG
>Ga0210383_10001985_pt1 | contig 18588 bp, 12 predicted proteins | sample IncBWC14OmetaG_FD_160072 | JGI IMG/M metagenome (GOLD analysis project Ga0210383, IMG submission 160072) | Forest soil microbial communities from Barre Woods Harvard Forest LTER site, Petersham, Massachusetts, United States - Inc-BW-C-14-O ...
GAAAGCAGAACAATTGGGTTTTACCGCTCACGACATCGCACAGAATCTCCTGGTATCGCTGAGTGGCAGCTTCCAAACTTCACCTACGTTCTGGGTTGACCCAAAGAATCACGTCAGCTACCAAATCGCGACGCAGACGCCGCAATATCGTGCCGACACTTTGCAGGATCTCGAGAACGTTCCTATTACAGGTAGCGATCCAACGTCGCCTCCATCGCTCATGGCAAGTCTGGTGTCTACGCAGCGTGGAGCGGGAATGGCCGTTGTGTCGGATTACAACGTCGCTCCCGTCATTGACATCTTCGGCTCTGTCACGGGTCGCGACCTTGGTGGCGTATCGGGTGACATCAACAAGATGATCGACGCAAGCCGCCAACAGTTACCACGCGGGTCGCGAGTCGTCGTGCGCGGACAGGTTCAGACGATGCGTGCATCGTATATCGGTCTGCTGAGTGGGCTGGCGTTCTCGATCGTACTTGTCTACCTGCTGATCGTGGTCAACTTTCAGTCCTGGCTGGATCCATTCATCATGATTTCAGCGTTTCCCGCCGCGCTCGCAGGGATTGCCTGGATGTTGTTTATAACGCGCACGACTCTCAGCGTGCCCGCACTGATGGGGGCCATCATGTGCATGGGGGTCGCGACCTCAAACAGCATCCTGGTCGTGAGTTTTGCCACGGAAAAAATGGCGGAAGGAATGGATTCCCTCGGGGCCGCGCTGGAAGCCGGATTTACCCGTTTTCGTCCAGTGCTGATGACCGCTTTAGCCATGATCATCGGCATGGTGCCCATGGCGCTCGGACTGGGCGACGGCGGTGAGCAAAACGCTCCTTTGGGCCGGGCGGTCATTGGTGGACTGCTCTTCGCAACGGTTTCGACATTGTTCTTCGTTCCGGCATTTTTCAGCGTACTGCAGGGGGCACGAACGCAAGCGGGCCAAGAGGAAAAGCGGTCGTAGTCACCCAAGTGATGGGAGCCAATTATGCTGCCTCAGACTGACCTACAAACAATGGCCGAGAGATCGCCTGCAGCAAATGGTGGGGGCGCAGGCCAGCGTACTCACAAACCATGGCTGGTCCTGGCTGTTGCGGGGATCCTGGTCGCCGCAGTCTTGCTATTCGGCATCTGGTCCCGAGTCAGGGCGCGCGCCGCACTCGACACGGAGACAGCTCAAGCTGCTCTGACGGCAGTGTCGGTGGTGTCGCCAAAACAAACGACTCCCGCTGAGGAAATCATCCTCCCCGGAAACGTGCAACCCTACATCAGTTCGCCCATCTACGCTCGCACGAATGGTTACCTAAAGAAGTGGTATTTCGATATTGGCGCGCACGTGAAGCAGGGGGAACTTCTTGCTCTCATCGAGACGCCAGAGGTTGATCAGCAACTCGAGCAAGCCCGCAGCAACCTGTTAACCGCTCAAGCCAATCTCGAGTTGGCTTCCATCACCAAAACGCGGTATCAGGGACTTCTGAAAAGCAACGCTGTGTCACAACAGGACGTCGATAACGCGGTCGGCACCTACAACGCCAATAACGCCATCGTTGAAGCCGATAAGGCAGCCGTACAGCAGTATTCAGCGCTGGTCTCTTTCGAAAAGGTCTACGCACCTTTCGATGGTGTGATCACCGCACGCAACACCGATATCGGCGACCTCATCAATTCTGGCAGCAATACCGCTGCGAAGACCGATCTGTTCCACATCGCTCAACCTGGGAAATTGCGCGTTTACGTGAACGTTCCAGAGGAATATTCGCGCGGGATCAAGGTCGGCATGACAGCGGATCTCAATCTCGCTGAGTTTCCGGATCGCAAATTTCAGGGGAAGCTGGTGCGCACTGCCGATGACATCAACTTGACGACGCGCACTCTGCTCGTAGAAATCGATGTCGACAATCCGACTGGCACGCTGCTTACGGGTTCCTACGCCGAGGTCCATTTGGCGGTTCCGACGCAGGCCTCCACTTTTTTGATTCCGGTCAATACTCTGCTGTTCCGCACCGAAGGGTTGCGTGTAGGAATTGTGAAAAACGGGAAGGTCGGGCTGACTGCCGTCACTCCCGGGCACGATTTCGGCAACCAGATCGAGATCGTATCCGGCCTCAAGTCGGATGATCAGGTCATTATCAATCCCCCCGACTCGATTGTTTCCGGCCAGGAAGTCCAAATTGTTCAGGCAACATTGCCAGGGGATACCAAGTGAAGCCACCTCGAAAACTGATTCTCAGGAACTCGCGGAAAGTGGCCGGACGCATTCTGATGGCGATGGCGGCGCTGCAGTTGACAGGATGCGTGGTTGGCCCAAAGTACCACCCGCCTGCAATACAGGCTCCTCCGGCCTATAAAGAAGTGGGGGACTGGAAGCCCGCCCAGCCGAACGACCAGAATCTTGGGGGGACATGGTGGACCATATTCCAGGATCCTCAGCTTGATGCTTTGGAAACGCAGGTCAACGTATCGAATCAGAATCTGAAGGCTGCGGAAGCGCAGTTCCAGCAAGCACGCGCCGTCCTGCGCTACTATCGGGCCGACTACTATCCAACCGTGACGGCGGGACCCTCGGCCACTCGGACGCGACTGTCGGCAAACAGCCCTACTACGCAACTCTTAGCCGGCGCCACCTACAACGATTTTGTGCTCCCGTTCGACGTATCCTACCAGGCCGACGTCTGGGGCCGCGTTCGAAAAAATGTGGAGTCCTACCGTGAGCAAGCGCAGGCGAGTGCGGCGGACCTGGCTACGGTCAATCTGAGCATGCACGCGGATCTGGCGGTAGATTACTTTCAAGCCCGCAGCTTGGACGCCGAGGAACAACTCCTGAACTCTACCGTCAAGGATTACGAGCAAGCCTTGGAATTGAATCAAAACCGCTTCCAGGGAGGCATCGCTTCGGAGGTGGACGTCGAGCAGGCGAAGACTCAACTGCAAACGACGCGGGCAGCGGCAATTGATGTCGGTGTGCTGCGCGCGCAGTATGAACACGCAGTTGCAATTCTCATTGGAAAGCCTCCCGCTGAGTTCAGCCTTCCCCCACTGCCTCTCACGGCGCCGCCCCCGCATATTCCGATCAGCCTGCCATCAGAATTGCTGGAGAGACGCCCCGATATCGCGGCCGCAGAGAGGCGAGTGGCATCCGCCAATGCCCAGATTGGAGTTGCAAAGTCTGCCTATTACCCACTGATCGGCCTGGGTGCTTCCGGAGGATTTGAAAGCTCCGCCATCTCGACCCTCATCAACGGTCCGAGCGGCCTATGGTCTATTGGATTATCTGCTGTCGGAACAGTCTTCGATGTGGGAAGACGCCGTTCTCTTAACGACCAGGCGCATGCGGCTTATGACTATCAAGTCGCTGCATATCGGCAGAACGTGCTGAGTGGATTCCAACAGGTGGAAGACAATCTGGCAGCTGTGAGGATTCTGGAAGACGAGGCGAAGGTCCAGGATGAAGCGGTCGTCGCTGCCCAGCGTTCCCTCGATCTCTCCGTCACGCGCTATAAGGGCGGGGTCACAAGTTATCTCGAGGTGATCACCGCGCAAAGCGCCGCCCTCTCGGATGAAGTCACCGCGGTCAATATCTTAGGACGGCGGATGGCGAACACGGTGTTGCTGATTCAGGCCCTCGGCGGGGGATGGGACCGCTCAAGCCTGCCAGAGCGGCCCGAATGCTGCGGCAAGCTGGTGGGCAGCAATACCCGCCCTTGACTGGATCATCCTCGTTCCTTAGCGTTCCCCATCTGTCTGCCTTGGCGCTGGCAACGAACTTACAGCAAGTACAGCACAGCAAGAACAGCAAGCGCTCCGCTTTGCAGCGCCCACGCTCCGATGCTAGACTGCGCGAATGACCGCCAAAAAGAAAACCACTAAGAAGCCGAACAGAACCGCGCGCCAGAGGGCGACCCCAAAGAACGCGCAGAAACGTCCCAAGAGGGCGGCGAAGAAGAAGCTAGCGCCTAAGAGGACAGAGAAAAAGAAGGTCGCGGCAGCAAAACGGCCTCGGAAGAAGAGCAAGCGTGTGGATGAGGTGTCGTTCCCGCTCGAACATCGAGCACCTCTCTCCGGCGAACAGTCGGGAGATTTGCAGGGCTTATCCCGTCGCGAAGGCGCGGATTCGGAGAGCGTCGACGAGTTGCTCGAAGAGGGGAATGCGTTCGAGGCCGGCGTGGTCGCTGGGGTCGAGAGCGCCGGGGAAGCAGAGGGGCAGGAAGTGCATACGCACGAGGTACCGGAGGATGATGTGCCCGGTGAGTATTCGGACACAGAATAAGCCATTCAAGTTTGCTAACGGTTTTTTTGCCCGGAGCAGCACCTCCACCGCGGCGCAAGCCAAATCTTGCGGAATTCGTCGAACCTACTATTCCGGAATGATTTCGATCGCGCTGATCGAAGGATAGTTGACGGCAGGAGTGAAGTAGATTTCGATTTTGCCCTGGGGCGTGGGTTCAATGTGTTGAAATGATTTGACCAACGGTTCGGAGCCGGCTTCCCGGGAAATATCAAATCCTTTGAGGAGCATCGATCCGTTACACGAGACATCGAAGACCCGGCTGCCCACGCCCCCAATGCCGCCATTCTGAACGCCAAACCAATGCTCCCTAAAGTGCAGTTTCAGGGTGTACTTCCCCCCCGTCGCCACCGGCACTGCGTAATGGAAGTGCCCAAACCGATGCCATTCGTAGAGGCGGCCATCGGGGACCTTGGATAGACCACCTCCAAAACTACTAAGTCGGCCGCCGAAGAAATACCTTTCTGCCATCCAAACATTGCCCTCCGAATCGGTGTACGGAAAATGTCCGACCACGATCCTGGCCGGAAGCATGCGCTGTGGAGTGCTTTCGAGAATTTCAATGGCATTTGCAAACGCTTCGGGAGTGACGAAGTCCACATGAATGGTCCCGTCCCTCGCGGGCGCGACATCCGTAAATACTTTCGTGGTGGCAATGTCATCTCCGCCGGCGTCGTCCACCACATCCAAGTTGGTCAGCGGTCCGCCATTGATCGAGAATCCCACGTTGCGGCTGTTTTCCTGGAGCCCCGAGGTTTCGGCAAATAGGAGATGAACCTCGTAAGTTCCCGGCGGAACCGGATAAGAGCAGTGAAAAACACCGCGCCTCCCGCTCGAGAAAAGAGCCGGATCTTCTGTGCCTTGGATCGCGTGACCCGTTACCGAGAAAGTGGTCCCTCCTGAACAAAAATGATCGCTCTCCCACTTTGAACCGCCGCCGTCCGTGTAGGAAGCGGAAGGATTGCCCACGATAGCGCGTAGAATCTTCCCGGAAGCGTAGCCAGAACTGACCGTGGCTTGGGTCGTTGGGGGGCTCTCGCGCCCGATTCTCCCATTCCACTTCTTCCAGAAGAAAACCGAGAGTACACAGACAGAAATTGCAAAAATGGCCGCCAGCACTGCCATTCCGGTTCGTACCCTGGATTTATTCCCGGATCCGGCAGCATCGTACGGTCGTGAGACGTCGTCTGCTTTTGGGGCCTGCAGCGCCGGAACAGCACTATCCTGCAGATCTTCCCGTCGACCGTTTGCTGGGGAGGAAGCCCGGTCGTGAGATCGGCCGTTCTGCTTCTCCTCGAGTGTGGATACGCTTCCGGCCGTTTCCAACTCACTTGCGTGAATGAATTTGGGAACGTAGTGGCCGGGGGGCAGGCAGATATGAACGGGATGTTTCGCCCCGGCCGTTCGATAATAATCTTCGAGCCGCTTTCGCAAAGCGTGAGCCGTGACACGGACGATGGTATCCACTTGCGGATCAAAGGATTCCGGGCGCCCGAGGGCATGCACCGCAATGCTGTACTCCTTGATTTCGTCGACGGCTCCTTCGAAATACTTTTCGCAAACAAATGTCAGAAGTCGAGCAGGGTTGTTGGTTCGCCCAAATACCTCGGACGACAAGACGTCGTCCACTTCGGCCCGTTCCGCCTCAAGTTTGCTGATCGCCCGTTGCAAGCGTCTACCCCAGAGAACGATCTCTCAACCGCCACCCGTCTGTGCGGTGAGTATAACCGAATTTTTCGCCGCACGACACAGGGCCAAATACCTGTAATTTCATCGATTTAGGGAGTAAGCGCAGCGGCGGAGGCTTCCTGCTCTCAATCGAAATAACCGTTGCACTCTAACGGTGAATTCACGGTTGTCTAACTTCCGTACAGATGTCATCACTGCTTAACTCCCGCAGGGATTAATTCGTTTGATGCACATTCTTACAGTGCAGCCTCCTGATCCGCTCACTTGGCGGCTTCAGAGGAGCAAATCAGCAACCGAACCCGTCTTGTGTCCCCAGGAGACCAAAATGATTGTGGTCCGCCCCAAAAGTCATTTCTCGACCACTAGCCGCCGCGCACCAAAATTTCTTCGTTTGGTGGCAGTCAACGCCATGATGGTCCTCATCGCTGCGATGCTGATGTCTGTGGTGGTTCAGTTCGCTGTGGCTCAGGACATAGTCGGCCGCATCGTGGGGACCGTCACCGACTCGTCCGGCGCCGCGGTTCCGGATATCAAAGTGACTATCGTGAACGAAGCGACACAAGCCGGCCGCGACGTCACCTCAGATCCCCATGGTTACTTTGTCGCGGATCAACTGCCGGCTGGCACCTATACGGTCTCGGCACAGAAGGCAGGCTTTAAGAAGACCACCGAAAAAGGCAACGTTGTAACCGCTGGCGGCCGTCTGAGCGTGGACTTGAGACTGGAAGTCGGCGCGATCTCGGAAACGATAACTGTAATTGCGGTCGGAGAAACGGTGAATACGTCGTCGGGTGAAGTCTCCACTACGATCACTCAGGACCAGATGCAAAACCTGGCCCTGAATCAGCGCCACTACGAATCGCTCATAGGATTGGTTCCGGGTTCCGCCCTGCAAGGCTCGGGAACAAGCCCGGCAGCATTGACGAGCAACTACAACAACAGCGTGGCGGTCACCAATGGGCAGCGGCTCGATGGGCAGAACTGGAGCGTCGACGGCGGGTTTAACTTGGATTCGGGATCGAACAACAGCGTGTTCAATCAAGTGGGCGCGGATTTTATTCAGGAGGTGGATGTTCAGTCGTCCAACTACGACGCGGAGTTTGGCCGCTCTGCTTCCTCAACTGTCAACGTCGTGACGAAGAGCGGCGGAGAACGTTTTCATGGCGGAGGCTTCGAATTCGTCTCGAACAATATCTTCAACGCGGAAAACCCTCAGACCAAACTGACGACTCCGGCCGCCACCGGTTATGCGGCTGTGCCTCCCTTTCACTCCAACGATTTTGGTTGGGAATTTGGTGGCCCCATTCCCTACATTCAACCGAAAGGCAAACTGTTTTTCTTTGCCGGGCAGGAATGGAAAAGGTTTCGAGGGGTTTATCCAGGCACCGCCGCATCCACATCCGAGACGTTCCCGACCGCGGCGGAGGCGGCAGGAGACTTTACCGACGTTTACAGCGGCGGTGCGGGGCTCGTGCTCAACCAACCGGCGGTGATCCCTGCGAGTTGCGGCGGTGTTTTCTTTAGTTCGCCCAACGTCATAAATCCCGCTTGCATCACCGGCGATGGGGCTGCCGTCGCGAAGCTGTACTCGGCCGCAGCGGCCTTGTCCACGTCAGGAGGACTACCGACCGCGGCGACGAGCAATAACTTGTCTTTCAGTCTGCCCGGCCCCCTGAACATTCGTGAAGACATCATTCGCGTGGATGAACACTTGAATGAAAAGCAAACCATCTATTTCCGTTATCTGCACGACTTTGTGAGCATCTACAGTCCCTTCGGGACCTTTCCCAACCTCGGCGGAGCGCTTCCAGTAGATCCGGATACTCGCAACCGTCCCGGTTACAACCTGCAACTCTCGTGGACCTATCTCATACGGCCCAATTTTGTTAATGAAGCAAAAATCAACACCGACTGGCATTCCCAGAGGACCCCGGTCCAAGGCACTGCGTGGATGAAAAGCACTTATGGCTTCAGCTTTATCCCGCCACTCGGGAATCCGGCGGGGCAGTTTGCAGATGGCCTTCCAACCTTTACATTCACAGGGTTGTCGGCGTTTCCGACGTCTGGGCCGGCTCCCGTGAATGGTCCAGCTCCGAACTTCCTCGCAGCCCCCGTGACCGACATAAATCCTGTGGACAACGTCTCCTGGACGAAACACGATCATGCGTTCAAGTTCGGAGCGGAGTTCGTGCGGGACCGCAAAACTCAGAACTCGCGCACCACCTACGACGGCACCGTCAATTTTAGTTCAACCGCCGGGGCAACCAGCGCCTCGAACTGCATGGTCAACGGAGCCCTTACCAATTGCGGCTCCAACTCAACCGGTGACGCCTTTGCCGATGCGCTGCTTGGGAATTTCAACAACCTTGGGCAAAATTCGGCGGTCACCACCGGCCAATTCCGCTTCAACGATTTCGAGGCCTATGGGCAAGATACCTGGCGGGCGACGCGAAAACTCAGCCTAGTCTTAGGAGTGCGTTACATTCATACCACCCCGACCTACACTGAGGGCAATAACATAACGAACTTCAATCCATTCGCTTTCAACCCTGCTCTTGAGCCGACGTTTACCGGGGGAAAGGCAACCAGCAGCATTAACCCTGCTTCACCGGGACTGTGCGGCGGCCCCTTAATGAACGTGGTCGGCCAACCAACTCTTACGATTGAGTGCAATGGATTGCAGCGACCCGGGGAAGTGCCCTCTGGCCAGGCTGCCAGTGTCCCTGTTACCTCGACCGATCCCCAGCTCTTGGCTGCCATATCCACAGGCGCGGCGCGGGGGTTCTATCAGCCAGAAAATCTGTGGGCGCCACGCTTTGGCTTCGCCTATTCGCCTTTTTCGGACAACAAGACAGTCATTCGCGGCGGCTTCGGCATCTTCTATGACAAGCCGGAAGGAAACCTGCTCGGCCTTGGCATCAACTCCCAGGGCTATGTGCCATGGGCGCAGTCAGCTGCTATCTCAGGCACTAACGCCTCGCTGTCACAGTTCGATTCTGCCCCCGGGGCGGCCGCAGTGTCAGCTCCGAGCACGCTCAGTCTAAATGGCGTCAATCCCAAGCTGGTGGTCGCGCGCAGTTATCAATATAGTCTCGCAGTGCAGCGTGAGTTACCGCAATTCATGTTGTTGCAAGTAGCCTACGTCGGCAACCTGGGGCGCCACATACTTCGCGCGCCGAGCTTCAACAGCGCTACGTGGACGCAACAGGCGTACATTCCAGTTTCACCCAACCCCAATACCTTGGCCTGCCCGGCCGGAATCAATGCTGCCGCCTATCAGTGCGCCGGTGGGTTTGCTCCGACTGGTCTCTCAAAAGACCAAATCCGCCCGTACCTTGGGTACTCGTCTGTTCAGATGGCTCTTAGCGATGTCGATTCCAATTACAACGCGCTACAGGTCAGTCTCAGCAAGCGCGCAGGTTTCTTCACCACGACAATTGCCTATACCTATTCGAAAGTCATGGGAATGGACAGCGGAGCGGGTGACGCATACAACCAAAACGGGGAACAAGAATGCCCGTTCACCTGTCTCGTTAGTACCGCTGCCAATCCGGTTTTAGTCAATGGAGGAACGACAGCAGTCGCAGGGGGAACACAAAGCGGCGGCGTAGTGGAATCCTGGCAGAAGTATTATTACGGCAAAGCCAGCTTTGACGCGACCCACATTGTGGCTACCACGTTCACACTCGAGTCGCCGTGGGGAAAGCACTTTACGGGGTTTGCGGGTGGCGTCGTGAAGGGATGGATGTTAAGCGCGATCATGCACTACCAAACCGGCGCACCGCTCACGGCCACAGCTTCGGCAGCGATTGGCGCGAATGGCAGTAATGTCAATCGGCGGGCGAATCTTGTGCCTGGCCAGTCGCTGCATTTCTTCGGCGCCTGCCAAGCCCTTAAAAAATGTTGGGTCAACCCTAGTGCGTTTGCGACGGAAGGCGTTCTCGGCGCGGGCGACGCACCGATTGGAGACATCCTTGGGCCCGACTTCTATGACTGGGACCTGTCGCTGCGGAAGAGTTTCGCTTTGCGTTTCCGGGAAGGTATGAGCCTGCTATTTCAAGCGGATGCCTTTAACGCCTTCAACAGGGCGAACTGGAACAATCCTACGGTGAATAATGCTGGCGCTGCCTCGTTTGGTCAGATCACCACGTCGCTACCGGCTCGTGTTCTTCTGTTCGGAGGCAAGATCAACTTTTAACCTGGAACCCCTGCGTCCAAAACTCGTTGTTACCGCTTCGGAGCCGCAGCCGGCGCAACCGGAGCCGCGACTGGTGCACCAGCCGGAGCCGCCGACTCCGACACCACCAGCATCTCGTATCCCTTGCCATTCACCTTGAACTTCATCTTGTCTTTGCTGAGTGTCAGTTCCACCGGAGCGTTCACGGGCAGCAACGCCTTGTGCTCTTCTTTTTCCTGCCGCACATGGTAATCCGTCGCGTCGGTGCGGATCACATATTCCTGGCACATCATCTGCACCGATTGTTTCTTGCTCTTCGCCTCTGAGCCGCAGGGAACCGAATTCTCCGATACGATCGTTCCCGTCATCTCCTTATCCTTGGCCGCCGCCGTACTCACGCTCAGGACAAAGCTCACCGCCAGCAGCAGAAACGTCTTCCTCATAATCCTCTCCTGATCACGCCGTCGTTTCATCACGTCCCCAACACTGACTAATCCTTCTGCTTTTTCCCCGCCTGCCGAATCGGAGCTTCCCGCACCTGCCTCAATTTCGTTCCCATACACTTCAGCCCGGGACGCGTCCCGGGCTGGTTTCTGGCAATCGAACTAAAACTTCTACGACAAAAAATAAAACTCGAAGGACGTGGCCGCAGGCGCAGAAAACCAACAACACGCGCCTCACCTCGAGGCTACGGCCAGCGTTTCGCGGTATCTTCCCACCCGGCCGCGCGCATCGGCTGCGGCGTCGCGGGCATCGAGGGCATGGCCGGCGCCGTCTGCACCGGAATCCGCACCGTCGGCTGCGGTCCGTTCACGGCCGTGGCCAAGGCCGGCTTCCCCATATCCGACATCGCTTCCTTCTCCTCCGACAGCAGAGGAGCCACCAGCCGCAACGCCTCCACTTCCTTCTCCAGCCGGGTCAGTTCCATCTCTTTCTGCCGCAACACCTCATAGACGTTCTTCATATGCAGGGCACCTGAGTTGGGTATCGTAGATTTATTCCTTCTTCAAGCTTTCTTCCGCACTTTAGCAGAGTTGCCAGTGTTGTCAAGGGTTTCCGAGCCCTCGAAGGTGCCTCCATAGGGACAATGCTGGTGTGGGACACCCATCCCTTAGAACCGCCTCCAGGGCAGCTCCCAGTCACCTGGCCGAGGCAATGGTCATGTGGGGACAGTCGCTCTCGGCTGTCGAGTCGAGCGAAGCTCGACGGCCCCTCCACCGCTCGAGGAAGCTTAGGATTAAACCGCCACAGGCGACAGCTGGATCAGCTCGGTACCCCAGCTACCGCAGCCACACGATCCCCGCCACCACCGCTGCAATTACCAGAATCGCGCCCAGGATATACTTGTTCGCCCCCAGCCACGATTCCGACGAGCCCAGCCCCCCGCTAAAGTTCAGAGATGCAGGGTTTTGCGCGATTTCCCGGACCGGCTCAACCGCAGCCTTTCCTTCGGGGACCTCAGCAGGCTTGGCTGAAGCGAGACTCGAAATCTCCACCGACGGGGCCGGGACAGGAGCCGAGGCAGCAGCCGAAACCACCGCGGCCCGGGGTGACGGCTCAACCGCCTTGGCGGGTACAGCTACCGGCACGGCAACCGGAACCCCCCGCCGCGCCGCTTCCACTCGCCTTTCCTGTTCGTTTAGTTCGGCCAGGGCAGCAGCCAGGTTCTGCGGCGCAAGTCTGAGCGGACCAGGCGCAGCGGCCGGGACAGAAGAGGGACTGTTTGGGGTGCCGGATGGCGTCGCGGATGAAGAAACGAAAGGGGTTACCGCAGCCACAGCACGCGAGGCTGAGGGAGGGACCGCGGAGACCGGAGCGGGAGCTGAAGTTGAAGCCGCCTTCGGCTGCCCACTGTTCGATCCCGGTGCACTCGCCGACGCTCCCTGTCGGACGTCGACCGCCGGACGCGCTACCGGCGTCTTGGCCGCTGCCGCTGACAAGGGCTGCCCACGCCACTGCTTTTCATCGCACTCCACGCACAGCGTCCGCCCCTCCGACACGGGAAACCCGCAAGCCTTGCATTTCCGCAAACTCCGCAGCATCGGAGGCACGTGGCTCTGGTCCGCTTCCATCGGCTTCGGCGCGTCCGGACTGGCATGCACCGCCGCCGACCACATCAGCGGACGCTTCGCCGGATGGTCCTTTGCAGGGACAACGCTCGCAGGATCGACGATCACAGGGTCGACGCTCGCAGGGACGACGATTGAAGGAACAATGATTGAAGGAACAACGCTTGCAGAAACACGGACCGGCAGGATGGCCGCCGGGGTAGCAGCAACCACCGCAGGAACGTCCGCGATAATGGCGGATCGCGGCAGAACCGGAATGTCCGACTGAACGGCTGGTGTCGCAGTCATCGCTGCCTCGACACCAGCGGCCTCCACACCAGTCGCGGCAACGGCCGCCTCACTCGGAAGCTCCGCAACCGCCTCGTCCATCTCCACTTCCAGCACCGGCCCTTCGTCCGCAAAGCGCGCAGACTCAAGACCCCCCGTGGCTACTCTGTGTTCCCCCGTGCCCTCTGTGGTTATCTCTTGAATTTGATCTTCCGAAGTTTGATCCGGCGCAACCGTCTCCGGCAGCGCGCCCTCCGCCGCCCGCGCCAGTTTCACGGCGGTTTCCACCATCCCGCCCAGCCGCTGCAGCGCTGACAAATCGCGCTCGGCGAAGGCGTCCGCCTGTCCCGAGAAAAGTTCAAACACACCCAAAACCTGCCCCTGGCCCAGCCGATCCTCGCCCATGATCGGAACAATCATGACCGAAGCAATCCCGAGATCGCGGCAGCTTTCCTGATTCACTCGCGGATCGTGTTCGGCATCATCGCAGCGGAGCGGCATCCGTGTGCGCACGCTCTCCCCCGACAGCCCCGACTCCGTCGAAAGCAGCGCCCCCAGCTGCGGAGCCTTCGCCCCCGAACTGGCTCGGCAGAGCATCTCATTGCGCTCGTCAAGGCGCAGCGCAATCGCCGCCCCGCCCGCCCCGGTGATATACTGCGCCCGATCCGCCAGCAGCTGCAGCGCTGCATCCAGATCGCGTTGCGCCATCTCCGCCATCGAGTGTCCGCCATCCTCCCCAGGAAATCGCGGACTCACATGCCAGCCCGCTTCCCCGGCGGCCCCGGCCGCCGCCAGCGCGTTCGCTGCGGCAATTCCCGCCGACACACTCGGACTCGCAACACTCGGATTCAACCGACCTACGCCGCCATGCGCCACGTCAAGCTCCAGCTCAGACTCCAACTCCGTCTCGTCCAGCTCCGGCTCTGCGCCAAGCTGCGGCGAGGGTTGATCCAATGACCGATCGATAACCGAGCGATCGACAACCGAACGATCAATAATCGAATAATGTTCCATCGAATAAGCGGCGCGCGCATGCACCCATCAACCGCGTCAAGACGAGTCCACGCCACCGGATGCGTTATCCGGCTCGCCAACCCGCCACTATGATCAGGATGCGTTACTCCGAGTCTCCCTCGGAGCCCCCGTAGTGTCAAGGATTTCCAGCCCTTCCCGTATCGGAACGGCAGTCAAAAGTACCGAAACGGAAGCCTACGGTTGAATGACAAGAGAAGAGCGCCGTGGAAGAGCGGCCCTTCCAGGGCCGCGTTTAGGAATGGAAAGAGTTGCGGGCTTCAGCCCCCGAGGTCGTCATCCCGCGCAGCGCCGGCAAAGACGCCACCACGGATAAAGCCGACCCTTATGACGATGCTATCTGCGGCGCGGAAGCGCCGCTCTTCCAAGTCAGGGCCGAAAGAAACCCTAAACCGTCCGCTCCCGGACCGCGGACTGCGCCAGCCCGTTGGCTTCGGCATTATCTTCGCGGGGAACGTGCGAGATGGAAAAATTCAGGCCCCGCGCCAGCTTGCGGCAGGTCCAGTGCAGGGAATATAGCCGCGGACTGCGGCAGGTATATTCTCCCAGCATCTGCCGCACCACCACTTGCGAATCCGAATACACGTGCAGCGCCTTCGCCTTCAGCTTAAGCGCCCACTGCAGCGCTTCCAGCAGCGCCGCGTATTCCGCCACGTTGTTATCCTGGTGGCCAATCCACTTGGCGATGCGGATGGGCCCGCTCTCGCAGCCAGCAATCACCACTCCAATGCCCGATGGCCCCGGATTCCCCAGGGACCCACCGTCCACATACGCCACCAATTCTGACATCAGCCCTCGCCCCGTGATTCGTGACTGCGTATTTCGTGACTGCGAATCGTGACTGCGTGATTTGTGACTGTAAGATTCACCATGCTCCCATATATTTTTCGCGTCAAGGTGATTCTTGGTTCGCACGTTACTTTTTCCCGATTTTTATCTCTGTGCAACCTTCTGTGCAAAAGCGGGACGAATTGATTTTTTAAATTTGTAAGCGTCAGTTTTCCAATAGCTTGCACTTCGAGTTATTCACAGCTTTGCGCGAAGCTATTGCACCAATAGTTTGCGTTGACATTTTTGAATGCTCTGTTAAGGTTGCTCCCGTCGACGGTTGAAAGGGACGGCGAATAAAATTGCTGACCCGAAGTAGACTGGGTGATCAGCCAGGCGGGGCAACCCGAAGGGCAGCCAGACCTGAAAAAACCGACGGCTCTGCGAGGGGCAGTTGGGGTTTGGAACTGTGAAAACAGTGATCGCATCAAGGGGCTGTGACGGTGCATGCGTCCACGCTGTTGGCTCCCTCGCAGGAGGCGGCAGCTAGAGCATAACCAATGTCACGGCCCTTTCAATTTTTTCCCCACCTTGTTTCTGTAACTCCTTCCCGCCTGCCTCACCACCGTGTCACGCTGAGCGAATCCTTGGAGCCCCTGTCATTCTGAGCGCAGTCCAACAGGACGGCGCAACGCTGCCCGACGGATCATGAAAGGGGTGGCGGGTGAAATCGCCATGAGTCGCTGCGGTGACGAAGAGCGGCGCTTCAGCGCCGCGTCAAGCGTCTCCGTCAGGACGGGCTTTAGCCCTGGTGGATGGTAGTTGGAGCCGCACAGGAAGGCGACCACAGGGGCTAAAGCTTACACCACCTTCCGTCCGTGAACGCGCCCAAGAGATGGAACCGAGTATTCTTTAGAATCCGCGAAAAAGGGGGCCACGGCTTCGCCGTACCCCCCTCACAGTGGAGCTTCTATACTCTTCGTCCCAGACAGAGCCGAGGCACATTCGTGCCGGCAATACCCCACCGACTGCATAGCCAGCTAGCTGCACCCGCTCGTGCTCCCGCAGGTCATGCAGCGGTAGCAACTCCCGTTCCTCGTCATGATGCTGCCGCGGAAGCTGTAGCTGGGGATCTCGCCCATGTCGACGCCGATTTTGCTCACGCCGTCGCCCGACGCACCGCGCGCTCCACCGACTGCGGTAATTGCACAGGCACGAAATAATCCACCGGATACAAATAATCCTCTCCGGACTCATCAATCACGCGAATCTGGTGAAGTTTGGCAGCCACTTTATCTGGGATGACCTGATAAATCTTCCGCAGCTCCAAAGACGCGGGGTAGCCCTTGTTCCCAACGCAAATGACGAACTGTGCTTCGCGTTTCATACCGCTCGTCCTAATGTCATTCAACGACGCGCTTGATCTTGTATTCTTTCGCGCCAATCCCATGGGCTTCGTACCAGTGGATTTCCGCCTGGCGTATCGTACCATCGGAAAATTCCACCTGGGCGACGCCTTTAAGTATGCTTTCCAAAGTCGCTTGCGCTCGCGGAATCGCGGTGCCGGAGGCGATCGTGTCGACATTCGTGATGCGCCCGACAATCTTGAAGGGCATTCACCGACACCGCTAATTCACAACCAGATTCTTGCGGCAGATCTCACGTAAAGACTTTACGAGCACCCGCTCGTGCTCCCGCAGCTCATGCAGCGGTAGCAGCTCCCGTTCCTGGTCATGATGCTGCCGCAGAAGCTGCAGCTGGGGGCGTCGCCCATGTCGACGATGCTGGAGAGCGCGTCGGCGGCGTGGATGGATCCCGCTCCCGGCTCTCGCGTCCCCGCTTCCGGACGCCGCACACTAGGCGCCGCGTCCTGGCTTCCAGTTCCCGAAGTCTGAGGTCCGGGCTCCGCGGTCCGCGGCCGGAAGCTCTCAAACAGCAGTTGCTGCTGGCCGGTGAGGAAGCGCATCTGCAGCCAGCGGAAGATGTAGTCCATGATCGACTTGGCGTAGCCGATGTCAGGATTACCGCTCCAGCCGCTGGGCTCGAAGCGCGTATGCGCGAACTTCTCGCAGAACAGTTTCAGCTCAACGCCGTGTTGCAGCGCGATGGAGACAGCCAGCGCAAAGCTGTCCATCAGGCCGGAGACTGTCGACCCTTCTTTCGCCATGGTGATGAAAAGTTCGCCCGGCTGGCCATCGGGATAGAGTCCCACGGTGATGTAGCCCTCGTGGTCGCCCACTTTGAATTTGTGTGTGAGCGAGCGGCGCTCTTCTTGCAGCTTGTGCCGCACTGCACGCGGCGGAGCGTTCAGGTTCGGTTCTTCGGCCTGCGGCGCGGCGACGCGCGCGTCGTCTTTGCTGGAATTCGCGGTCTTGGTCCCCGCCGCCGAAAGCGGTTGCGACTGCTTGCATCCATCGCGATAAATGGCCACGGCTTTAATGCCCAGCTTCCACGCCTGGATGTAAGACTCCATAATGTCTTCCACCGTGGCGTTGTTCGGAAGATTGACGGTCTTCGATATGGCTCCGGAGATAAATGGCTGCGTTGCTGCCATCATCCGCAAATGTCCCATGTAAGCGATCGACCTCGTCCCCTTCGACGGCTTGAACGAGCAATCGAACACCGCCAGATGCTCGTCTTTAATGTGCGGCGCGCCCTCGATCGTGCCCGTCGCGTCAATGTAGCTGACAATGGCGTCAGCCTGATCGTGGTTGTATCCCAGCTTGAACAGCGCCGTGGGCACGGTGTTGTTCACAATCTTGATCATCCCACCGCCCACCAGCTTCTTGTATTTCACCAGCGCGAGATCAGGTTCCACACCGGTAGTGTCGCAGTCCATCATGAAGCCGATGGTGCCGGTGGGGGCTAGCACGGTGACTTGGCTGTTTCTGTAGCCGTGTTTTTCGCCGTGGGCCAGGGCTTCGTCCCAGCATTGTTTGCTGGATTCGTAGATGTTGGTTGGTACGTTATTTTTGTTGATGTTGTTTACCGACGCGCGGTGCATGCGGATCACGTCGAGGAACGGTTCGCGGTTGATGTACCAGCCGGGGCAGGCTCCTCCAGGCATGGTTGGGGCTGTGCCGGGGGCGCTCGCTTCGCTGCGCTGGACGGACGAGGCGTCCGTCGCTCCACGGGCAATGCCCGCTCCCAGGTTTGTTTCGGCCAGATTCTTTTTTGTGGCTTCGGTTGCCGGCGTTAACGGCGGGCATTGTTCGGCGATGCGCGAACTCTGCAAATAGGCTTCGCCGCACATGATGGCCGTGACGCAGGCGGCATAGTCGCGTCCGGCGTCGGAGTCGTAGGGCAATCCCGCGGCCATCAGCAGCGCGCCGAGATTCGCGTAGCCCAGGCCCAGCGGACGGTAGTCGTGCGAGTTGCGCATGATCTGTTCCGTGGGATAGCCCGCGTTGTCGACGATGATCTCCTGCGCGGTGATCAGCACGTCGACGGCGTGGCGGTAGGCTTCCACGTCAAAGGTGCCGTTGGGCGCGAACTTCAGCAGGTTCAGGCTGGCCAGGTTGCAGGCCGAGTCGTCGAGGAACATGTATTCGCTGCACGGATTCGAGGCGTTAATGCGCGCCGTATTTTTCGACGTGTGCCACCGGTTGACGGTGGTGTCGTATTGCATGCCAGGATCGCCGCAATGCCAGGTGGCCTCGGAAATTTTCTTCAGCAGGTCTTTGGCTTTGTAAGTCTTCATGACCGCGCCGTCGCGCACCGCCTTGGTGGAGAAGTCGGTGTCGCGAACCACGGCGTACATGAAGTCGTCGGTGACGCGGACGCTGTTGTTGGCGTTCTGGAAAAAGATGGACGAGTAGGCATCCGAGTCGGGAGAAGACCCGTCGTAGCCCTGCGCCACCAGCGCGTGGGCTTTCGCTTCTTCCTTCTGCTTGCATTCGACGAACTCGATGATGTCAGGATGATCGACGTTGAGGATCACCATCTTCGCGGCGCGCCGCGTCTTACCGCCGGATTTGATCACGCCGGCAAAAGCGTCGAAGCCCTTCATGAAGCTCAGCGGACCGCTGGCCGTGCCGCCGCCGCTAAGGCCTTCCGTAGACGAACGCAACGGGGAAAGATTCGTGCCGGTCCCGCTGCCCCACTTGAACAGCATGCCTTCGGTCTTGGCGAGAGTGAGAATCGAATCCAGCGAATCCTTCACCGAGTTGATGAAGCACGCCGAGCACTGCGGCTTGGAATATCCGGTGACGCCGAATTCCACCTGCTGGGTCTGCTGGTTCCAGTGCCAGTTGCGGCCGTCGGAATTGGGCTCGATGCGGTCACAGCCCACGTTGAACCACACCGGC
>Ga0210383_10001989_pt1 | contig 18548 bp, 15 predicted proteins | sample IncBWC14OmetaG_FD_160072 | JGI IMG/M metagenome (GOLD analysis project Ga0210383, IMG submission 160072) | Forest soil microbial communities from Barre Woods Harvard Forest LTER site, Petersham, Massachusetts, United States - Inc-BW-C-14-O ...
GAGAGGACAGGCCCATGCCAGGCCCCGGTGAGCCCCCCGGACGGCAGCAGGCACCGATCATCGGCCGGGACGCCGGGCTGTCCCGGCTGCGGGCCCTGGTGGACCCGGCCCTCCCGGCCAGCCAGGTCCTGCTGGTCACCGGTGAAGCGGGGATGGGCAAGTCCGTGCTGCTGGCTGACGCCGCCGAACGGGCCCGGGCGGCAGGCATCCGGGTCCTGTCCGTCACCGGCCGGGAGTCGGAGTCCCGGCTCGCGTTCGCGGGGTTGCATCAGCTCCTGCGGCCGGTGCTGCCGGCCGCCGCCGGGCTGCCTGGCCGGCAGGCTCAGGCGCTGCTGGCGGCGCTGGGCCTGTCTGCGGACCCTGGTCCGGCGGACCCGCTGCTGACCGGGGTCGCGGTCCTGACCCTGCTGTCGGATCTGTCCGGGCGGTCCCCGGTCCTGGTGCTCGCCGACGACGCCCACTGGCTGGATCGCAGCTCGCTGGACGCGCTGGCCTTCGCCGCCAGCCGGCTGGACGCCGAGCGGGTCGTGCTGCTGGCCGGCGCCCGGGGGCAGGCTCCGCCGCCCGGTTTTGACCGCGGTTTCCCGGAGCTGCATCTGGAGCCGCTGTCCGCCCGGGACGCCGGGCTGCTGCTGGACGGGCAGCCCCGCCCGCCCCGCGGGCAGGCCCGGGCGCAGGTACTCGCGCAGGCGGCCGGGAATCCGATGGCGCTGATCGAGCTGGCCACGGTGATCGCCGATGATCCCGCCGCCAGCCGCCGGTGGGCCGCCGAGCCGCTGCCGCTGACGGACCGGCTGAGCGCCGTCCTGACCTCCCGGTTCGCCGCCCTGCCCGAGCCGACGCAAGCCGCGCTGCTGCTGGCCGCGGTGGCCGACGACCCAGACCTGGGGGCAGCCGTCGGCCAGGGTTCGTGGCCAGATGCCCGGGCGCTGGCGCCGGCCGAGCAGCTGGGCCTGGTCAAGGTCGACCGGGCCGGGCTGCAGTTTTCTCATCCTCTGGTCCGTTCGGCCATCTATCACTCGGCGCCGTTCGCGCGGCGGGCTGCGGCGCACCGCGAGCTCGCCGGGGCGCTGCCGGACCAGCCGGACCGGCGGGCCTGGCACCTGGCCGCCGCGGCCCTGCACCCGGACGAGCAGGTGGCGTCGCTGCTGGAGGCGACCGCGGCCCAGGCACGACGCCGCGGCGGCGCGGCCGCCGCCGCGCTGGCCCTGGAACGCGCGGCCGAGCTCAGCCCCGGCCCCGAGGACCAGGCCCGCAGGCTGGTAGCGGCCGCGTCGGCCGCTGTTTCCACCGGCCAGGCCGACTGGGTGCAAGATCTCACCTCCCGGGCGCTCGCTGTCACGGCGGACCCGGAACTGCGGCTGACCGCCCGCCACGACGCCGGGTGGGCGCTGGCGTACTCGGGCCGGCGCTCCGCCGCGCTCCCGGCGCTCATCTCCGTCGCCGAAGAGGCATCGCGTGACCTGCCGGACCTCGCCTGGGACGCTCTCGCGGATGCGGCCAAGGTCGTCTACCACTCAGGCGAGCCCGCCAGCTGCCAGGCCGTAGGCCGCGTTCTCGGGCTTCTGGAAAATCAGGGGCCCCGGTCCGCCAGCCAGGGTCCGCGCGATGTCGGCCCGCATCGGCTGTGGATACAGGCTTGTATCGACCCGTTTGGCAGCAGAAGCGAGCTCATCCGGTATCTGCGCGAGATCAGCCCCTCTCCCCTCGACGAGCCCGCTCTGTGGCGAGTCGGTTCCGCCGCATGGCTCCTGGACGAATCCGACCTGGCGATCACCTTGCTGCAGGAGGCCATGCAGCGGCTCCAGGCACCCGGCACGCAGGGCACCAGCGGCCCAGGCCTGACCGCGCTCGGGTGGCTATTTATCGACACGGGACGCTGGGACGAGGCCCTAGAAGCTGCCGCCGAAGCCGCCGGCCTGGCCGAAGCCAACCAGATGGAACTCGTCGCCGCGGGCGCCGACTTGATCGCGGCCACTGTCCTGGCCATGCGCGCCGACTCCGGCGCGGCCGGCAGGCATGCCGACCGGGCGTTTGGCCACGCCGACCTGGCAGAAAGCGGATTTGTAGCCGCCCGGGCCCGGCGGGCCCTCGGAATCGCCGCCCTGGCCGACGGAAACTACCTCCTGGCCTTCACCCAACTGCGCCAGCTGTTCAGCGAGGAAGGCGCGCCCGTCCACAACATCTTCTCGTATCTAGGCGTCGCCGATATGGCGGCTGCCGCGGTCCGCGCCGACCGGCGGATGGAAGGACAAGACGTCCTTGACCGGGCGCTCAGCCATCTAGGCGGAACGGCTTCTCCCCGGCTCGAGCAGCTCATCGCCCGGGCCCGCGGCATCCTCGCCTGCCCGGACGCGGCCGAAGCCCACTTCGACAGAGGGCTCGCCGACCCCGCCGGGGACCAGTGGCCCTTCGAGCGGGCCCAGCTTCGCCTCGACTACGCCGAATGGCTCCGGCGCCGCCGCCGGATCAACGACGCCAAGCCCGTCCTGACGCAGGCCCTGGGCACCTTCCGGCGGCTAGGTGCCCGGTCATGGGCGCAGCGCACCGAGGCAGAGCTCAGAGCGTGCGGGGTGGCGGTCGGCGACGCGCCTGGCGAACCCGATGCCTTGTGGGAGCTGACCCCCCAGCAACGCCAGATCGTCCGGCTGGCCAGCGACGGCCTGACCAACCGCGAGATCGGCGACCGGCTCTTCCTGTCACCGCGCACGGTCAGCTCGCACCTGTACCGGTCCTACCCCAAGCTCGGGGTCGCCGACCGCCATCAGCTACGCGACGTGATTGCCCGCGCCAGCACCGATGCCGAGCACTTCGTCGACGGCGAACAGGCCCAGGTCTGACCAGCCGCCATCGCTGTCTACCGGTCAGCCGACGGGCTGATAGGTGCCTAGGCGGGTCACCATGGCGTCGAAACAGGTCCTGCTAGCACCCGACCAGCCGCTCACGGATGCTTTCAGACATTGAGCTGGTCCTTCACGTTCGGCGCCGAGCGTAGGTCATTGTCCAGACACCTCGATCGCCCGGGTGATACTCATTCCCGTCCCATGGAGAACCACAGACATGCAGGTGCGCATACGGTGTGCCGGCAAACATCACCAACGTTCCGGCGTCGCGCATGACCGTCGGCAGGCCGGCGGCTTTGGCGTCGAAAGGCCAGATGATCATCCAGTGCGGACCGATCGGGATGGCCGGGCTGGTCCGATCAAACGGATCGGTGTAGCTGTGCTGCAAAGCCCCATTGAGCATGTAGATCAGTCCGGGCTCGGTATTCGTCGGTTTCGGCTTCCTTGCTGCGATGTCCAGCATCCACTGCATCCCCATGGGATCCGCGCACATATCGGCCTGTCCGATGATGTTTTCGTTGCCGGGGACACAAACCCACTGGTTCGTACCTGGGCGCAACACGGTCATCTTGCCTTGAGCATCCATTTCCGCAACGGTGGCCTCGCTCGTGACGCTGTCAGGCCCAGACAAGAGCGCTCGTCGAATCTTGGCTTCGAGTATTTCATCGGAGATGTTGGTCACAGGAGTTCTCCAGTCATCGTTCCGTCGCCTGCCTGCCATTGTCGTGCCGCGAGCGACGCGCTCGTATCCGCCAGTGGACAGTACATGCTTGGCCGCGCCGACCGGGCGAGGGCTCCGCCTGCGGGCCTAGGTCAGACGGCGATCCGCCCGCCGTCGACGGGCAGGACCGCGCCGTGCACGAAGCTGGCCGCGTCGCTGGCCAGGTAGGTGATGGCGGCGGCGATCTCCTCCGGCAGGCCCGGCCGACCGGACGGGGCGGCCGAGGCGAGCTGGTCCAGTGCCTCACCCATGGGCGCGGTGCCTTCGGTGCGGGTGGGGCCCGGGCTCACCGCGTTGACTCGTACTCCGGCCGGGCCGTACTCGGCCGCCCAGGACTTGGTCAGCAGCACCAGCGCGGCCTTGCTGGAGCCGTACAGCGCCATCTCCGGTGCGCCGAACTCGGCGACCATGGTGGTGACGTTGATGATCGCGCCGTGGCCGCGCTTGGCCATCGCGGGCGCCAGTTCGGCGACCAGGAAGAACGGCGCCTTGACGTTGACCGCGAACGCGCGGTCGAAGTCGGTCTCGCTGGCCTCGTGGGTCGGGCCGAACGGGAAGATGCCCGCGTTGTTCACCAGGATGTCGACGTGCCCGCCGCCGAGTTCGGTCGCACGCCTGGCCAGCTGCCGGGCGCTGGCCTCATCGCCCAGGTCGGCCGGCACGAAGTCGGCGCTGCCACCCTGGGCGCGGATGGCCGCGACTACCTGCTCGCCGCGCGCGGCGTCGCGCCCGGACAGCACCACATGGGCACCGAGCTGGGCCAGAGCCAGCGCGGAGGCGCGGCCGATACCGCTGTTGCCGCCGGTGACCAGGGCGGTGGATCCGGTCAGGTCGTTCGTCATGTCAGTCGTCCCTCTTAGGTGGATCGAGTGCGCACCGATGTGCGCCGATCGCTGGAACTAGGAGCAGCCACCTGCGATTGCATTCCGGCCAACGGCATTACCGATGGCGGTTATAAGCCCTGCTTCATCCCGGTGGCCCGGCCCGGTTACGTGACGTCGAGGGCCGCGACCAGCGCGGCGAGGTCACGGCGCCGTGAGCTGGCGGGCCAGACCGCCCAGGTCCGGCGGACGAGGGGGTCACCGATCAGCGGCCGCCAGGTCACGCCCTCCGGTAGCGTCTGGGCCCAGTCGGGCGGGGCCAGAGCGAACGCGCGTCCAGTGCCTACCGCGGCGAACTTGACCTCGGCGATCAGGGATCCTTCCCCGGGCGCGGACTGGTGACCCAGTGAGATGCCGTGCGCGCGCAACGTGGCGGCGAGCTGGTCGTACCAGATCGGCGCCTCCGACCGCGGGAATCCGGTCCAGTCCAGCCCGGCGAGCCGGTGCAGCTGGATACCAGAAGGGTCGGTGAGCTTGCCGGCCTGGACGGTCGCGAGGATAACGCCGAGCGCTTCTTCGACGGCGAGCACCGCGTCATACCGAGGATCGGCGGGGCACTCACGGACCAGGGCGACGTCAAGCTGTCCCACCTCCAGCTCAGCCAGTTGCGCGGCGCTCGAGGCATGGCTTACCTCCACGCGGGTCAGCGGAAAGGTGGTGCTTAGCTCCGTGAGCACACCGGGCAGCAGATCGCCTGGCAGTTCCAGTGGTATGCCCACCTTGAGGATGTCGGGGCCGGCTCCGTCCCGGCCGGCGACGGCCGCGAGCATCCGGTCGTACTGTGCAATGAGCGCGCGGCCCTCGCGTAGCAGGATCGACCCAGCCTCGGTGGTGGTGACCCCGGTGCGGCTGCGCAACAGCAACTGGACGCCGAGCTGACGTTCCAGGGACTGGATAGTCTGCGACAGCGCGGACTGGCTCAGGTGCAGCCGACGCGCGGCCGCAGACAGGCTCCCTTCTTCGGCGACAACCGCAAAGGCCTGTAGTTCGCGTATCTCCACCCTCTATCGCATACCATTCACGGCCGGATGATCTCGCCGGTGGCGGCGTCGGTGATGCCGTGCTCGGCGGCTTGCCAGGGCCGCCGTTGCGATCACCGTTGCACCCTGCGCAGGCTAGCGACAGCATCGGAGGGCAGGGCCCAGCCCGGCATCGGCGGCGGGCCGGTGAGGGTGCCGACTAGTTTGGCCGGGAAGCCGTCCAGGATGGCCCGATCGCCGTAACGGTCGCGCTGCTTGACACAAGCACCGGCGCGGACCACCGACTCGGCCCCGACCACGCTGCCGTCGCACACGATCGCGGCCGGCTCGACGACGCTGCCGCGGCCGATGTGGCAGCCGTGGATCATCGCGCCGGGCCCGATTACCGCGTCGTCGTCGATGATCAGTTCGTTGTCGGGCAGCAGGTGCAGCACCGTGTTCTCCAGGATCTGGACCCGGGAGCCGATGCGGACCGGGCCGTGGGAGTCGCCAATGATCTTCACGCCGGCCCCGATGAGCGAGTCTTCGCCGATGACCACGTCGCCGGTGATCTCGGCCGAGTCGAACAGCACTGTGCCAGCGCCGATCGACGGAGTCTTGTCGCGATAGGCGTACAGCGTCCCCATGTGTCCTCCGGCTCGCATCGGTCCGCGCACGATCGTGCCCGGATAGTCGGTCAGGTTGGTCTGATGCTGGCGCAGCACCGCCAGCCGCTCACGGTCGGCGTCCGTGGCCGACCGGATGACGTGGGGCGGGCGCCCGACCAAGACCGAGTCGGCAGGGATCACGGTCTCTGGCGGGACCAGTGTGCCCTCGCCCAGGATGCAGCCGTCGCCCAAACGGGAGCCCGGCATGAGGATCGCGCCGTTGCCGATCTCGCACAAGTCGCCGATGGTAGCGCCGACGATCGTGGCGCGATGACCGAAAACGGTTCGCTGACCCACCCGGACGGGATGCTCGGGCGTGCCGATCACCACCCCGTTTTCCAGGACGGCGGAGTGGTTGCCGATGCTCACCGCCGCGCCGTGCGCCCGCACCACCAGGCCCTGCGCCAGGATCGCGCCCGCACCGACATGTACGTCACCCAGCACCACCGCGGAGCGGGCTATCTCGGGCTGGGGTTCGTCAGCCAAAAGCTGGTTGAAGCTCATAGTGGCCTCACCGTCCTTACCACCAGTTACGTTCCAGGGCCCGGTCGGTGCCATTCGTCTGGTCCAGCGCGTCGAGTTCGGCCATGTCCAGCTCTGACAAGGTGAAGTCGAAGATCTGCGCGTTCTCGTGGATTCGCTCGCGGTGGGTGGATTTGGTGATGACCGGAAGTCCGCGCTGAAGGTCCCAGCGCAATAGCACCTGAGCGGGTGTCCGCCCCACGCGCTGCGCGACCCGGTTCACCGTCACGTCGGAAAGGTTCCGGCCGGTGCCCAGCGGGCTGTAGGCCTCGGCCGCGACATTCCGCCGCAGGCACGCCTCGAGCAGCGCGCGCCGGTACTGTTGCGGACTGAAGTTCACCTGGTTAACGACCGGCGGAATGGTCGCGGCCGTTATCACCTGTTCTAGTTCGCTGGCACTGAAGTTGGAGACGCCGATGGACCGGGCGTACCCGAGCTCGCGAGCCCGTTCCATGCCCGGCCAGGCCCAGAGGGGACCACCTTGCGGCCAGTGGACCAGGTACAGGTCGACTTGGTCGACGCCAAGCCGTCGCAGGCTTTGCCGGGCTTCGGCTACGGGGTCGTCGCGCCCCGGGTAGAACTTGGTCGTAATGAACACCTCGTCGCGGGCTAGGCCGCTGTCGCGCAGCGCTTTTCCGACGCTCTCCTCATTGCCGTAGGCCTGAGCCGTGTCGATGTGGCGGTACCCCAGGTCGAGCGCCCAGCGTACGGCGTTCACACTCGCCGGCCCGTCGGGTATTTGCCAGATGCCGAGGCCGAGCATCGGCATCTGATTCCCGTCCGCGAGGACGCGGGCACGCCCGTCCGCGGTTGTTGCGCTGACAGTCATGGTGGCTCCTTAGCTGTGGGAACTGCCGCATTGCGGCTGTCTGGGCCGCCGCGGGGAGGGTCCGTAACGGCACTGCCGGTGGCCTGGAGTCGTTCGAAGACGAGCCGCACCGCCATCGAGCCTTCCCCGATCGCGGTCGCGGCTCGCTTGACCGACCCGCTGCGGATATCGCCGACGGCGAAGATTCCGGGTCGGCTGGTTTCCAGGAACAGCGGTGTCCACTACCTGCGCTATCGTCCACAGGGTGTAGGGGTTGCCAAGATCGCCGGGCACGGCCATCGTGGTGAGCTTCTTTCGGGTCGCCTCGGTCCATCGTACGATCCGCTCCGCGTCCTAACGGCCGGGCTCCAGTCGGCTGAGGATGTGCCTGGGGGTGGCCATTGTGTGGTGGCAGATGGCCTGGACGAACGCGGCGGTGATGGGGTCGGGGCGGACGCGGGTATAGGCCGACAGCATGCGCTGCACGGGCGGGTTGGGGCGCCGCAGCACGCCATCGAAGACAGGCGGGACGACGTTGCCGGGCAGCAGGGTGATGCCCAGGCCGGCGCGGGTCAGCGGCCGGTATCGCGACCGCTTCGAATGCTGCGACGGGCAGTAGCGCTTCGCCGAACGGCGCGTCCCCGTCGACCTCGTCGGCGACGTGGGCCGCCATCTGCGTAACCCGAAATAGCCGCTACGGACGACGATGACCGGCCATTTCCCGGTCCGCACCAGGCGAGCGGCCAGTGAGCCCACGATCCGGTGGCCTAGGTGCTCGGACGCGCCGACGACCACGGCGTCGGCGTGCGCCTGCTCCGCGATCCGGGTGAGCTCGGCCAGCGCGTCCCCGCGAACCGAACGGAACTCGGCAGCTATGCCGGTCTCGGCGGTGCGGCTGAGCATCATGTCAACGATGTTCAGTGGAGTCCAGCTCTGGTCATGACGGGGTTCTGGTCTTGCTGGCGTTAGGCGGCGTATTGCCCGATGACCAGGGAGCCGGGGCTCTGCTGTGGCTTGAGCGCCGCGATGGCTAGCCGTCCGGCACCGGGGCGCCACGACGTCAGCTGCACCTTGGTCGTGAAGCTCAGCTCGGCCACCAGGCTGTCGCTGCTGGCGGGCCAGCCGAAGCTGACCAGGGCATCGCTGCTGAGCCAGGTCCCCGGTACGGCCGTCAGGTGGCCGCTGGCGATGGACTCTAGCTCCAGCTGCACCGCCTGTCCGCCGTCGTTGGCCTCACTACTGAAGCTCACTTCGACGGCCAGGAACCTGTCGTCGGGGCTGAAGGCTGCGGTGGCCGCCGACCTTCCCTGAGGCAGATCGGTCGCTACCTGCCGCCCGGTGGCCAGATTCAGCACCAGCACGCGGCAGCGTGCGGCACACGGCGGCGCCCAGGCGATCTGGGTTGCGCTTGCCGCGATCACTGCCTCAAAGGTGCGGCTGGCCTGCAGAGTGGCTGGATTCCACAACTGGTAGGCCATCGCTCCCGGCCGCGGGGCCACTGGTGCCAGCAGCAGGCCGCGGTCGGTCGCCTGCTCGATCAGGTACCCGGCCGGGAGCCTGAGCTGCGGCCCGAGCGGTCGACCGGCGATGCTGACCTCCCGCGCCGTGCCTGAGGCAGTGCTCCGATCGGCGTCCGGCGGGTAGCTGGTCAGCCACAGCGCGCCAGCGGCACCCGGCGCGACCGCGTCCGCAAGGCCCACCTGGGTCGCCGACTGCGCGTGATCGGCTAGGAAGTAGACAGCACGCCGAGGCCCCGCACAAGCGCCGCAGCCGGCCCGGACATCAGGACTGGCCTGAACCGCCCAGCCGCCCGCCGCGCGGATGAACTGGTAGCCAGACGGCTGTGATGGCAGGCCACCGATCGGCACCACCTGGCCGGTGCCCGGCGAGAACCACGCCGGCTGCTGGCCGGCCGCTGGCAGCCGAAGACCACCGGGCCAGGACAAGGAAGATCCAGAAATCCCGTCGGGTACCGCCGGCAGTTCCGCCGCGGGCACCGCAGCGCTCGAAGCCGCCCCGGTCACGCTGGCGGTCGGCCGGGCCGACCGCGCCGTCTCATCGCGTGAGCGCGGCAGGTGCAGGACAATCACCACACCTGCCAGTACGAGCACGACGATCGCCGCCACGCGGCGCGGCCACGGGCCGGACTCACGGCCCTTTCCCTGACTCAGGATGTCAGGCACGGCCTCACCGCCAACAAGGTTCTGATCTGTACATATGACCATACTCCGGCGTGCCGGCGCCAAAGCGGCGGTAAACCACCCGCGGTCGCTGGCATGGACGCGGTTGCATTCGCCAGCGAGCGGCGCCGACGCGGCTCTGTCATGTCAATGCGCGTCTACACTCTGGTCAGCGGCCTGCTGACCTACGGGGTTCCCAGGACGGAGCCGTCCGTGTCGGATGTGCTCACCCCGGCTGGGCCAGCACGCCTGGCGGCCGTCTCTTCGGATGGCCCGGCGGTAGACGTCTTGCGCAGGGCAATGACGTGGACGTCGATGCCAAGCGCACCCGCCTCTCTGATAACCCGGGCCACGTTCGAGCCGCCGCCGGTCAGCTGCTGCCATCGGCTGCGCTGGCTGGATCCGATCACGATCTGGGTTATCTGATGCTCCTGCGCGAAGGCGGCGATGGCCCGGGCGGGATCATCACCCTGTACCTCGTGCCAGCGGGCGCCGACATCGGCTGCCAGGTCTCGCAGCTTCTCGATGGACCGGCGATCCCCCGGGCGGGTGGCGTCGCTGCTGGCCACGTGGAGGACGTCGAGTTCTCCCTTGAGCCTAGTGGCCATCCGGGCCGCGCGCCGTAGCAGGCCGTCGGTCCCGGGAACCCCGGTGACGGCGACCATGACGCGCTCGCAGGTCTCCCACACGACCTTGGAATCGTGCCGCCGCAGGTACTCCAGCAGGTCCTCGTCGGTCTCGTCGGCCAGGAATCGCAGCGCGAGCTCCCGCAGGGCGGTCAGGTTGTCGATGCGGAAGAAGTTGGACAGGGCCAGCGAGACCCTTTCCTGCGGATAGATGTTGCCGTGCAGCATGCGACGTCGCAGCTGCTCGGGCGACGAGTCGACCAGCTCGATCTGATCCGCCTTGCGCACGACCCAATCCGGGACACGTTCACGGACCCGCGCCCCCGTCATGTGCTCGACCTCGTCGGCGATGCTCTCCAGGTGCTGGATGTTGACGGTCGTGATGACGTCGATCCCTGCGGCGAGGATTTCCTGGACATCCTGCCACCGCTTGCCGTTCCGGCCCGATCCCGGCACGTTCGTATGGGCAAGCTCGTCGACCAGGACGACCTGCGGCCGTCTGCTCAATACCGCGTCGAGGTCCATTTCCTCCAGATGGCTGCCCCGGTAGTCCACCTCCTTACGAGGCACGACCTCCAGCCCCTCGATCATCTGCTCGGTCCGCTGCCGTCCGTGACACTCGACGAATCCCACAACGGCATCGGTTCCCCGGCCCAGTCGCCGGTGGCCCTCGTTGAGCATGGCGTAGGTCTTGCCGACGCCCGCCGCGGCGCCCAGGTAGATCCGGAAACGCCCGGCCGCCTCTACCGCACCACTAGCATCCGCGTCCGCCGCTTCGCGTGCCGCCACCTGATCGCTCACGTGTTCCAGTCTGGCAGCGGATATCTGTCGCGGCCAGCAGGAAGACGCTTGGAGTCCGGGCCTGCGCGCATGGAGACCGTTAGGAACCTGGGCATCGCGGCGGGCCAGGCGTAGCGTTCGTAACCGCCACGACACCTGATCGAGGAACTGGTGGGCTGATGACTGTCGCCGAGGGCATCCTTCTGGCCGTCTCCATCGCGGTGTTCATCTACCTGGGCATCGCGATGTTCTTGCCCGAGCGGTTCTAGCTGGCGCCATGGCTGACGTCATTCTCATCGCCGTCATCGTGGCGTTCTTCGTGGCGGGCGCCTTTCTGGTCCGGGTCCTGGACCACATGATCGCCCATGCTGGTCTGGACTCCGATTCCGGCGATGAGGCCGCCGGGCCGGAACCCGAACCAGCCGGTCCCGGGAGAGGGCGGTGAGCGAACAAGCCATACCCGCCGGGCGGACCGTCACTGCCCCGCCCGCGGAGAGCCGGCCGCCGAAGGTCCGGACCCGGCAAACCAGCTCGTTGTTCGAGCCGTCGATCCTGCGCCGCGCCATCGGTGAGGCGTTCGTGAAGCTCGATCCCCGCAAGATGGCCCGCATCCCGGTCATGTTCGTGGTCGAGATCGGCAGCGTGATCACCTCGGTCGAGTTCTTCGCTCGGCCGACCCTGTTCGTCGGGCTGGTCACGCTGTGGCTATGGGCGACCGTACTCTTCGCCAACTTCGCCGAGGCGGTGGCCGAAGGCAGGGGCAAGGCCCAGGCCGATACCCTGCGCCGCAGCCGCAAGGAGACCTTCGCTCAGCTGCTCAAGCCGGACGGCACGACGCAGGAGATCCCGTCGGCTCAGCTGCGGTCGGGCGACGTTGCTGTCGTCACCGCAGGCCAGGTCATTCCCGGTGACGGCGACGTGGTGCAGGGAATGGCCGTCGTTGACGAGTCGGCGATCACCGGTGAGTCCGCTCCGGTGATCCGCGAGTCGGGCGGTGACCGCAGCGCCGTGACCGGCGGCACCGTCGTTCTGTCGGACCGGATCGTGGTCCAGATCACGTCCAACCCCGGCGAGACGTTCCTTGACCGCATGATCGCCCTAGTCGAGGGAGCGAGCCGGCAGAAGACGCCGAACGAGATCGCGCTCGACATCCTGATCGCCGGATTGACGCTGATCCTGCTGGTCGCGGTGGTCACGTTGCAGCCAATGGCCATCTATGACAAGGCCATCCAGTCCACGGCCGTCCTAGTCGCGCTGTTCGTCTGCCTCGCGCCTACCACGATTGGCGGCCTGCTGTCGGCGATCGGCATCGCCGGCATGGACCGGATGGTGCAGCGGAACGTGCTGGCGACGTCGGGACGGGCCGTCGAGGCCGCCGGGGACGCCTCGACGCTGCTGCTCGACAAGACGGGCACCATCACCTACGGGAACCGGATGGCCGCCGAGTTCCTCCCGGTGGCCGGGGTCACTGAGACCGAGCTGGCCGAGGCGGCGCTGCGGTCGAGCGTGGCCGACGAGACGCCCGAGGGCCGCTCCGTCGTCGAGCTGGCGCAGGCCCGTTACAAGCTCGCTCCCCCCGACCCGACGGGCGCCGAGCTCGTCCCGTTCTCGGCCCAGACGCGGATGAGCGGGATCAATCTCGCCGGGCGACAGATACGCAAGGGCGCCGCGGACTCGGTCCGGCGCTGGGTGGAGGAGACGGGCGGCAGTGTCCCGGATGACCTCGCCCCGATCGTGGAGCGCATCGCCGCGGGCGGCGGGACGCCCCTGGTGGTGGCGGACGGGCCGCGGGTCCTCGGCGTAATCCACCTGAAGGACACCGTTAAGCAGGGCATGACCGAGCGGTTCAAGCAGCTGCGCGACATGGGCATCCGGACGGTGATGATCACCGGGGACAACCCGCTCACCGCCAAGGCCATCGCCGCCGAGGCGGGCGTCGACGACTTCCTGGCCGAGGCCACGCCGGAGGAGAAGCTGGCGCTGATCCGGCGGGAGCAGCGCGGCGGCCACATGGTGGCGATGACCGGCGACGGCACCAACGACGCGCCGGCGCTGGCCCAGGCCGACGTCGGCCTGGCCATGAACACCGGTACGCAGGCCGCCAAGGAAGCCGGCAACATGGTCGATCTCGACTCGAACCCGACCAAGCTGATCGAGGTCGTCGAGGTCGCCAAGCAACTCCTGATCACCCGCGGCTCGCTGACCACCTTCTCCATCGCCAACGACGTCGCCAAGTACTTCGCGATCATCCCGGCCATGTTCGATGTGGTGTACCCCAAGCTGCGGGTGCTCAACATCACGCACCTGAACAGCCCGCACACCGCCATCTTGTCGGCGGTGATCTACAACGCCCTCATCATCCCGGCGCTCATCCCCCTCGCGCTGCGGGGGGTGAAGTTCCGGCCGCGCGACGGCGCCGCCATCCTCCGCCGCAACGGCCTCATCTTTGGCGTCGGCGGGATCATCGCCCCGTTCGTCTTCATCAAACTCATCGATCTCATCCTGACCGCGCTGGGACTCCACTGATGGAAGAGCACTGACATGCGCTCCGCTCTCTTCGGACGGCACCTCGTGGCCAGCATCGTCATGCTCCTCGGGCTGACCGTGGTGCTCGGATTCGGTTATCCGGTGGTCGTCACGGGCCTGTCCCAGCTCTTCTTCCACAAGCAGGCGAACGGCTCGCTCATCTACCGAGACGGCAAGCTGGTCGGTTCGGAGCTGCTCGGGCAGGAGTTCACCGACAGCAAAGGGCATCCGCTGCCCCAGTACTTCCAGCCGCGCCCCTCGGCTGCTGGAGCCGGGTATGACGGCTCGTCCTCCGGCGCGACCAATCTCGGGCCGTCGAACCCGCTGCTGATCGGGTTCGTCGCCGGCGTCAACACGGTAGGCCTGAACGGCCAGCCGTCGGCGGCCAACCCGTTCGCGACCAAGGCCGATCCGGCGTGCGTGCCGGTCAGCCCGCAGGGAACCCCCGTGAGCAGCCCGGCACCAGGCCAGAAGTACGCGATGACCGCAGGCGGCTCCTACGTGTGCGACCCGAATACCGTCCCTGAGCGGGCCCTTGCCTACCGGCAGTTCAACGGGCTGGCGGCGAACGCGCCGGTGCCGGTCGACGCGGTGACCGCCTCGGGCTCCGGGCTGGATCCCGATATTTCCGTGCAGAACGCCCTCGACCAGGCGCCGCGCGTGGCCCGCGCCCGGCACCTGCCCGTCCCGCAGGTGATCGCCCTCGTGCACCGCTATACCCAGGGCCGCGAATGGGGCTTCCTCGGCGAACCCACGGTTGACGTGCTCGAACTCAACCTCGCCCTGGATGGCACCCCATGAGCGTCTGGGGCTGGGAACAGCTGCTGTTCATCGTCGCCGTCACCGCGGTAGCTGCGCCCCTGCTCGGACGTTACCTGGCCGCGACGTTCCGCGGCGCCGGTGCTACCGGGACCAGTGTTTCCGGGAACAGTGTTTCCGAGAACAGGGCACCGGGCGACCGGGTGTTCCTGCCCGTCGAGCGCCTGGTCTACCGGAGCCTCGGCGTCGACCCGGACAGCAGCTGGAGCTGGCGAGCCTACGCGCTGGCCGTGCTGGCCTTGGGGCTCGTGGGCACCCTGCTGCTGTACGCCATCCTGCGGCTGCAGGGAGTACTGCCCGGGAACCCGACGCACGCCCCGGGAATGTCACCGCTGCTCTCGTTCAATACTGCCATCAGCTTCATCACCGGCACCAACTGGCAGGCCTACGAGGGGGAGACGCAGGCCAGCTACCTCACGGATACGGTCGGGCTGGTGGTCGCGCAGTTCATCGCGGCCGGCGTCGGGCTCGCGGTCGCGCTGGCCGTCGTCCGTGGCATCGCGGGGAAGGCCCGTACGGTCGGTAACTTCTGGGTCGATTTCACCAGGTCCCTGGTGCGCGTATTCGTCCCGCTGTCGATCATCGGCGCGCTGGTGATGGTGAGCCAGGGTACGGTCCAGAACCTCAGCGGCTTCCGCACCGCCACCACGCTCGCAGGCGGCACCCAGAAGATCCCCGGCGGCCTGGTCGCCTCGATGGAGTCCATCAAGCTGCTGGGCACCAACGGCGGCAGCTACTACGGCGTCGGCGGTGCCCACCCGTTCGAGAATCCCACCGGATTCACGAACATGTTCGACCTTCTTTTCGTCATTGTGCTCCCGTTCGCCATCATCTTCATGTTCGGCCGGCTCATCGGCAGGCCACGTCAGGGGTACGCCCTCGTCGCGGTGATGGCCATCATCTTTGTCGGCCACACCGTGGTCTCGATGCAGGCCGAACTGCACGGTAATCATCTGCTGCCGGCGTCGGTGTCCCAGGCGGCGAGCGGCGTCAGCCCCGGCGGGAACATGGAGGGCAAGGAGACCCGGTTCGGCCCCGAGGGCTCCGCGCTGATGACGGTCGGGACCATGGGGACGACGGCGGGCGCCACCGATTCGGCTCTCGACAGCTACACCCCGGTCGGGGGCACGGGCGCGTTCGTCGCCATCCTGCTCGGCGAGATCAGCCCCGGCGGCGACGGCGGCGGGCTGTACTCCATCCTGGTGCTCGCCCTGCTGTCCGTGTTCGTGGCCGGGCTGATGGTCGGCCGGACCCCGGAATTCCTCGGCAAGAAGATCCGCGCGCCGCAGATGAAGCTGGTCCTGTCCTACGTGCTGACCATCCCGGTCACGGTTCTCATCTTGGGCAGCACGTCCCTGGTCATCGCGGCGGGTACCTCCTCTATCCTCAATCCCGGCCTGCACGGCCTGACCGAGGTCACCTACGCCTTCGCCTCGGTGGCGAACAACAACGGGTCCGCCTTCGCCGGCCTGGCGGCGAACACGACCTGGTACGACACCACGCTCGGCCTGGCCATGCTCATCGGGCGCTTCGCGCCGATCGTGCTCTCCCTGGCCATCGCGGGCTCGCTCGCCGGGGCCCGCGTACACGCGCGCACCCGGGCCACGCTCGACACTAGCGGGCCGACGTTCGCCGCGTTCCTGCTCGGCGTGATCATCATCGTCGGCGGCCTGATCTACTTCCCCATGCTCATCCTCGGCCCCATCGGAGAGCGCATCATCGGATGAGGCAGGGTCATGCTGGCCCTTCCGCTTAGCACCCGCGCAGGGCGGAGACGGTCTGCCGGAACGCGGCGTAGCGTTCGGCGTGGAACGCGGCGGTGGTCGGGTCCGGTTCCGCCGCCAGGCGGGCGGCCGGCGCTAGCGGTCCCTGGATATCGTCAAAGCTGAGCAGACCGGCCGCGTGCGCGCCCAGCAGGGCAGCGCCGCGGCCGGACGCCGCGGATACGTCCACGGCATACAGCGGCAACCCCAGCACGTCCGCGAGCAACTGCCGCCAGCTGGCGGCCAGCGTGCCTCCGCCGGCCAGCCGGAGGCGCGGCGGGCGCTGATCGCTCACCAGGGCATCCAGCGCTTCGCGGATCGAGAACGCGGTTCCTTCGAGCGCGGACCGAAAGAGCGACGACCGGTCGGCGGCCAGCGACAACGCGGTCCAGGAGCCGCGCAGCCCCGGATCGGAATACGGTGTCCGTTCCCCCGCCAGGTGCGGAACGAAGATCGGGTCGTGCGTCCGGCCGGGATGATCCGCACTGGCGTACAGCTCCGCCCAGGTGGCGTTCATGGTCTCGCGCACCCAATTGAGGCTGAGCCCGGCGCTGAGGGTGGCGCCCATGTGGTACCAACCGTCGGGGGTCGCGGACCGGTAGAGGTTGACCCCCGCGTCCGCCCGGCTCACCGGCGCGGCCAGCGGCCGGATGACCTGCGCGCCGGTGCCGACGGTCAACTGGATGTCGCCCGGTCCGACCCCGCTACCCAGGGCCGCCGCCGCCGTGTCGGCGGCCCCGGCCGCGACGGGGATGCCCGCGGGTAGGCCCAGGTCGGTTCCTGCCTCGGCTACCAAGTGCCCGGCGGGCGCCCCGGCCGAGGGCAGCAGGGGCGCCAGCAAGCTGGCGTCGAGGCCTAGCGCGTTGACCACCTCACGGTCCCAACGATCGCCCATCACGTCGTAGAGCAGCGTGGCGGAAGCATCACTGGGCTCGGCGTGAACCTCACCGGTGAGGCGGGCCCGCAGCCAGTCTTTGGGCTGCAACGCCCAGCGAGCTTCGGTGTACGTGAGCGGTTCGTGTTCGGCGATCCACATCAGGAGCGGTCCGGTCATGCCGGGGGCCAGCGGGTTCGCCAGCCTGGCCAGCGCGCGAGAGCCGAGGAGCTGGTAAGCGTACAAGGAGCTGGTGGCGCGACTGTCCGCCCAGAGCAGGGCCGGACGCAGGGCCTGGCCCGCGGCGGAGGCCATGACCAGACCGTGCATCTGTCCCGACAGCCCGATTGCAGCCGGCCATGCGCCTGCCGCGTGGACGGCCTCGCGGGCACACGCGGTCACCGCGCTCCACCAGTGGGCTGGCTCGCTCTCGGCGTAACCGGCTGCCGCCGAGGTCACGGCGTAACCGGCTGACGCCTGAGCCAGAACCCGGCCGCCGGTATCGGCTACGACCGCCTTGGCCGAACTCGTCCCGAGGTCGAGACCCAGGGTGCAGGTCGTGTTCAATCTGGCCAGAATTCCATGATGATCTTGTGGACCGTCCGGTCGCCGCGCAGCGCGGCGGTCGCGGCCCGGAACGAGCTGATCTCCGCGTCTTCGGGCTCGGTCGCGCCGTAGAACATCACGGTATGATGCCCAGCGCCTGGTCGCCCGGAACCAACCGGGGGACCAGGAAGGAAGATCGTGAGTGAGCCCGGGACTGTGCCCTGGCGCCGCGCCGAAGCCAGCCGGCTGATCGAATTCGGGCGGTCGGCCGCACTGGCCGACGGGGTTTCGGACTGAACTCCCGGGAAAACCTTTTGCGGGCGGGGCGGCTGATGCCGCACGCTTGCTGGTGTGTTCCGGTTCGCCGTCTTCGTCGCCTGCGCGTTTGACCGCGCGGCGATGACGGCTGCCTCGGCCCTGCTGTCGTCGGCGGGCTTGCTGGCCCTCGACGGCGCGCGACGCTGACCCTTCCCCGTTCGCTTCGATGACCTGGCGGGGGAGGGTGACGCATCGCGCGGGTCAGCGAGTGCAGCAGGAGGAGCCAGGAGCAACCAGTCATGACCAAGCAGGCCTACATCCGCGACAAGCCGCATCTCAACATCGGCACGATGGGGCATGTCGACCACGGGAAGACCACCCTCACCGCCGCCATCACGAAGGTCCTGGCGGACCGGGGCATGAGCAGTTACGTGCCGTTCGGGCAGATCGACCGTGCGCCCGAGGAGGCCGCGCGGGGAATCACCATCAATATCGCGCATGTCGAATACGAGACCGCCACGAGGCACTACGCGCACGTCGACATGCCCGGCCACGCGGATTACGTGAAGAACATGATTACCGGTGCGGCGCAGCTCGACGGCGCGATCCTGGTCGTCTCGGCGCTCGACGGCGTGATGCCGCAGACTAGGGAGCACGTCGTGCTCGCCCGGCAGGTAGGGGTGTCGCGCGTCGTCGTCGCGCTCACCAAGGCCGACGCGGCCGACGAGGAGATCGCGGAGCTCGTCGAGCTCGAGATCCGCGATCTGCTGTCGG
>Ga0210383_10001991_pt1 | contig 18545 bp, 15 predicted proteins | sample IncBWC14OmetaG_FD_160072 | JGI IMG/M metagenome (GOLD analysis project Ga0210383, IMG submission 160072) | Forest soil microbial communities from Barre Woods Harvard Forest LTER site, Petersham, Massachusetts, United States - Inc-BW-C-14-O ...
TCGGCTCGTCGTGCGGCTGGGCCTGGAACTTCACGCCCATCCAGCCATGGCATTCGTTGCCGCCCCGGAAGCTGCGCGCGACCACGGTGTCGGCGAAGGCGAAGAAGCAGTTCATGTCGCCGCGTTCATCGTCCAGCCGCTCAACGTTGAGCTGAAATTCCTTGTCGAGCATGCCCTGCAAGCGGCCCATCGAGACGTACCGCTCCGCCTTGCCGTAGACGGCGTCGCTGACCGCCATGTCGTAGGCGGAGATCGACTTCGCGACGGTCCCCGCGGCCCCGCCGACCCGGAAGAACCAGCGGACTACCTCCTGGCCCGCCCCGATCTCCGCGATCGTCCCGTACCAGCGCGGATCCAGGTTGATCCGCAGGGCCTTCTGATGGGTGTCAGTTTCCTGAGCGCCAACGATGAGCTCGGTCATTATGTCTCCCTGCCTGCTCACGCGCTGCCCGCTGCGTCGCTCGGATTGTACTAATTCTGCGCTGCCTGCCGCCAGGCCTGGCACCGGGAACAGCGGCGGCTCCCCGGACAGGACGCGCAGCACGTCGGCCAGTGCGGTACGCCGGACCTCACCGAGGGCCTCCTCGGTCAAGGCCGCCGAGTGTGGCGTGATCAGCACGTTGGCCCGGTGCAGGATGGCCGAGCCGGGCGCAGGCGGTTCGCGGTCCAGTACGTCCAGCGCGGCACCGGCGATCTGGCCCGCGTCGAGCGCCTCGACTAGCGCCTGCTGGTCGACGACCTGACCCCGGCTGGTGTTGATCAGGTAACAGTCGGACCGCATCTGGCCCAGCGCCGCCGCGCCGATCAGGTGCGTGGTGTCCTGGGTCAGCGGCACGTGCACGGACAGGTACTGAGCCTGCTCGAGCACCTCGTCCATCGAGCACAGCCGGGCCCCGGCCGGCCCGGCGACCCGGGCGCTGACGTACGGGTCGCTGGCCACGACCTGCATGCCCAGGCCGATCGCCCGCGCGGCGAGTGCGCGGGCGATCCGGCCGAACCCGATCAGGCCGAGCGTGCTGCCGCCCAGCCTGCGCATCGGGCCGAGTTCGCCGAAGCTCGGCCAGCCGCCGGCCTGGACGGCCCGGTCGCTGGCCGCGAGCCGCCGGGCGCAGGCCAGCAGCAGGGCCAGCGCGTGCTCGGCCACATCGTCGGTGCCGTACTCCGGCACGTAGGTCACCTGGACGCCCCGGGCCCGGGCCGCGGCGACGTCGATGTTGTCGTAGCCCGCGCCGCAGCGCGCCAGCACCCGGCAGGCGCCCAGCCGGCCGAGCAGGCGGGCGTCGAAGCTGGCGTGATAGACGAAGATGCCGTCCGCTCCGGCCCCGGCCCGCGCGACCGCGTCCCGGTCGTGGCCGGGCAGTTCGTCCAGCGCCACGCCGGCGTCGCGCAGCAGGCTCACCTCGCCGGGACCGAACGGGAACCGGTCGCTGTCGGTCAGCAGGACGCGGGCTTTCACGGATCATCGGCCCGCTAGACGGCCAGCCCGTCCGGGCCCACCACGACCCGCGTGGCGGGCTGGAGGATGTGCACCCGGCCACCGGGATTGAGCCTGCCGTAGGTGTCCGCGAACTGCCCCGGGTCCAGCGTCGCGCCCTCACCGTAGTCGGCGTCGCGCCACAGGCCGTAGTGGAACGGCACGGCCAGCCGGGCGCCCTGCAGCCAGGCCAGGAGCGCGGCTTCGTGCACGTTCATGTTGCCCGTCGTGCCGTTGATGCACACCAGCGAAGTCCCGACGCCGCGAGTGTCGGCGATGATCTCGCTGTCGTACTCGGTGTCGCCGCTGTGGTACACCGAGACCTCACCGCAGGACAGTACGTAGCCGACCGCGTCGGGCGTCGGCTCCAGGCCGAACATGTGCCGGGCGTGCACGGCGCGGACGCCGATGTCGCCGATCGTCACCTCGTCGCCGCGGCCGACCGGGGTGATCCGCGACGGGTCCACGCCCGTCCCCCGGACCTTGTCCGCCGCCATCGGCGGTCCGACGAAGCGAGCCTGCGCGGGCTGCAGGAAGGGTTCGATCGAGTCCGGGTCCAGGTGGTCTTCGTGACTGTGCGTGGCCAGCAGCGCGTCGACGTCCGCGTCCGCCGGGTCGAGGGGCGCGGGCACCCCGCGCGGCAGCTTGTAGGAGCGCATCACGGACTCGGACAGGTACGGATCGACGGCGACGATGGCGCCGGCCGGGCTCTTCAGCACGATCCCGGCCTGGTAGAGCCACCAGAACGCCAGGCTGCCGGTGCTGACCTCGGTCTCCTGGATTTCCCGCCACAGCTGGGCTGAGCTCTTCATGACGTCTCCCTGCGTGTCACTCGTTCAGCGGAGGCCAGCGATGGCCTGCGACCAGGCGGCTTGGTCCAGGCGTAGGTAGTGCACCTTATGGTGGCGCTCGAACTCCGCCACCCCCTTACCGGGGACCGTCTGCAGCACGATCGCCCGCGGCCGGTCCTGGGGTGCTACGGCCGACGGCAGGGCCCGGCGCAGCGCGTCGTGATCGTGGCCGTCGATGCGCTGGGTGTCGAAGCCGAACGCGGTAAACCGCTCGACCACCGGCTCGACGCTCATGATCTCGGCCGTGACCCCGTCGGCTTGCATGTTGTTGTTGTCGATGAGGGCGGTCAGGTTGCCGAGCCGGTGATGGCTGGCCGACATCGCGGCCTCCCACACCTGGCCTTCCTGCAGCTCGCCGTCGGACAGCAGGCAGTAGACCCGGGCCCCGGAGCCGCGGAGCCGCTCGCCGAGCGCCATGCCGACCGCCTGGGACAGCCCCTGGCCGAGTGAGCCGGCGGTGATCTCGAAGCCAGGCATCCCCTCCAGCGGGCTCTCCTCGATCCGGGAGCCGGCCTGCCCGTAGGTACGCAGCTCGTCCTGCTGGTAGACGCCGGCCTCACCCAAGGTCGCGAACAGCCCGATGGCGCTGTGCCCGGTGGACAGCACGAACCGGTCCAGGTAGCTGCCGTCGGGCCGACGGCGCATGACCCGGAAGTAGAGGTACGCGAGCACGTCGGCCAGGGCCAAGCCCTGCCCGGCGTAACCCTGCCCGCGGCCCGCGCACATGTCGAGCACCCGGCGGCGGATCCGGGTGGCCACCTCGGCCAGGTCGTCCGGGCCCGCGCCGCCCGGCAGCGCGTCACCAGGCACTGGGCCAGCTGAATCGGTCATCATCGCCGTCCTCCCGTGCTCTCGGCCACCCCGTCGGCCAGTGACTCGGCGTCGAGGCCCAGGCTGCGCCGCAAGTAGTCCAGCGGCCCGGCGGGCGCCCACCGGTCCGGCACGCCGCGCCGGATCACCCGGCAGGCCAGGCCGGTGCCGGCCACGGCCTCGCACACGGCCGAGCCGAGCGCGCCGATCACCGAGTGGTTCTCCACCGTGGTAACCGCCGGGAAACGGGCCGCGAACGAGGCGATCACCTCGGAGTCGAGCGGCTTGAGCGTGGGGACGTGCAGCACGGCCGCCTCGATCCCGCGCCCGGCGAGCAGTTCGGCGGCCTCCAGGGCCCACTGGCTGCCCAGGCCGGTGCCGATCAGGCCGGCGTCGCCGCCGTCACGCAGCAGCAGGCAGCGCCCGATCTCGAACGCGGCGGGCGGAGTGAGGATCTCCGGCACATCGCCGCGCTGGGCCCGCAGGTAGACCGGGCCGCCCGACGAGACCGCGGCCTGGATCGCGCCGGCCAGTTCGGTCGCGTCCATCGGGTCGATCACGGTCATGCCGGGCACCACGCGCATGATGGCCAGATCGTCGGTGGCCTGGTGGGTGGCGCGGAACGGGGTGGTCAGCCCGGGCAAAAACGCCGCGACCACCGCCGTCCGGGACCCGGTGGCCAGGGCCATCTGCACCTGCTCACCGGCCCGCCGGGTGGCGAACACCGCGTAGGTGACCGCGACCGGGGTGAACCCGGTCTTGGCCAGCCCCCCGGCGATGCCCATCATGTTCTGCTCGGCCATGCCGACCTGAAAGAAGCGGTCCGGGAAGGCCTGGGCGAACGGCGCCACGTCGGTGTACTTAGACAGGTCGGCTGAGATCACCACCACGTCGGGCCGCTCGCGGCCCACCTTCACCATCGCGGTGGCAAAGGGCGCGTTCACCAGCGGGGCCGAAGCGACGGGTCGCACTCCCGGCCGCCGCAGGGTCGCCTCCTGAGTTGTCATGTCTGGCACCGGCCAGTCTCCCTTCGGGGCGGATGCGTCAGGCGGATCGGTGGATGGTCACGCCGGCCCGGCCGGTGAAGCCCGGCTGCAGGGCGACGCCGAGCCCGGGCCGCCCGGGCAGGACCGCCCGGCCGGCTTGGATCGGAATCGGCGCGTCCAGGACGTCCAGGTAGTAACCGGCCACGAAGCCGCGCACCACCTCGACGGCCATGCAGTTGGTCAGCGCGTGCGCGAGGTGGATGTTCGCCATGGCGGTCACCGGTCCGGTGCAGTCATGCGGCGCGACCGGCAGGTGATAGGTCTCGGCGAACTCGGCGATCCGCCGCGCCTCGGACAGCCCGCCGGTCCACGCCACGTCGATCAGCACCACGTGCGCGGCCTGGCGCTGGAGCATCTCACGGAACGGGAAGCGGGTAATCAGCCGCTCGCTGACCGCCTGCGGTACGCGGGTCTCGCGGACCAGCCGGGCCAGGTCCTCGGCGCTGTCCGGCTGGCAGATGTCCTCCATCCACAGCACCCCGAGCGGCTCGACCGCGCGGGCGATCCGGATCGCCATGTTCAGGTCCCACCGGCTGTGCCCCTCGACGAGCAGCTCAATCTGGTCGCCGACGGCGCCGCGCGCCCACTCGAGCATGGCCAGGCCGGTCGCTAGGTCGGCCGGGGACAGGTAGCTGCCCGGCGGCCCCATCGCGGTCCAGCCGGCCGGCCCGGTGGATCCCCTGGCCTCGATCTGCGGCGCGAACCGGTCCCACGGCCAGACCTTCAGGCCCAGGTAGCCCTCGGCCAGGAGCTGGCTGGCCAGCGCGCCCGGATCCTCCAGCGCGAGGTCCCAGTCCCGGTACGGGCCGGCGTTCACGCAGGTGTTGTACGCGGGCACCGAGGTCCGGCAGGCGCCGCCCAGCAGCTGGTGAACGGGCAGCCCGACGGCCTGGCCGAGCGCGTCCCACAGCGCGATGTCGAGGGCGGAGATGGCACGCATCTCCGCGCCGGCGAAGCCGAAGAAGTTGGCGCAGGAGAACAGCGTCGTCCAGGCCTTCTTGATCGACCCGGCCGGCTGGCCGAGGAGCAGCGGCGCGGCCAGGTCGTGGATGACGCTCTCCACCGCGCCCGGCAGGTAGTACGTCTCGCCGAGCCCGGTCACGCCGGCCGAGGTGCCGACCTGGACCCAGAGCAGGTTGGGCTGCTCGGCCCAGCGGATGGTGCTGATCTCGGTGATCTGGCCGAGATCGCGGACGCCGCCGTCCTCGACGGTCACAACAGCGACCCGCCGTTCACCTGCAGGACCGTGCCGGTGACGAACGCGGACTCCGCGCTGAGCAGGTAGAGCACCCCGTCGGCGATGTCGCGCGGTTCGCCGATCCGGCCGAACAGCGTCCGCGCGTCAGCCTCGGCCCGCTGCCCGGGCGAGGCCGCCTGCAGCGCGGGGGTGTTGATCGGTCCCGGCGAGATCGCGTTGACCCGGACGCCGAGCGGGCTCACCTCCCGGGCCAGCGACTTGGTGAAGGCGATCACGCCGCCCTTGGCCGCGGCGTACGCGGCGGCGGGCCGGATGGACCCGTACTCGCCCGCCGTGGAGGCGAAGGTGACGATCGATCCGGCTCGCCGGGCCAGCATGCCGGGCAGCACGGCCCGGCAGGCAACCATCGCGGTGAGCAGGTTGGATGAGATCATCGCCGTCCAGTCGGCCGGCGAGGACTCGGCAAAGTCTGCGATCCGGAACGTACCCGCCACGCTGACCAGCCCGTCGACCGGGCCGAGCTCGGCGGCCGCGTCGGCGGTGAAGGCGGTGAACGCCTCCAGCCGGGTCGCGTCCGCGGGCCGCCCCCAGGCGGTCAGGCCCGCCCCTGCCAGGTCCTTGAGCAGCGCGCTGAGCCCGTCCTCGCTGACGTCGGTCACCGCGATCCGAGCCCCGTGCTCGGCCAGCAGAAAGCACACCGCCCGCCCGATCGTGCCAGCCGCCCCGCTGACCGCGACCACCCGGTTCTCGAGCCGCATGAAGTCCTCCGTCCCCGGATCGCCGGGCCCCGCTGGTGGCATACCCCGGGCGCGCCCGCGACCACAGTAGACGCCTCCCTTCCAAGTGGTCAAGCCACTTGGTTGCTTGAGAGCGCGCGCCGCGGCCCGGCCCGGGCGGACGCGGGTCTCAGCCGCGCGGGGACCGAATCGCCCGGTCAGGGAAGATCGAGCGGGACTCGCGCAGGTGCGCGGCCATGGCCCGGCGGGCCGCTTCGGGCTGCCCGCGCTTGATCGCGGCCAGCACCTTGCGGTGCGCCTCGATGCCCAGCCGGACCGCGTCCGGGTGGCCGTGACTGGAGAACATGCCCCTGATGATGATCGTCGCGATCGGCGCGAGCAGCGCGGGGAACAGCGGGTTCTCGGTGGCGCGGGCCACGGTGACGTGGAAGCCCACATCGGCGGCGGTGTAGGCGGCGGCGTCGCCGCCGCTGTCCTCCATGGCTTGCAGCAGCCGTTGCAGCGTCGCGATCAGCTCCGGGGTAGCGCGCTCGGCGGCGAGCGCGGCCGAGCACAGCTCGATCGCCTGCCGCGCCTCGTACAGGTGGTCGGCGGTGAGCTCGGGGTCTGCGGACAGCTGCAGCTGGCGGACGAACGCATCGGCCAGGTCGGCCTCGCTCGGGTGCCGGACGAACGTCCCCCGCCCGTTGACCGTCTCGACAAACCCCTCGGCGCGCAGCTCGGCCAGCGCCTCCCGGAGCAGCGGCCGGCTGACGCCGAACTCCGCGGCCATCCTCGCCTCGGTGGGCAGCTGCTGGCCCTCGGCCAGCCGGCCCGCCGTGATCTGGCCGCGCACCTCAGCGACCAGCCTCTCGACCAGGCTACGCTTCCTGATCTGCCGCAGTTCCATGACAGGCACAAGCTCCCCCAGCGGGCCGGCCGCCCCGGCGTGACGGCTCAAAGCGACATCCAGGCCGTCCGGAAGCGCCGCCCGAACCCTGGAGATACGGATTCTACGACGCCGCTGACGGGTTGGCCATGCGTCATCACCGTCTCATCACGGCCCGAGCTCACCGGGGTAACTAATCCGTAACCTGCGTGAATCGGGGTGTTGACAGACCTGCGGGGCGTGGCCATGATCGTGACTTAGACAAGTGGCCAGGCCACCTGATTGCCGAGTGGCTTTGCCATATGAGTCCCTACGCCAGAGCGCGCGGAACGGGCTGGAGCGCAGTGTGAAGATCGTTGACGTTGAGACATTCCCGGTCGGCGCCGGCTGGAAGAACTGGCTCTTCGTGCGCGTGCTCACCGACGAGGGCCTGTACGGCGTCGGCGAGGCGACGCTGAACGGCTTCATCAGGACCTGCGAGGCCGCCGTGCACGAGCTCAAGGCCCTGGTGGTGGGCAGCGACCCCCGTCGGGTCCGGGCCAACTCGGCGGCGCTGTACCAGCGGGTCTCCAACGAGGGCGGCCACGTGCACCGGACGGCCATCGCCGGGCTGGAGGAGGCCTGCTGGGACATATTGGGCAAATCCCTCGGCGTACCGGTCCACCAGCTGTTCGGCGGCCCGGTCCGAGACGCGGTCGACTGTTACGCCAACGGCTGGTATCGGACCGAGCGCTCTGGAGAAGCCTTCGCCGAGGCGGCCCGCGCCGCCGTGGACCTAGGTTTCCGGGCGCTGAAGTTCGACCCCCTGGGCACCGCGCAGGGCTTCCTGGCCCCTGGCGAGCTCGGCGCGGCCCGCGACATCATCGCCGCGGTGCGCGGCGCAGCCGGACCGGGCGCGCGGCTCATGATCGACGTGCACGCCCGGTTGGCCCCGGCCGAGGCCGTGGCCCTGATTGAGGCGTGCGCCGACCTGGACGTGTTCTGGTGGGAGGAGCCGACCACCCGGCAGCGCGAGCAGCCGACCGCCGACGTGGCCGCGCGCACCACCGGACGGATAGCCACCGGGGAGAACTGCCACACGGTCGGCCAGTTCCTGACCCTGGCCCAGGCGGGCGGCATCTCCATCTACCAGCCTGAGCCGATGTCCCTCGGCGGCCTCCTGCCCACCGCCGCGGTGGCCGAGATCGCCGCGGCGGACGGGGCGTGGATCGCGCCGCACCAGAGCGGAGGCCCGATCGCTACCGCCGTCTGCCTCCAGCTGGCCGCCTTCGTGCCGAACTTTCTCATCCAGGAGTATTTCGATCCGTTCAACGAGCCGTGGACGCACTCCCTGGTCAGCTGGACGCCGGTCCTGGACCGGCAGACCGGCCGGCTCAGCCTGCCCGACGCGCCCGGCCTCGGGATCGACCTGGACCTCGACGTGGCCCGGGCCCATCCCTACGATCCGGACGCCTACCTGGACGTGACTGCTGCAGGGTGGGAGCGGCGGCTCGGGCATCCGGCCGCCGTCACGCAGCACAACGGAGGCGGCAGATGAACCCCGACGCACCAGCCAGCGACAGCCCGGCCGCCTCACGCGGCGTCCAGCCCGGCCGGATCGCCAGGCGGCGGGACGGGGTGACCCCGTCGTTCTCCACGCTGGAGAAGCAGTCGATCGGGCTGCAGGCCGCGGACGCCATCAAGGCGCTGATCGTGTCCGGGGAGCTGAAGCCGGGCGACACACTGCCGCCCGAGCGCGAGCTCGCGACCATGCTCGGCATAAGCCGGCCCACGCTGCGCGAGGCGATCCGGGTGCTCAGCGCGCTCAACGTGGTCGAGCCACGGCACGGCGGGGGGACCTACGTCACCTCGCTGGACCCGCGCCAGCTGGCGCAGCCGATCAACTTCCTGCTGCAGGTCGACCGGATGGCCTTCCGCCACCTGCTGGAGGTGCGCCAGGTCCTGGAGGTCGGCGCGGCCCGGCTGGCCGCTCCGCGGATCACCGACGCGCAGCTGACAGCGCTGCGTGACCTCACCGAGCAGGCCGGACGGGTGATCGGGCGGCCGGCCCAGTTCCTCCAGTTCGACTTCGAGATCCACACCGCGATCATCGAGGCGACCGGCAACCCGATCTACATCAGCCTGTACCAGAGCATCGCCGACCTGTCGCTGGAGAGCCGCAAGCGAACCGCCCGGTCCCCCGCCACCAGGGGCGACGCGCACGCCGGGCACCTGGCCATCATCGCCGCGCTCAGCGGCCGTGACCCAGACGCCGCCGCGGCCGCCATGCACGGCCACCTGGATGTCATCCAGCGCGCGCTGGAGCGCAGCGAACTGGAGAGGAACCAGCGATGAAGCTCGCCACCGTGCGCGCCGACGGCAGGACCGCCCTGGCCGGCCTGACCGACGCGGGCGTGCTGGACCTGTCCGGCGCCCTGCCCGGAGCCGGCGACCTGGACTCGGTCGACGCGCTGTGCGCCGCGCTGGCCGTCCAGCGCGACGGCCAAATGGAGGCACTAAAGCGGCTGGCCGACTCGACGGCCGGGTCCGCCCCGCGCTGGGCAGCCGAGGAGGTGCAGCTGCTGGCGCCGCTGCGGCGGCCGGGAAAGGTCATCTGCGTCGGCCTCAACTACCGTGACCACTGCCGGGAGACCGGCATCCCCGAGCCCGCCCAGCCGGTCCTGTTCGCCAAGTTCTCCACGGCCATCGTCGGGCCGGAGGACGCCGTGGACCTGCACCCCACCGCGACCGTCGAGCCCGACTGGGAGGTCGAGCTGGCCGCGGTGATCGGCGAGCGGGCCGGGCCGCGCCGCCGGGCCACCCCCGACATGCTGCTCGGATACACCGTCGCCAACGACGTCTCAGCGCGCGACCTGCAGCGCGATGACGGGCAGTGGGTGCGGGCCAAGTCACTCGACACCTTCCTGCCGCTCGGGCCGGTCGTGGTCACCCCGGACGAGCTGGGCGACCCGAACCGGCTGGGGCTCGGGCTGACCGTAAACGGCGAGCCGCAGCAGGAATCCAGCACCGCCGAGATGATCTTCGACCTCGAGTACCTGCTGGCCTGGATCACGGCCAGCATCAGCCTCGAACCGGGCGACCTGCTGCTGACCGGCACGCCGCACGGAACCGGGGCGTTCCAGCACCCGCCGCGTTTCCTCGCCCAAGGCGACGTGATGGAGGCGTGGGTCGAGCGGATCGGCACGCTCCGCAACCCGGTCCGCACGAGCAACTGAGCAGCACCAGATCAGCAGAGAGGAGGCTCAGCGCGGTCTTGCCGCAGCAATGGACTCCGCGGCCACGGTGGCACCGACACCTGGCTGACCAAGGAACTGGCAGCACCACCCAGGCCGTGGTGCGCGATCGAATGGCTGGTCATATGAAAAGTCGAACCCGAAAGGTCGTCGGGGCGTGTGGCGTAGTACTCATCGCCGTCGCCACCGCCGCCTGCAGCTCATCCACATCCTCATCGTCATCGGGCACCGCGGCCGCCGGCTCGAGCAGCCCGGCCAGCGCGGCCAAGACGTACACCATCTACCTGTCGAACAACTTCGTCGGCAACGACTGGCGCGTGCAGATGGAGAAGGAAGCCACGGTGGCCGCCGGCCTGGCCCCGTTCAAGGGCAAGGTCAACCTGGTCATCACCAACGCGGGCGCCACCGTGCCGGATCAGATCTCCTCGCTGCAGTCGATCGTGGCCACCAAGCCGGCCGCGATCCTGGTCGACGCCTCCTCCCCCACGGCGCTCAACCCCGTGATCAGTCAGGCCTGCGCCAAGGGCATCGTGGTGGTCAACTTCGACCAGACCGTCACCGCCCCGTGCGCGTACAAGATCTTCACCAACTTCGTGCTCGGCGAGCAGCTGAGCGCGAAGTGGATGGTGGCCCAGCTGCATGGCAAGGGCAACGTGTACGAGGACACCGGGCTGGCCGGCGCGCCGATCAGCGCGACCATCTCCAACGCCTGGAAGTCCGTGCTGAGCAACTACCCGAACATCCACGTGGTCGGCACCTATCAGGGCCAGTACGCGCTCGGCCCGGAGCAGCAGGGCGTGGCCAGCCTGCTCGCCGCGCACTCCAACGTGAACGGCATCCTCACCCAGGGGTACTGCACCGGGGCCATCAAGGCGCTGCAGGCTGCCGGGCACGCGCTGGTCCCGATGCTGTGCCAGTCCTACAACCAGACCTACGTGGCCCTGGCTCAGGACAAGGGCGCTTCGGGCTTCATCATGGCCAACCCGGCCTGGCTGTCCGTGCTGGCCATGCAGACCGCCATCCAGGCGCTCCAGGGCCAGCATCCCGCCATGTCCAACGAGCTGACCCCGCCCTGCTTCTACGCAGGCGGTTCCTCCCCGGCGGGTGCGTCCTGCCAGGCGATTAAGATCGGCGTCAACGCGTTCCCGAACCTGTCGCCCGGTCTGACGCTCCCGCCCAGCCCGCCGTTCATGACGATTCTGCCGGCGCAGGTCGTCCCGTAGCGACCAGCTGACGACAGTGCCTCGGCCAGCCGCCGGGATGACCACCCGGCGGCTGGCCGCCCACCTGCCAGGAGACTGGAATGCCGCAGCTCAACCAGATCAGCCAGCGTGAGCGGCTGCTCACGGCGAACGGCCTGTCCAAGGCGTTCGCCGGGGTGCACGCGCTGCAGGAGGTGAGCTTCGACGTACGGGGCGGCGAGGTGCATGCGCTGCTCGGGGAGAACGGGGCGGGCAAGTCGACGCTGGTCAAGGTCATATCCGGGGTGCTGCGCGCGGACAGCGGCGAAGTCCGGCTGCGCGACGAGCCGTTCGCGCCGCGCGATCCGGGCGCGTCGCTGGCCGCCGGGGTCGGGGTGGTCTTTCAGGAGCTGCCGCTGATCCCGGACCTGACCGTGATGGAGAACATCTACTTCGACCGCCAGCCGTTGAGTCCCCTAGGGACCGTGGCGCGGCGGCGGATGCGGGCCCGGACGGACGAGCTGTTCGCCAGCATCGGCCTGGCCGGCATCAACCCCACGCGCCAGCCGCGCGACCTGTCGGTGGCCGCGCGCCAGCTCGTCGCGATCGCCAAGGTGCTGGCCGCCGACCCGGACATCGTGGTGCTCGACGAGGCCACCTCGGCGCTGGGACCCTCCGAGGTGGCCTGGCTGTTCGAGCGGACCCGCGCGCTGGCCGCAGCGGGCAAGGGTATCGTCTTCATCTCGCACCGGCTAGCCGAGGCCGACGAGATCAGTGACCGCGTGACCGTGCTGCGGAACGGGCGCAACGTCGGCACCTGGACGGCCGGGGAGATCAGCCCGGACGGCTTGATCTCGGCCATGCTCGGGCGCCGGCTCGAGCAGCTCTACCCCGAGCAGCACAACACCCCGGGCGACGAGACCGTGCTCGCGGTGCGTGAGCTAGCCGCGGGCCGGCGCCTGCACGGGGTGGACTTCGACCTGCGCCGAGGCGAGATCCTGGGCATCTGCGGGCTGGAGGGGCAGGGCCAGCTCGAGCTGTTCCTTTCGCTGTACGGCGTGATCCGGTCCCGCGGCTCGATCGTGGTCGAGGGCGAGCCCCGCCGCCTGCGATCGCCGCGGGACGCGCTGCGGGCCGGCCTCGGCCTCGCGCTGGTGCCCGAGGACCGCAAGAACGAGGGCATCTTGCCCACCTTGTCGGTGCGGGAGAACATCTCGCTGCCGAGCCTGCGCCGGGTCCGGCGGCTCGGGCTGATCGACCGCGGCGCCGAACGCCAGCTGATCGCCCCGGTGATCCATGACCTGCGGATCGGCCGCGAGGACCCCGAGCAGCTGGTCGGCGGGCTGTCCGGCGGGAACCAGCAGAAGGTCATCGTCGGCAAGTTCCTGCTCACCGGGGCCAAGATCCTGCTCTTCTACGACCTGACCCGCGGCGTCGACGTCGGGACCAAGGCCGAGATCTTCAAGATGATGGAACAGCTGGCCGCGGAGGGATACGCCATCCTGTTTTACTCCACCGACCTGGCTGAGCTGGTGAACGTGCCGCATCGCACCTGCGTGATGTTCGACGGCCGGATCGTGGCCGAGTTCGCCCGGGCGTCTGCCGCCCAGGACGGAGCAACCCAGGAGAAGCTGGTCGCGGCCATGGTCGGCGGCGTTTTGCAGGCCGATGAGGAGGCCCGTGCGGTGCCCGGCGAGCCAGCGGAGCCCGGAGGCCAGCCGTGACCACGAGCGTCGGCTACGGGGCGCAGTCGGGCGCCGGAGACCGGCGGCCGCCGGTCCGGCAGGTCGCGGCCGACATCTGGGCCCGCAGCCGGTCGGCGGACGTCCGCCCCGCGGCCGCCTGGGTGCTGACCCTGATCTTGCTGTTCATCTACGCCGGCCTGCAGCCCGGCACGCTGTCCACCAGCAGCCTCGGCATCCTCGCGGCAGACACCCTGGCGCTGGCCACTCTCGGCCTCGGCCAGGGCGTGGTCATCTTGACCGCCGGGATCGACCTGTCGGTGGGCGGAGTGCTGGCCCTGGGCACCACGATCGCGGCCACCCACTTCACCGGCACCGGGACTACGCTGCTGTGGAGCGTGGTGATCCTGGCCATCGGCACCGCCGCCGGCCTGATCAACGGCGTGCTGGTCGGGCGGCTCCGGCTGCAGCCGTTCATCGTCACGCTGGCCACCTGGTCGATCTTCGACGGCATCGCGCTGTACGTGCTGCCGACGGCGGGCGGCCAGGTCCCGGGCGGCTTCTCGGGCTGGATCAACGGCTCGGCGGCCGGCATCCCGAATTCGATCTGGGCCCTGATCGCGCTGGTGGCCGTCTGGCTCTGGTTCCGGCGGACGCGGGCGGCCCGGCGGATCTACGCGGTCGGCTCCGACCGCGAGGCGGCCCGGATCGCCGGGGTCCGGATCGTGCCCACCCTGGTGACCGCCTACGCTATCTCCGGCCTGTGCGCCGGCGGCGCGGCCCTGTTCTACACGATGCTCACCGCCTCCGGCGACCCGACCTCCGGCGACGGCCTGATCCTGCCGTCGGTCGCGGCGGTGGTCATCGGCGGGGCGAGCCTGTTCGGCGGGCAGGGCAGCTTCGTCGGGACGGTGGCCGGCGCGCTCACCTTGACCCTGCTCGGCGACGTGATCTTCGCCGTCCACCTGCCGTCCTACTGGACCGTGCTGGCCGACGGCCTCCTGCTCATCGCCGCGGTGCTGGCGGGCACGGGACTGCAGGCCCTGCAGGCCCGGCGGGCGGGAGGCGGCGCATGACCGCCGTCACCCGGAGCCTGTCCCGGAACCGCGCCATCCTGTTCGGCTACCTGCTGGTCGCCGTCCTGGCCATCGCCGGAGAGATCGTCTCCAGCGGCTTCCTGCGCATCAACCACATCGACGAGCTGATCATCACCGGCGGCTTCATCGCGCTGGTCGGGGTGGGCCAGACCTTCGTCATCCTCACCGGCGGAGTCGACCTGTCGATTCCGTGGGTGCTGAACGCCGCCGCGGTGTTCCTCACCCTGTGGGCGAACGGCGACTCGGCGAAGATGGTCTGGATCGTGCCCGTCCTGCTGGGCGGCGCGGCCGTGATCGGGGCGGTCAACGGCATTGGCGTGGCGTTCCTGCGGATCCCGCCGATCATCATGACACTCGGCATGTCCAGCGTGGTCGAGGGCGGCCTGCTGCTCGTCACCAACGGCGGCTCCGGCCAGAACGCCCCCGGCGGCGCGGTCTACCTCGCGACCCACCGCTGGGGCCCGGTTCCGGTCCTGGCTGTGCTCTGGCTGGCCGTGCTGATCGTGTCCACCGTCGTCCTGGCCGCCACGCCGTTCGGCCGACGGCTGTACGCCACCGGCCTGAACCGCCGGGTGGCCGCCTTCGCCGGGGTGAACACCCAGCTCGTGACCGTCACCGTCTACGTGATCAGCAGCATCGCGGCGGCCCTGGCCGGTATCGTGCTGGCCGGTTACGTGGGCCAGTCCTACTTGGGCATGGGCGATCCCTACCTGTTCGCCTCGGTGGCCGCGGTGGCGATCGGCGGGACGTCGATCCTGGGCGGTTCTGGCAACTTCGTCGGCACCACGGCCGGGGCGCTGGCCCTCGCGGTGCTGGCCGCGCTGCTCCCGATCCTGGGCCTGCAGCCGGCCGCGCTGGAGATCGTCTACGGCTGCGTCATCCTCGGCGCGGTGGCCCTGTCCTCGGCGCGCAAGGGCCAGCTGGACCGCACTGACTTATCCGCAGGTTGGTCCATACCGCTCTTGAGCCGACTCACGTGTCGGTGTGGCTTGGGCAATGACACCATTGGAACGTGAGCAACCTGGATCCGGCCCCGGAAGCCATCGCTTTGATGCCGGACGTAGGCCTTCCGGGGATACACAGCGCCGCGGACGTGCTCGAGGCGCGCAAGGCGGCCATCGGCGACGGCACCGAAGTCCGCAGGCTCCTGCCGCAGCGGACGCTGCGGACCGTAGGTGCATGGTGCTTCCTAGACCATTACGGGCCCGACGACGTGAGCATCGGCTCGGGCATGCGGGTGCCACCCCACCCGCATATCGGCCTGCAGACCGTGAGCTGGCTGTTCGAGGGGCTGGTGCTGCACCGCGACAGCCTCGGCAGCCGGCAGCTGATCCGGCCCGGCGAGCTGAACCTGATGACCGCCGGGCAGGGCATCGCGCACTCCGAGGAGTCCGCGGCCGGCCGGCCCGCCGCGCTGCATGGCCTGCAGCTGTGGATCGCGCTGCCCGAGCAGGACCGGTTCATCGAGCCGCGCTTCGCGCAGCACGCCGACCTGCCGGTGGTGCGTGAGGGCGGCGCTCAGGTCACGGTGGTCATCGGCGAGCACCGTGGCGAGCGGTCCCCGGCCGAGGTGTTCACCCCGCTGGCCGGGCTCGAGGTCGCGGTCCCCGGCGGCGATGACTTCGTGCTCCCGGTCCGGGAGGACTTCGAGCACGCCGTGATCGCGGTGGACGGTTCCGCGGTGGTAGCGGGCGCCCTCGTCGCGCCCGGGCTGCTGGCCCATCTGGGCGCCGGCCTGTCCGAGATCCGGCTCTCGCCGGCCGGCGGGCGCAGGCACGCACGGTTCTTCGTGCTGGGGGGCGCGCCGTTCGGCGAACGCCTCCTGATGTGGTGGAACTTCGTGGGGCGCAGCGGTCAGGAGATCGCGCACGCCCGCGAGGACTGGGTGGCCGGGCGGTTCGGGGACGTCCGCGGCTATCCGGGCGAGCCGCTGGCGGCGCCGCCGCTGCCGTCGATCCCGCTCAAGCCACGCTGACGCACTGACCCGTCGGCCGGACGAGCCGTGACGGATGGCAAGTACCACGCTCCGTTCGGCCGAAAAGATCATTACTGCTGCGGGACCGGTTCGTTGATCACATACCTGTAGTTGACCAGATTTGAAAATTGGTCATATGCTGAAGTTTATGAGCGATGGGGTACGGCTGCCGGCCGGGTCGAGCGGGCGGCAGGAACGAGCCGAGCGGATCCTCGACGTCACCGCCGGGCTACTGCTGCGGCACGGCTACAAGCGGGTCACCATCGACGATGTCGCGACCGGGGCCGGTATCGGCAAGGGCACCATCTACCTGCACTGGAAGACACGCGAGGCGCTGTTCTGGGCGGTGCTGCAGCGCGATGCGGCGCGGCTGCTCGAGCAGATCCTGGACCAGCTGGCCGAGGACCCCGGGCTGGCGCTGCCCAGCCAGCTGATGCGGGCGATCTTCGTCGAGGTCGCCCGGCGCCCGCTGGTCCGCGCGCTGCTGCTGTCCGACGCCGAGGTCCTCGGCGCCCTGGCCACCGACACGGCCGTCGCGGCCGCCCAGCGCGAGCTCGGCGGCAATCAGAACTACCTGGAACTGCTGCGCCAGCAGCACCTGCTGCGCCCGGACCTGACCGTCGCGGCGGCCGGGGTCATCCTGGGCGGCGTGATGCGCGGCTTCTTTGCCGACCAGGACGCCGACGTCGCGGTGCCGCTGACCGAGCAGGCCGATCTGCTCGCCGACGTGCTGCACCGCAGCCTGGAGACCGAGGGGGAACCACCGCCGGACGCGGTGGCCGCGCTGGCCAGGCGGGTGAGCGAGCTGTTCACCGCGATCGTGACCGTGCAGCGCAGCCAGCTTCAGCGCGCCTACGGATAAGCCGCGGATAAGAGGAAGAACCCCGGGCCGGGAGTCCGCCAAGACAGGCCCGCGCCCGGGGATCGCCGGCCCGGAAAGGAGCCGATCATGCCCGAGACTACATCCCGTCCGCCCGGACCAGGCCGCCTTCGGCTGGGCCCATCTCCGGCACGCTGGTGGGCGCTGGCCGCGCTTAGCCTCAGCCTGCTGGTCGTGGGTCTGGACACCTACGTGCTGAACACCGCGCTGCCCACGCTGTCGGTCAAGCTGGGCGCGGCCACCAGCCAGCTGCAGTGGATCACCGACGCCTACACCCTGGCCATGGCTGGGGTCCTGCTGCCCGCGGGCCAGCTGGGTGACCGGCTCGGCCGCCGCGCCCTGCTGCTGGGCGGGCTGGCCCTGTTCGGGGTCGCGTCGGTCATCACCAGCCAGGTGCACACCGTGGGCGAGCTGATCGCGATGCGCGCGGTGATGGGCGTCGGCGCGGCCGTCATCATGCCGCTGTCCATCTCGGTCCTGCCCACGCTGTTCCCCGGCGACGCCGAACGGCGGCGGGCCGTCGCGGTGACGGCGATCTGCACGATGCTCGGCATGCCCGCCGGTCCCCTGCTGGCCGGGTGGATGCTGACCCACTTCGCCTGGGGTTCGGTCTTCCTCATCAACGGGCCGATCGCGGCGCTGAGCCTGGTCGGGGTGGCCCTGCTGGTGCCGGAGAGCAAGGGTGAGACCGGGCGGCTGGACTGGGCCGGCGCGCTGCTGGCCGCGGCCGGCCTGGCCGCCGTGGTCTACGGCATCATCGAGCAGCCGGACCGCGGCTGGGCTCCCCCGGTCCTGACCGCGCTGGCCGGCGGGGCGGTACTGCTCGCCGCGTTCACGGCCCGGCAGCTCCGCGTGGCCGCACCCCTGGTCGACCTGCGGCTGTTCGCGAGCCGCGGCTTCACCTGGGGGTCGGTGGCGTTCGCCGTGGTCAGCTTCGCGATGACCGGCGTCCTGTTCGTGCTGACGCCGTACCTGCAGGTCGTGCAGGGCGCCGACGCCCAGGCCACGGGGCTGCGGCTGCTCCCGATGATCGGGGCCATGCTGGTCAGTGCGGCGGTGATCGAGAAGTCATCGCTGCGGCTGGGCCCGCGGACCGTGATCGCGGTGGGCATGGCCGTCAGCGCGGCAGGCCTGGTCGTGCTGTGCTGGGCCCCGGCTGGCGGCGGGTACGGAGTCCCGGCGGTGGCGCTGGCGGTGTTCGGCGCCGGGCTGGGCCTGAGCCTGCCCTTGTCGGCGGACGTCGTGCTGGCCACCCTGCCCGCCAGAGCGGCCGGCGCGGGCAACGCGCTGAACCGGGCGCTGCAGCGCGTCGCGGTGTGCCTGGCCCCGGCCATCCTCGGCAGCGTCCTGAACGGCGCCTACCGGGCCCGGCTGGCCGGTCTGCCGGCCGCGGCGACGGCCGGCGTGGCCGCGGCGCACGCAGTCGCGCGCCGCTTGCCCGCCGCCGCTGGCCGGCCGCTGGTGAGCGCGGCCAACCACGCCTATCTGCACGGCGTGGTCGAGGTGGCGCTGA
>Ga0210383_10001992_pt1 | contig 18536 bp, 10 predicted proteins | sample IncBWC14OmetaG_FD_160072 | JGI IMG/M metagenome (GOLD analysis project Ga0210383, IMG submission 160072) | Forest soil microbial communities from Barre Woods Harvard Forest LTER site, Petersham, Massachusetts, United States - Inc-BW-C-14-O ...
AATACACGCAGAGGGCGCTGAAGATCGATGAGAAGGTGTACGGGCCCGACCACCCTAATGTGGCCACTTTCGCCAATAACATCGGCATGATTCTCAAGGACAAGGGCGACCTGGACGGGGCCCTGCTGTACACCCAGAGGGCGCTGAAGATCGACGAGAAGGTATACGGGCCCGACCATCACACTGTGGCCAGAGACACCAACAACATCGGCCTGATTCTCAGAGACAAGGGCGACCTGGATGGGGCACTGCAATACATGCAGCGGGCGCTGAAGATCGACGAGAAGGTCTACGGACCCGACCATCCCCAGGTGGCCATTCACACCAACAACATCGGCCTGATTCTCACGGCCAAGGGTGACCTGGACGGGGCCCTGCAATGCATGCAGCGGGCGCTGAAGATCGACGAGAAGGTCTACGGGCCCGACCATCCCGAGGTTGCCAAGGAGGCCAACAACGTCGGCATGGTTCTCAAGGCGAAGGGCGACCTGGACGGGGCACTGCACTACATGCAGCGGGCGCTGAAGATCGACGAGAAGGTGTACGGAGCTGACAATCCCAGCGTTGCCAGGGATGCCTACAACATCGGCCAGATTCTCAAGGCCAAGGGCGACCTGGATGGGGCCCTGCAATACGAACAGCGGGCGCTGAAGATCGACGAGAAGGTGTACGGAGCTGACAATCCGTCTACGAAGACGGTGGCTGCCAATGTTGAGGCAATCAAGAAAGCGATGCAGCGATGAACGCGCGCCAAACGATTTCATCGCTGGGTGCCCCACCTTCGCGAAGCTAAGGTGGGAGCGTCCCCGGGGACGACCTCCCAGGGGAAGCCCCACATCAATCGAGTTCGAAGGAGCCATCGCCGGAGGCGATCCGCGACGCCTGAAGAAGGCTCTGTTGGTCATCCCCGGGTCTGCCGTTTTGATGGTGGGACTGAATCTGATAATCCGCGCAACTATGCACCGAGCGATATCAGAACACGAATCCGAATACACTACAGCCGATTTATCGGATGTGATGAGTCAAAGTGTGCCGATTTAAAGTGTTCCGGGCCACAAGAATGAACCTCACGAATCTACGTGGTTAAGTTGCGCGTGAAGGTAATACAATCTCTCACGGCGTGACTTAGGAAATTACCAAGTACATTGAGCTACAGCGTTCACAATCCGGATCAATACATGGCGAGCCTTCGTCCCCTGATCGCTCAGGGAAGAAAGCGTCTGGGCTTCCTCATCGGAGCTGGCGCACCCGCGGGAATCAGCACGAATGGATCGACCGAGCCTCTTATACCCGTCGTGGCTGGATTGACAGATAAGGTTATCGTAGCCCTCGAGAAACAATACGGGGCAGTCTTTCAAGCTCTACGCAACGAGATGGATGACGCGAATATCGAGGCACTACTATCCCGCATCAGGAGCCTAGGCTCGACGATCGGAAAAGCTTCGGTTTACAGCCTCGATGGGGAAGGATTCAAATCGCTAAGCGAAGCGATTTGCAGGGAAATTGGAAAGATTGTCGATAAGCGTCTCCCCTCCGGATCATCGCCCTACACGGACTTGGTTTCTTGGATCAGCGGCACCAGCCGCGAGCATGCTGTGGAACTCTTTACCACCAATTATGACCTTCTCTTGGAAGAGGCTTTGGAGCGAGCAGGTATACCGTTCTTCGATGGATTCTCGGGGGCGCGTGAACCCTTTTTCGATCCATCTTCGGTCGCTACTGACGATCTTCCCTCAAGATGGACGAGAGTTTGGAAGTTGCACGGTTCGCTCGGCTGGTCCGCAAATGGCCTCGGACAGGTTATCCGCACTGGCGGATCAGAATCTAGTCAGCTTGTGTACCCGGAACATCTAAAATACGACCGTACGCAAAGTGCACCATATTCTGCGCTTTTCGATAGGTTGAAAAATTTTCTCCGCACACCAGACACCCTTCTGATCGTCACAGGGTTCTCGTTTGCGGACGCACACATCTCTGCACTGCTGAGTGAGTGTCTCGCGGCAAACCCCTCTGCAAATGTCTTCGCTTTTCAGTTCAAGCCTTTCGACGATGAGGGTTACGCAGCGGAAATAGCGAGACGACGCGGCAACATGAGTGTTTACGGCCCAGATAAAGCATTGATCAATGGCATTGTCGCGCCGTGGAAACCAGGAGATCCGCCTACCCGAGACTGGGATTCGATCCGTTCTGCTTATTGGTCAAACACAGGGAAGGGCAACCCCTACTTTACTCTTGGAAAGTTTAGCGAGCTCGCCCGATTTTTGGCATCTTCTCGATCTACCCGAGAGATCCTGAGCGATAACATAATTCCCTTCGCCAGCGATGCACCGCTTGACGAGGCAAAACCGGCTAAAGAACTGATTTTGACCGCTGGCACGTCGGAATGAGCACCCGTCCGACTCTTCTTGGTCATGTCGGCGCTGTGACAGGAGCCTCAGTAAGTGTGCTTCAATCTCCATCGATTGATTCAGGTGTCGCCATCATCGGTGGAAAGAGCTATCGCATAGGCCAAGTGGGCAGTTTTGTCCGAATACCACAGGGATACAACGACTTATACGGGATTGTCACCGAGGTCGGTGCGAGCGCCGTACCAGAGGCGGAGAAGGGGTTATCAGGAAATCAGAACCGTTGGATGACTCTTCAACTTCTGGGGGAAATTGTCGGAGCCTCGTTCGAACGAGGCATCAGCCAATACCCCAGCGTTAATGACGAGGTTCATCTCGTCACCGAGGACGACTTAGCCCTCATATACGGCTCCCACTCAGAGGGTCAAGTTGTCATCGGCCGGCTGGCCAATGCAGAAAGTATTCCCGTCAGGGTGGATTTGGACAAGTTGCTCACTCGGCATTGCGCGGTGGTAGGTTCAACCGGATCGGGAAAGTCCACCACTGTGGCAAGTTTTCTTCGCTCGATAATTTGCGGTGATGAAGGTGCCTCTGACCAACCCTACCCTAGCGCGCGAGCTCTCCTCTTAGATATACATGGGGAGTATGGAAAGGCTCTCAGTTCAGTAGCAGCCGTTTTTCGAGTTAACCCCAATCAGGGCGAAGAGGAACTATTTATCCCGTATTGGGCTCTCGACCCTTCTGAGCTTCTTGACTTTCTTATGGGGAAGCTTGATGACAGGCAATCCGCACAGATACTCGACCGGATCGTGACGGCTAAGTCGAAGCAGGTCGAGAATAATCCAACTGCTGGCATGGAACTGAATTCACTAACTCCCGAAAGTCCAATTCCGTATAGCCTAAAGCAGCTTTGGTTTGAACTGATCGACCCAGAGATCAAGACGTGGTCCGACCCTGCAAGAACAGTGCGAGCAATCGCACATGAAGGCGACGCCGACACGCTGAGAATGCCCGAGTATCACCCGGCAAGCACTCAAAATTCGCCTCCGTATCTCAATACGAAAGAAGTCCTCAGCATCCGAAAAGGACTGAACCAAATGCGCTCTCGTCTCCTAGACCGCCAATTCAACTTCATGCTTCATCCCGGAGGTTGGGAGCCTGACTTGGTTGGCGATACCAGCAAAGACCTTCCGGAGTTGCTGCAAGCGTGGGTGGGGCATGACAAGCCGATCACGATACTAGACCTTTCAGGAATTCCGAGTGCCGTTCTTGACCAGCTGATTGGCGCAATCCTGAAGATCATCTACGAGGGCTTATTTTGGGGGCACGATAAGAGTGAAGGTGGAATTTCAAGGCCGTTGCTCGTCGTTATGGATGAAGCTCACCGCTACTTATCAAAAGACCGGAACGGTGCAGGTCTGACAATCGTTCAAAGGATTATGCGAGAGGGCCGAAAGTTCGGCGTTGGAGCAATGGTGATTAGCCAAAGACCATCAGATGTCAACGATACAGTGTTATCCCAATGCGGCACCTTCATCGCTCTTCGACTTAGCAATTCTGCCGATCGCGCCAAAGTGCAGGCTTCCCTGCCTGATAGCTTGGCGGGCATAGTAGATAGCCTTCCTATCTTACGAGTCGGAGAAGCTGTAATAACAGGAGAAGCAGCGAGATTGCCGATTCGTTGCAGAATTACCTTGCCAGCTGAAGCCAACAGGCCTGACAGCGAAGATCCTCCCGTCGCTAAAAATTGGCTCAGAAATCGACTGCCTGAAGACTATGATCGTGTCGTCGCATCGTGGCGATCACAAAATCCGAGATGGGCCTCAGTGCGTCCGCCTCGTACCCCAGTCCTGGAGGGGGGCCAACAGCAGATGGAGAGAAAGCAAATTGAATCAAAAGCCGCTATATCAGTGGGATACGATGAGCCGAGTCAAACTTTGGAGATTGAGTTCAAGCACGGCATTTATCAGTACTACAACGTTCCTCAAGTTGTTTTCGACCAGATGCTGGTATCAGACTCCATCGGTACATTCATCAATGTAAACATCAAGCCTGTCTTTCCCTATTCCCGTGTCTAAAGACCCCGTGGTTAGTTCATCAGGTAGCAGCTTATGCTCATGGAGGTTTTACCGGGTGCCCCACATCTCGATTCTGAGATGTGGGAGGATGCTCGAGTGGGGCAGTTCTGCGACTGAGGCCGCCAATCCGGTCTAAACTACAACCGACCCCCCGAACGGCACGCGGATCGCCGAACGCGGCTGGACTCGCCCCTGAACCCTGACCCCTGATCCCCGCTTTTACTGGCCGAGAATTTCCCCAATTCCGCTATAATAGAGATAGAGACAAAAAGGCCCGGCCGCTTTTGCAGCCGGGCTTTTCCTCTTTCTAACCCTTTTTGAATCAATGAGCATGAAAGAAGCCAAATGTTATGAATGAGTTACGCGAAGCCATCAAGAGCTGCCTCGAAAACGTTGCAAATGACCAGGGATAAGTCCTTTGTTTTCGTGTATAAGGTTATAAGTCGTTTGTTTGTTAGTAGATAGCGCCAACGTATGGCTTAACTAACATAGAATCAAACGATTACAAAAGTTGTAACAAAAACAGGGAGGGGGGTGGGGGTAGGCAGGCGAGAGCACCATTCCCAAAACGGGAAACGGCCACATAACGCCCGCGGCAGCGATAGTAGATACACTGTCTCTTCGGAGACAGCCCTTGCCGCCTGAATCATCGCCTACTGCAGCCGTCCTCGGCCAACTCGGACTTCCCGCTCCCATTGGCGAGCTCGCCGCCAAATCCTGGGACGCCATCGTCGTCGGAGCCGGCCATAACGGACTCGCCTGCGCCGCCTACCTCGCCCGCGCCGGCAAGCGCGTCCTCGTTCTCGAGGCCCGCGACCGGGTCGGTGGAGCCTGCACCATCGAGGAGCCATTCCCCGGCGTGCGCATGTCGCCTTGCGCCTACCTCGCCGGCCTCCTGCACCCGCTGGTCATCGAGGAGCTCGACCTTCCCGCCCGCGGCTTCGAGTGGACTCCCGCCGTCAACGGCCTCTTCGTCCCCTTCCTCGACGGATCGAGCATCCAGCTCTGGGACGACGACGACCGCTGCGAAGCCGAGATCCGCCGCTTCGCCCCGCAGGACGTCGAAGGCTGGCGCGCCATGGGCGAAGTCCTGCGTCGCCTCCGCAACGCCCTGCGGCCTGCCGTCGCGGGCGGCTCGTCGCCCCGCGACCTGTGGGTCGGAGACCCACCGAGTGTAGACGAGATAGACGCCCGCCTCGGCACCGACACCGAGGCCCGACACCTCCTCTACGACTGGTCCATGGCCGAATACGTCGAGCAGTACCTCACAAACGAGCGCCTGCAGACGGCCTACCTCGGCCAGGGCGTGATCGGCACCAATGCCAGCCCCTTCGACCCGGGCACGGCGTCCGTCCGCTTCCACCACGCCTCCGGCCGCCTGGGCGGGATGCCCGGCATGTGGGGATACGTCCGCGGCGGCATGGGAATGGTCTCCTTCTACCTGTGCGACGCTGCCCGCGAGGCCGGGGCGGTCGTCGCCACCGGCGTCCCCGTCGCCCGGATCATACCGGGGGGTGGTGGTGTCCAGCTCGCCTCCGGCGAAAAACTCTGCGCGCCCATCGTGATCTCAAACGCCGATCCCCGCCGCGCCCTCGCCATGCTGGCGGACGACGCCGATCCCGCCTGGCGCACCCAGGTCGAATCCGTGCCGATCCAAGGCTGCACCGTCAAGCTCAACGTCCTGCTGAGCGAACTACCCAACTTCACCGCGCGCCCCGGAACCTTGGAACCTCACCACTACGGCCAGATCAACGCGCCTCTGACTAAGTCCGAATGGAAGGCCGGCTTCGAGGCCGCCCGGAACGGCGAACTCCCCGACCGGCTCTGGTGCGAGCTGTACTTCCAGAGCGTGCACGATCCCTCCGTTGTGCCTGCCGGACAGCACACCATGAGCGTCTTCGCCCAGTACGTGCCCTACGCCTTCGCCAGCGGTTCGTGGGACTCTCACCGCGACGAGGTCCGGGAGCTCGCCCTCAACTCCATCGGACGCTTCTGCTCCAACATCCCCGGCGCCGTCCTCGACGTCCAGGTCCTCGGCCCCCCCGACATCGAGGAGAAGGTCGGCCTCACCGGGGGACACATCTTCCAGGGCGAATGCCTCCCCCAGTACATGTGGTCCCGGCGACTCTCACCCCGTACCCCCATGCCCGGCATCTACCTCTGCGGAGCCGCCACACACCCGGGGGGGTCTGTTATCGGCATCAACGGCCGCAACACCGCCATGGGTGTCCTGCGTGATCTCGGACAAAAGTAAGCAATGATCCTACTTCGGGGGATACTGCTTCGTCGTTCCCGTGCGCGCATTGAAGACCTCAAGCCGCCCACTCGGGTATGCTGCGACCTTTAGATAATTGCCGGTATCCGGCCCCTGCAGATTGGCAATCCGCGCTGCCTCAACGTTGTGCGTAGGCCCACCTTCTTCGGAGTAATGCAATTGCCAAAGATCTTCAAGACCGGGAGCCTTCTCGACCGTATCCCACACCGAAGGCGACCCACCCTTTTTTGCGCTGTTGTCCATGATCGCCACTCTCGGCGCAATGGCATCTACTAGCGCCGGACTGCTACTTTGGTTCCACCCATGATGCGAAACCACCAGCAGATCGATGTGTCCAAGTTTGTTCACCGGACACATCAACTCCATTTCCTTGTCCCGGGTGAGATCGCCGAGATCGAGGATGCGCAGCTTTCCATAGTTGATCAGGACGCCCAGTGATCGAGCGTTTTCCGTCTGATCGGCTGGACGCTTTTCCGAGAACGCGCAGTATTGGTTTGCTCCGCCTCCGCCGGGCAACGGCTGAGCAATCAGATTCCCGTCTGCGCTTACCACCGTGATCTTCATTCCCTGAATTGACAATACATCTCCAGGCTTAGGCACGAGGTGCCCGTAATGTTGGGTGGCCAGAACCCTTTGATACGCTTCGGCTGCCTGAACGGTCGATCCGTCGGTTACTTCCCTGTTGGGTCCGTGATCGATGAACGTCCCCACAGGAATCTTAGCCACCAGTTGCGGTACTCCGCCGGTGTGATCGACGTGGTAGTGCGTCAGCAATACGTCGTCGATGCGCTCGATGCCAGCTGCTTTTGCCGCGGAGGCAATACGCTGCGCGTCCCGGCTCTCGGCATCCGGCCAACCTGTGTCGATGAGCAAGGAGTGCTTGTCCGGCGTAACGAACAGGGTCGACTGCCCGCCTTCCACATCGATGAAGTAAATCTGCAATGAAGAAAGTGGTGCCGAAGGGAGGCCGGAAGAGGCGGCGATAACCCCTGCGACCGCGAGGGGAAGAATAACGAGTGTTCCAGCTATGCGAAAAGTCATAATCAGCAATTTAACCCCCAGGGAGATTCTGTGCGCGGGCAAAGATGAAGTACATTTGCAAGGAATCATGAGGAGGGGCATTTTGAACTCTATGTGCCTACATTTGCGCACTTACTACCGTATTCTGCTTGCTGTGAGCTTTTCACTTGCTGCTCTCCATGCGCATCCACAGCCAGCAAAAGCGTCGATTCGTTTCGATGCTGCTAACAAAGCCTTCCGCATCGACGGGGGGAATATTTCTTATGTCTTCGGTGTAAACGATCTCAACGAGCTCCAGCCTATCTACTGGGGCGCACGCCTTGGCGCGACGGATGGCTTCACGCAGCCGCACACTCTTCACGAAGTTGCTTCTTTTGACCTATCCACCTCGGTGACGCCGCAGGAGTTTGCCGGGTGGGGGGCCGGGCTATACGTCGAACCGGCACTGAAGGTCACCTTTCCGGATGGCAACCGCGACCTGGTCCTCCACTATGTATCGCACCATATCGACGGAGATGTTCTGACGATCCGGCTCAAGGATGTCGAGCGGGATGTCTTCGTGGAGGTGCGGTATGAGATGGATCCCGCGACCGGCATTCTCGGGCGCTCAGCAATTATCCAGAACCAAACCAGTGCGCCTCTGGTCGTCGAGCAGGCCGCGGCGGCCACGTGGACTCTGCCCCACGGCACCGACTACACCCTCGACTATCTCACCGGCCGCTGGGCGGGAGAAGACCAGCTTCAGCAGGAGAAGATCATGCCGGGCGCACGGGTGCTCGAGAGCCGGCGCGGATCGACGGGGCACCAGAATAATCCATGGTTTGCCGTCGAACGGGCGCACACATCGGATCAGGATGCGGGTGAGGTGTGGTTCGGGGCACTCGCGTGGAGCGGGTCGTGGCGCATCACCGTCGAGCAGGATCAGCTCCAGCAGGTTCGTATCACCGGCGGTTACAATCCGTTCGACTTCGGCTACAAGCTCAATGCTGGTGAGACTCTGGCGACACCAGTCTTCTATGGAGGCTACTCGCACGACGGTATCGGCGGAGCGTCGCGGCTTCTACACCGGTTTGAGCTGACCAGGATTCTGCCGCAGCGTCCAAATCCGCGTCCACGACCTGTGCTCTACAACTCGTGGGAGGCGACGGAGTTCAGAGTGGACGAAGCGGGACAGATGGCGCTCGCGGAGAAGGCTGCGTCAATTGGTGTCGAACGTTTTGTGATGGACGACGGCTGGTTCGGTCAGCGCAAGGACGATCACGCTGGTCTCGGCGACTGGTACGTGAACAAGGAGAAATTTCCGAATGGGCTTACGCCGCTTATCGATCGGGTGCATGCCCTGGGCATGGACTTCGGGCTGTGGGTTGAGCCGGAGATGGTCAATCCCAATAGCGACCTTTACCGACAGCATCCGGATTGGGTACTGAACTTCGCGGGGCGGCCCCGTACCGAAGGGCGCAACCAGCTGGTGCTCAACCTGGCGCGGCCGGAGGTACGCGCCTACGTCTTCGGCTTCCTCGACAAGCTGGTCACCGAGAACCAGATTGCCTTCCTCAAGTGGGACTACAACCGCAACTGGTCCGAGCCGGGCTGGCCTGCGGTCGCGCCCGACGAGCAGAAGCAGGTCTACGTTAAATACATCGATAATCTCTACAGCATTCTGCGGGAGTTGCGGGCCAAGCATCCGGGATTGGAAATTGAATCCTGCTCCGGCGGTGGGGGCCGGGTGGATCTCGGCATCATGGGGCTGACGGACCAGGTCTGGACATCGGACAACACCGATCCGTTCGATCGGCTGACCATCCAGGACGGGTTTACTTACGGCTATACGCCGGGAGTGATGATGGCCTGGGTTACCGATTCGCCGAACTCCTTCAACCACCGGAGCACTTCGCTTGATTACCGCTTCCTTTCCTCCATGCAAGGCTCGCTCGGGGTCGGAGCCAACCTGAAGAACTGGCAAGACGCAGACTTTGCCACCGCCAAGCATCTCATCGCCGAGTACAAGCAGATCCGGGAAACGGTGCAGCACGGGTCGCTCTATCGCCTGATCTCGCCGCGCAATGGCAGTGAGTTTTTCGTCACGGAATCCGTCGCGCTTGACCGGAGTCAGGCCGCTGTCTTTGCGTTGCTGCACTCCAGCCAGTTCGGCTACTCCTATCCGCGTATCTATCTGCGCGGCCTCGATCCGAAGGCGCAGTACCGACTCCACTGGATCACCGAGAAGCCTGGCGGCAATCTGCCTGAGACCGCGAGCGGCGAATACTGGATGAATGGCGGCATCGACCTTGAGTTAAAGGGCGACTTCCAGGCGACGGCGTTGCGGCTGGACCGGGTGCAATAGGGAGGGGGTACCCCCTCCCCCTATTTTGTTAACTTTTGTAACCAATTCATTCCATGTTACTTATTCGGGCAGGTTTGTAACCGTTTCATTCCATTGAAGAAATCTGTAATCGTTTGTTACGGCTGGACTTACCAAGCAGGAGGCAGGTCCCAATCTCGTAACCGTTTCATTTCATTGGAACCACGTGTAACTGACTCTGCTGCTGCAAGTTGCCGGGATTGGGAGCCGGCAGGCAGGATTTCGGCGCAAGGCGGACAATAGGCATGATCGGCTCCTGAACAATGAAAGAAGCCCGCCATGTGTGGCGGGCTTCTTTGATCTCTATTTCTATTTTACCGGATTGGGGGAAATTGTCGGCCAAGAAAAAGCAGGGCGTAGGAAATGGGGTTGGGGAGTAGCGCTCGGTCTAGGCGGCGGGTAGGGGGTTTGTCGGACCGACATCTTATACGCGGGATGAAGGTCAGTGCTTCTGCCAGACGGTAGCAGTCGGGGGCGATTCCCTCCCACCTTTCGCTTCGCTCAGGATGGGGCACCCCGTTGGTGGCGTGTGGGGAAAAATCAAGGTGCCGACCGCCCATCCTCTCAGTGGACGACCGAATGTCTAATCGCTCCGGTCCACGGGGAGCTTGTGCTGCCCTTCGCAGGTCGATAGCGGGAACGCGTGAAATTCATAGATGCTTGCTTATCGAAGCCCCCATCACGGCGGCCTTTGCGGAGACAGTCGCTGTCTCTTTCACAGACGCGGCACGAGCTAGGACGGTAGCCGCAGCAGCCGGCAGATTGCGTTTCTTAAGCCACAGTGAATAACGCGTCTTTCTTATCGGCATTGGCATAGAAAAGGTGTTGGCAGAACGCTGTTGCCATTCGATCGGCATATCAAGGATGTTCATTGGGCTCATTGGACTCTCTGCTCCATTGGATTCATATCGGAGGGGCCGGTTGCCTAGTTTAATGTCAAGTGGGTCGACCATCCCGCAACGTATCATAAAGACACTCGCAAAATGTTTGACATACCTCGGCGAGGTTATTCCTCAGAGATGGTACCACAAGCAGCCGGCTTGTTGCAGAAGTCTCGGAAAAAGAACCTATGTTGACTACCCCCAGGCACTGCCGCGAACGGTCGGGGACTGGTTCGGGTTCAGGCGCCCCCACCACTTCGGGTTGCTCGAACTCGGGGTGATCGAGAGGCGCAGACAGCAGAAACTGATGGATCGGCCTGTCGGGAAGTGAGATATAGAACGGAAACAGGACAGGCGGATTGGCTATGCGGAGGAGAATCTCGGCCTCCTTGAAAGCAGATCCAGCCAGACCGAGACCAAAGGGAATCGCTGTATCCCATAGATTCTTAGGGAATTCCTCTTCTCCTACCATACCTTCGATGGGAACAAGAACCCGGTTCGATTCATCGTAGGTCATGACCGAAACCTCGAAGGGTTCTCCCGGTTCCGGCGAAAAAACCTTCCATACTTCCTTTCGAAGCTCCTGGAAGCACTCCCTGACTCCAGGCAGGCCGGGCCCTTCGGCCAGGCGCTGCTGACGATGCACTAAAAGCCGAGCGCGGAATTTTCTTGCCTCCTCGGCCAGGCTGTCCAGGTCGGGCGACGGGCTATCGAGGATCCAGTCCAGAGAATAGATCGTTCCGATAAGCGGTTTGGAGACTGTCAGCTCCCATGTCTGGGCGGCAGTGTTCGACAGCGTGGTCAGTCCCGCTTCGGTAAGCAGAGGATCGTCTACACGCGACCAGGAATTTCTGCCCTGCTCCGACTTCGGATGCAGATCAGATCCGGACGGAGGGGACATGTGAAGGACCCCTTCGTCATCGAGGACCGCGCTCCCTGGGATTTTTTCAGGGTCGTTATACCGGAACAGTGTCAGAAACGGAGGCGTGGAAACACGGCTCGGGAAGATAATTTTCACTTTGAGTTTCTCGACGGGAATCCAGATGATCCTTGCGAGATACTCGATCTCATTGCCGAGGTCATCGCCACTCAGATGCCGGCGCTTTTCAGGAGCGTACATCTGGTAGAACTCCCACTTCGATAGAGCGTTCCCGCTGATAATCTTGAGGCTAAACCCGAAAGTAACGGTCGACCCGGGTCCGAGAGGAGCAGAAAATTCAAGATAGCCGCTCAACTTGCTCATGCAATGGATACGTTCTTCGAGGGTCCCAGAATCTGGTTCTCTATTATCGGGATCCCATTTGATACCATGGCGGTCGGCGTCTGCATCCAGCTTGAATTCGCCCACAATCCCGGCTTCTGAAGTGAACGAAACACGGAGTTTGGAGAGCTTGCCGGTAAGGACGGAGAGCTTCTCGAACTGATAATTCATCGTGGAGCTGCCGGAGTTGTCGAGCTTCTTTGTTACCGAGAGTCGGCGAATTCGAATACCGATTTCCTGCACGCGCGCTTCAAAGGCCCGTTCGCGGCGATCGATCTGAGCAGCGGGATTTGTACCAAAGTAATTGACTTCCCATTGTTTCTCGCGAGTGTGGTCGCCGATGACGAAAAGCTTGTCCCAGCGTTCCTTCAACGCATGGAAACCCTTTCTAAAGGTTCCAAAGCACGGATCATCAATGGCCTTGCGAGGGCCGTGACGCTCAATGACACGATGGAACGTGCGTGTGGTACCGTCGGGGAAATCGACATCTCTCTTGAGGTAAGTGTCTTCGGAAAATACTCGCGCAATTCTTGCTCGTCCGGGTATATATTGAAACGCTCCGCGGCGCTGCAGCTGGCACACGATAAGCCGATTGAGAATGGATGAATTCGGCCCATAGGGCGTCGGGCCATCTCCCGTAAGAAAGACAGTGGGCATGTGCAACCGGCGCTGGTATAGGGGAAGGAGGTCATAACGGTTCATCACATCATCGAAAAGGTCGGCGAGAAAGTTCTCTTGTTCTTCTGGCGTGTTTTTCGCAGGCAACTCTTGTGTATGGGCCTTGACAAGAAGTTCCTTGACCGCTTCGATGTTTTTGACACCGGAGAAGATATCGATTATGCGGCCGTGACGGAAGCGATGGATGCAGAGCCGCATTAAGTCAGTCAACCCGCCGTCACCGCAACCTGATACCAGCCAGCTCTGACCATCACGATTGGTCATGAAACCGCCATCGAGATTGTCGTCGGACCAGTAGCTGTATTTCGCGTCGTGTTCCGCCTCCACACCAAATCCCACAGCAAGCACGATCACATCGAAAGGCTGGCTAAGGGTCCGTGGCTCGTTGTTGTACTGTCCAGAGCAATATACGAAGGTTCTGCCTCCGTAATGACCGAAGTTCAGCTTCTCCTTCGCTACATTCCAGTAACAGTGGATCTTGTATCTGTCGACATACCCATTCCACCTGTCTTCAATCTGCTCGGAGACCTTTTCGGCGTAGGCGGCTTCCCAGTCGATAATCGGAAGGTTGGCGCGAGTGCCCGCGCTTTCCGTAAGAGGCCAATCGTAGATGAATGGATCAATCCAGCGAATTCGACTATTGCGCTGCAATTCCATAGGCCCCTGGAGTTGCTCGAGCAGCGTAACGCTGGCTTCGAGTTCGGCAGCGGCCGCAGCGGCCATCAGGCCCGCCGCACCTGCTCCAACAACCACAACCTTTGAACCCTTTTCAAACTTCTTAGTTTTGTGCAGAGCGTAAATGAGATTGAGGGCGCGCACCTGCTGCGAGTAAAGCGTTACCCGCCTGGCAAAGGATCCAAGCAGATAGACGTTTTTCATGGTTTCGTGCGGGACGTTGAAGACGTCCAGGATTTCCTCAGGAGTCACGTTGGGACGTCCGCCCTTCGTTGGGTATGAGAAATGGCCTTAAGGGAAATTAAACCTGTGGTCTGCACTGACCACACGAAACGGCCCCGCACTGTACTTGGTGAGCTAGTATGCAGATTCGGCAATTATCTCGCAAGAGTTTTTGTTGAACGAACACCACGGCGCAGCACTTGGCGAGCTCCGCCGTCACAACATCTCGAAGCGGCCAGGTCGAATTTTTTATTGAAACTTCCTGTGCTGGCGTTCGGCGCGGATGAAGATGGCAACGCCGATTCCGATCAGGACGGCGGTCGAGATCAGCACTTTGGCGACGGCGAGGAGCTTGTTCGGTTCGTCGTCGCCGGGGATGACAGAGAGGACGATGGTGAGGGCGGTGCTGAGAAGTCCGATGACGGCGAGCGCAGTGTCTACTGGACGACCCCCTGACCGGATTGGGGAAATTCTCGGCCAAGAAAGGCAGGAAAAGAAACAGGGATTAGGGATTAGTAGCCGGAGGTTTGCGGAGCCAGACGCTTGTCAGCATCCAGCATTGCGTCCAGTAGTCCGGATCGGCGAGTAGCGCGGAGGCTGCGTCGAGGGTCTCCGCATCCGCGAGGCCAGCCCCGATGACACGATCGCGCACCATCTCAAAGAACATCCGAAAATACACCGCGTCCCGAGTGGTCCCGCGAATGTTGGGAACTTCGGTCTTCGCCTCGGGACAGCCTAGTCCGAGAGCCTTCACCCTGGCCGGCAATCCGCGGCCGATACACCAGTCGACACCCTGGGTGAGCCCCCATTCGAGGATGCCAGCCCAGGCCTTCACCCACGGTTCGGGCTCGCAGGTGCGCACGAGATTGAAATCGGGCTCGCACACGAAGAGCCATCCACCGGGCTTGACCGCCGCAGCCATTTTCGCCAAAACCGCCGGTGCTTGTTCGGCGATCTGATGGAGGAACGCGCGGCACATTACGAGGTCGAAAACGCCATCCGGAAGATCGGCAGTGCGCAGATCGGCCTGGCGCACGGTCAGATTCTGCGCAGGAACCAGTTTGATGAGCTCCGGGTTCAGATCTACGGACGTTACGCTGCCCGAATTCCCAACCTTCCGGCAGAGCCACTCGGTCATGCTACCGTTGCCGCCGCCCAGTTCGAGACAGTTCCAGCCATCGCGCAAGCCCATGGACGCAAGAGAGGCCCTGGTGCGCGGATCGAGAATCTTCGACATGAGATCGAGCCGCTGGTATTCCGCAGTCGAAGCATTGTCGAGGATGTAAGGATGCACGGTTTCCATGGTGATTAACTTTCCAGGTTCACCAGAATGCTTAGATGACTTGTCGATGGGAATCTTCGGTGACCGCAAGGATAAATGGATTTCAACCAGACCGAACATCTCCTTGATTCTTTTTCAGAAACGGCATGATCCGTAACCCGGTTCTGCCTCACTTTTGCAATGTGAAGCACTCACGGAGTGAATTGGCGATTTACCACTCATTGAGATTTTGGCATGCTCGATTGACGCGACCGCTGGACTGAGGTCGGTTTGTCAGGACCAATCCGACGATTGAATCGAATTTCCGATCCGTCCGTGGCTCGTTCGGAATTTTAGGGGTCTTATTTTTTTTCGGCTTCTTTCGCAAATTGGGCTGCCTTCTCTGGCTTTCCCCAGTCTTTGTAAAGCTGGACGAGCCCTTTACGAGCCAGCTCCAGGTTGGAGCGGTCGGCGTCGGCCATGTTGCTCTTTCGGGCGAGCATGCCTTGATAGCCCTCGACGAGCAGAGGCTCGGCTTCGGCGTATTTCTTTTGTCCGGCGAGGCTCGCGCCCAGCAGGCTCTCAGCGCGAAAACGCTGCCAGTCGTCAGGCTGAATTTTGCTATCGGTCTGCATTGCTTCCCGGGCAAGCGGCTCAGCCTCGGCGAATTTCTGCTGGTACACATACGCCATCGCCAGATCGGCGGCGGCCTCCATCGTACCCGGAGCTTCGTTGCCCAGGACGTGCCTGCGCCCGGCGAGAACCTGGGCAAAGTACTTCTCCGCCAGGGCGTATTTGCCTTGCATTTGATACACCGCGGCGTGCTCCGAGGCAATCCCAAGCGTAATGCGGTCCTCGGGACCCAGCACGCGGTGTGCTGCCTCCTGCGCCTGACTGAATATCTGCTCGGCCTGGGCATAGTTGCCCAGCGTGGCGTTTGCAACGCCGACATTCACCATGGTTATCAGCGTGTCCGGGTGGTCCGGGCCCAGCACGCGGCGCTCTATTTCCAGGGCCTGGCTGAGGAGTTGCTCAGCTTTCTCATTGTCTCCTTCGTTGCCGTATTCAGCGGCCAGAGCAGACATCGTCCTGAGCGTCTCGGGATGGTCAGGACCAAGCACGCGACGCTGGATTTCCAAAACCTGGCTTAAGAGGGCCTCGGCCTGCGCGTGTTTGCCCTCACTGGAGTAGGTATTGGCCAGGCTCTGCATCGTCGCGAGGGTATCGGGATGCTCCGGACCCAACACGCGGCGCTCGATCTCCAAGGCTTGGCTATCGAGCTGCTCGGCCTGAGCATATTTGCCTTCAAGATGGTAAACGGATGCGAGATTGACCATTGGCTTCAGGGTGTCGGGGTGATCCGGTCCCGCAACACGCCGCCGGATCTCCAGGGCCTGAGTTAGAAGCGCCTCAGCCTGCGCGTACTTGCCCTCGCTGAAGTAATCGATGGCCAGATTGTTCATTGAAGTGAGCGTGTAGGAATGCTCGGGACCCAGGACCCGCCGCCGGATTTCGAGAGTCTGACTGTGAAGCGCCTCGGCCTGCGCGTACTTGCCTTCGTTTTGGTAGGTGCTGGCCAGATTGTTTGCCGTGTAAAGAGTGTCCGCATGGTCAGGACCCAGGACGTGGCGCTGAATTCCCAAAGTCTGGCTAAGAAGCTGCTCGGCCTGCGCGAACTTGCCCTGAAGTTTATCCAGGGTGCCAAGGCGGCTCATGGTTCTGAGAGTCTTTGGATCCTTTTCGCCGAGCACCCTGCGATCGATATCCAGCGCGCGCTCGAACTGAGTCCGTGCCTCGGGGTATACGCCGAGATCCATGTAGGCCTCCGCAATGGTGTATCGAATGGAGGCTTCCACTCCAGGCTGCTGGGTGAATTTGCCTTCGATTCGCTGGGCGGCGCGGTCGAGCGCAGTGCGGACCTTGAGATTGGGATCGGGCTTCGACTGGTTGGAGGTGCTGGCCTGGCCCAGCAGATCGTTTTGCAAAAAGTCGTTTACGGCCTGGGCAATAGCAGCTTCTCTATTGGCGCGGATGCTCTGCCGGATACTTACGGCTGTCGCAGCGATGAGCACCAGAACGAAAGCGGCAGCAGTGATGAGGCCGACCCGATAGCGTCGGAAGAACTTGCGCGCGCGATAGCCAACACTCGGCGCGTGAGCGGTCACCGGCTCATTGCGCAGATAGTGCCTGATGTCGGCGGCCAGCTCCAGGGGCGTGGCGTAGCGGCGTTTGCGATCTTTCTCAAGAGCCTTCAGCGTGATGGCGTCTGCATCGCCGCGTAGTTGGCGGACGAGCGTGGGAGGATCGGCGCCGCGGTTCTGCGCCGTGACGGCGGAGTCGGCGCCCAGCGTGCGCACCTTCGTGCTCGGCCGCGGCACATCCTGCTCGCGCAGCCTGCGCAGAACCTCATCGTAAGCCAGCTTGTAGAAGTCCAGAGGCAGCGCGCCTACCAGCAGCTCATAGAGCACCACGCCCAGCGAGTACACATCGGTGCGCGTGTCCACATCCTGACCCGCCGAGTCGGCCTGCTCCGGACTGATGTAGCCAAGCGTCCCCACGATCGCGCCCAGTTGCGTGTACATCGTCCCGGCGCTGAGCTGCGAGGTCGCCTTGGCCACCCCAAAATCGATGATGCGCGGCATCGGCTTGCCATCGACTTCGGTAACCAGGATGTTCGAAGGCTTCAGATCGCGATGGATAATGGCCTTTTGGTGCGCGTGCTGCACGCCCTCGCACACCTGCATGAACAACTCCAGCCGCTGCCGCGTCGAGAGCTTGTGCCTGTCGCAATATTCGGTGATCGGGAGCCCGACAACGTACTCCATCACGAAGTACGGCCGCCCCTCGGGCGTGGACCCGGCATCGAATACCTTGGCGATGGCCGGATGGTCCATCAAGGCCAACGCCTGACGCTCGGATTCGAAACGCGCTACCACCTCGCGCGTGTCCATGCCGATCTTGATCAGCTTGACGGCGACGCGGCGACGCACCGGCTGCCGCTGCTCAGCCAGCCAGACCTCACCCATGCCGCCTTCGCCGATCAGCTGCAGCAGGTGATACGGACCGATAATGATTCCGGAAGCCGGATCCGTCGATTCGACGGTATGAGCAACAGGCGCGCCTTCACTGCTCTCAGCGTTTCCTACAGACGACATGCCGGTGCGCCTCCCTAGCGCGCAATACCAAGGTGTGCTGCTCAGTAAAGACGCGGGGGAAACACGTCGATTGCCAACTCCGGTTTACTATACCGTGTTATCCGGGAATCGGAAAACAATGCTTGGCCTGCCCCCGAACTGAGATGGCTCCCGTGTAACCGGTAATACGGAAAGATCCTGTGTAGCGCCTGAAAACTTCCGTTTGAGTAACTACGACTGTCAGTTGTTGACAACAGTCAGTATGGAGTGACCGGCGCCGATGCGCTGATCGTGGGTTAGGCTGTGTGTTCAGAAGAACGCACAGTTCAGAGCCACAAGCGGAA
>Ga0210383_10001993_pt1 | contig 18535 bp, 21 predicted proteins | sample IncBWC14OmetaG_FD_160072 | JGI IMG/M metagenome (GOLD analysis project Ga0210383, IMG submission 160072) | Forest soil microbial communities from Barre Woods Harvard Forest LTER site, Petersham, Massachusetts, United States - Inc-BW-C-14-O ...
GAGCCAAAGAATCTCTTTCCTTGATCGGACCTCTGACTCCGCAACCGATTAGTATCGGAACGTGAACATACACAGCGGAGACGTTGCTTACTTTAACGTAGATTCGTTGTCTGCCTTCTGGCCAGGGCTCCAGGTCTTGGCTGGTGATGTACAAAATGCTATCAGATCACACATGATGTGTGAGTACTGAAAAAATTGGATTGTCATCCCGTCCTAAATCTCTTGTCAATCTAGATTGGAATCTCTGGCGAAAACATTCAGGACTCCCCGAAGTATGGGATATTAACTTTAAGGAGGCTACTTCGTTCCAATATCCATTGCGACCAGGTAGGTTGTAAGTCTCACGTCTTGTCCGATTTCTGAACAGATACACTTGCCCTCCCTTCATGGTGTAGAATTTATCGAGTCGACTTGGTATCTGTACCGCGTGCGTTGATCATATTTAAGGACATTCATCCCCTCGCTTATCATCTTCGCAAAATACAGGCCACTCGGGACCCTTTTTACCTCGATGTAGGAGACCGTGTCCTACACGACCTTATAGCCCGTGCAAAAGTGGACTGTGGTCTGACTGGCATTCAAGACCTCCGAACAAATAAACAAGATGACAGGATGGAATCCTTCGTGTTATCTGAAACATTGAAGGTCAGTTTGTTCTGAATCCCAAAACCCTAGCTGTTTCTCTTACCCCTTTCGAACACCAGTACCTATTCCTGTTATTCGACGAAGAGAATACTCTTCACAGGGATGACTCTAACTATGTTTTTACCACGGAAGGACATATTCTGACCCTCCGGAACGCGGATCTCAATCCCATATCTCCCGCTCGCCGCAAGATGCATAGTGTAGAGAACCACCAATGTCCATCTTACGAGCCCCTCATTCGCGTCTACGATAACCAGGAAAACATAACTGGACTGGTTCAGGGTATACGATCTCGCGGCGATGTCGATTATGCTAGAGAGCTGGTTGCTCTACTTCCCGAGGACGTGGACAAAGATGCTTGGTCCCCGAATGGGTGGTGTGAGGTGCCCAAGGTTGAATTAGTCGTACGTTATCAGAGTTTTCCATCCATATTTTTTGACTGACTGGTGCATCAGTCCTATGGTTTTATCTTATCTGCGAATGGCAAGATCGTGTCAGAAGATATTAACCCGACATTGCACAAACTCTCCATAGTATCGGACGGCTTCGTCCTTCAAAATGTGACTGGCATTCGAACGCACATTGTCCGAAGATTAGATGGCAAGGGCTATGACGTTACAAAACGTGCGAACCCAGCGATCTCAACTCTGGACCACTTGCTGATATTTTTATTTTTGTAGTGGGACCCTACTCGGTCAAGACAGGGCAGACGATATATGTCAACGACTCTAACCTGTTCCTCACCCCAGCCGATGGTAGTAAAAGTGCTGCGGACAACAGGCGTTCTCAACGTGATCCAGATGTTCTGCTCCGGTTCTTCGTGGACTTCGTGGACCCAATGTTTCAGGTCCCTCCCAGAATGCTTGAAACATCCGACAATATAGAAGCTCTTGTAATAGGATATACAGGATTCTTCGGGGGAGATCTGTCAGTGAATTCACAATCTGATCAAAAGCCCTTGCGGTTTGGACACGGAGAAGGAGTCCCCATCTTCAGGGACGACAATAACCCCCTGGGCTGTTCCCCATATAATCAAACATATGAGGATGCAGCGATCCTCATATACCGCGGGAAGTGTAGCTTCTTGGAGAAATTGGTTCTGGCACGTTCAGCCGACGCGGCTGGAATTCTCGTCATCAGCGATGAAGATTTTGGAATCAATCCCACTGCTGAGGAAAAGGAGCTAGTAGCTGCTGGAGATCTGAGTGATATTGCGATCGTAGTGCTAACACGGAGGGCTGGTCAGGTGGTCATCGGGATGATGGACTCGACTGAGGAGCAAGGGAGCGGGCAGGTGATGCTAGTATTGGAGCGGTCAACGGTTGCGCATAGGGGTCACATGCCAGGGGACAAGCAGGAAAAAGTCAAGGATGCCAATCGTGTTTTGTATCTTAATGGCCATCCTTTGCTAAACACGAGATTACTAGTTTAAGTATTCCACCTAGTCTGTTACAGTGGATGAAAAAGCACACAGAAGCGTGTCGCCATCAATTCCACGAGCAAGCCTTAATATTCCAACGTTTCTGCTTTGTTTGGTGATACAAGCCCTCGGCAGATAATCATTATGTGGAGATGAATTATCAGACAATGTACACGTCGCGATTAAATCGCGCAAGATGATCGCGGGCTGACCTCCCTTAATAGCATCCACTCGGGAGATGCTCATGTATATTGACAAGGCAGAATGTGCCGTGTTCCCCCTACTGCATTCTAAAATGAAGGCGACGAAACTCAGCAATAATCATCGGTACAAGGAATCCTCGAGCCTAAACCTAATGCACACCGCGATACATATTTTCTGGTTCCCTGCAAAATCACAGGTGAGCTCTGGTTCGACAGAAACTCAAGCAGAGTTATTTGGGCTGACGGTCTTGATTTCGAACAGCGTTGAGCAATAAAATTTGGAGGGCATATCCAGAGACCGAGGAGGCAAAGGTTCAAGAAATAGTGTTACGGACTGCTGAACACAAGAGTATTGCTTTAAAAATATGCCACATACTAATCGTTGGATTGGACGATGGAATAGACGGGGGCGTCTAGTTTTGCACCACCCCGGAGAAACATCAGCTCTATGATGAAGAGATATTCTAGGGTGTGTCCGCCTTGTTTGGCAATGAGCTCTCCAGCAGCCTTGGCGGAACCACCTGTTGCGGTATGATCAGAAACATAATGATCAAGGTGAAAGACAAATTACCTGTGGCTATTAAATCATCTATTACGATCACCGTTTGGCCTGGCGTTATGGCGTCTGCTTGCATCTCAAAGGAATCCTGAGGTTCGTCAATACTTAGTCCAAAAACAGAACAGAGTGGCTCACCGTGCCGTACTCCTTCTCGTAGGAAGCAGAAACACATTGCCCCGGAAGCTTCCCCTGCTTTCGAACGGGAACAAAGGAACACCCAAGTCTCAAAGCAACAATCGGTCCCAGAAGGAATCCCCGAGCATCGAGACCAACGACGACATCTATTTTCTTGGAAGACGATGTGGAAATAGTATGCGACGTGAGATGGTGAACCAGGTGTGTTATGAGCGTCTCAAACGCGACGGGGTTTCGAAGGATCGGGAAGATATCGAGAAACACTATTCCCTAGTTGATCGCGTTCATAAGATAGACAGCATTGCAAACATATCATCCACCTTCTTTGGGAAGTCAGGATGAGGAGTCAATTGACTTTTGAGGTACTCGACGTCAGCCATGTGGATGGAGGCCTGGAATATTTTGTTTATTTAATTCACGAGTGATCACTGGCAAGTACTTCAAGTTGAGTGAAGGGATCAATTTCTTAATTAGTCACTCGACTGATGATACATATAATGACAGATGTTCCCAATAAGTCATGGTTGCTCATAGATTGACGATACCCTTGTAGCATGTAAGGGAGCATAGGCAATACAAAGGCAGGAGAACTAGTGGAGCGGATTAGACAGACTCGAGGACTTCTGGCTCCTTGAACTCCTTTGCCACCCGTGTACCAGTCTCCTATCAAAGATAGCAGGAATGAAATCAAAGGGTTACAAAGAACAAGTTAAAAACTCACGTCTGTGGACTCGCCATGGAGTTCAAGCAGTTTTGAGACATCGAACTTCGGTGCCTTCAGGATTTTCGCCTTGCGGACGTACACATTTTGCAAAGGATAGATGCTTCTCGCAGCCTTCTCAATTTCCCGCCCAATTGCCTCTGGCACAAACTTCTGGACCAATTCTTTCAAGTCACAGCTCGTCGCCTCCCGAGTCATGATCTCAAACATCTTCTTCCGGATCTCTCGCACCTGACTCGACTGCGCGTATGTGGTCTTCCTGACTTGCGATGGGCGTCGTTTAGTGAAGCCGATAGCGAAGAGTCGGAGGAGGTAGCCGTCAGTCGTTTTAACATCGACGTGGGCCTCGATGAGTGTTTGCCATTTGCGGACGAGGGAACGCAGCTTGTCCGAGGTGAAGTCCATACCGTGGAAATTTGTAAGGCAATTCTTGCCCTGGACCTCATCGATCCGCAGTTTAATTTTTCGGAACGACTGCTCTTCGTCCTTGTTAAGATCGGCCAACGACAACTCGATTATACGGCCCTTCAATGAGTCGTTTGCATTTTCTGAAAAAGACGGCGTTGAATATATCAGAATGACCAGGGTAGTACAATTCACGCACTTAAGCCCTGAGACCGATTGACAAGGGTCTTGCCAACATTCCGAACCTCAAAGATTGACGGTGCTTTGATGTCGTACCAGTCTGTAAAACAAGGAACAAGAGATTGTTGGATCGACGTCCAGAAATACCAGTTTTCAGCTTACCTTTGCGAGAGAAAGGGTCGACGACCTTTTTCTTGATACCCTTCTTGCCCTTGGAGAGGCGTTTATTCTGTCACAATGAATCGTGGTCAGAACACCTCCAAAAGGCACGGTATTAACTGTACAATTGACGGACCTTTCCTACAGCCATGGTGATTAATGCAGGTGCGTTGGCGGTAGGGATGAGGCCGCAAAGTAGGGTAAGCCGGCACTTGGACGGCTAAGTTTTGAGTATAACGAAGCTGTGGATTTGGTCTTGTTGTCCGGCAAATTCTGTGTCCAGTGGCTTGAAACCTTATTTTTACAGCTGTATTGTTGTTCTCACGCAACGTGACTTATAATTGTTTGCGATGTTGACCCGTTCACAGTTTGACAGAGCGTGCAAAGCATTCGTCTACAAGTACACTGAATTTATTCAATCCCCTCCGACTTTTGGTTTAAGAGGCTGGTCTTGGAATGAACATGCTGTGCGCAACTTGACTTTGATGATTTCTCCATAGTCTTAGCCAATATTCAGTCTGTTCCTGGCTTAGGTTACATGACTCGAACTGCAGTACATTCTCGAAGACTAGACTCAAGCCTGCCCTCCGACACAGTTGACGCGGAACTGGAATCTCCCGACGATGTTGCGACAGCAAATTTCATCAATGCCCACGAGAGTCTAACATCTCGTCAGTATGTCGTTTACTCGGCCACTTTTCAGGTCCCTGCATTCTACTTTATCATCCACGATTCGAGTGCGTTTCGGAATAACCTTCGATTGATTTATTCTGAGATTGATTCCTAGATGGGAGTCCTTTACCTCTTAGGGATCTCATCCAAACGTCTTTATTCCACCTGTTAGCTTTCGCAGACACAGAAGCAACATCCTTTGCGCTCAGTCTTCCAACTTCACCATTCCCTCTCTTATCTCAAGGAGATCATCCGACACTAGAAACGCCTTGCTGGTATTTCCATCCTTGTGAGACTGCCGCATCAGTGGACGAAATCATGTCAGAGGTACAAGAAGATGGTTGGACAGAAGACATGCGGTTAGTGAGATGGTTGGAGGCGTGGTTCATGGTTGTGGGTAGTATTGTTGACTTGAAACCCTAGTCTTTGTTGCTGTCTTTCTATAAACTATAATAATTATCCGCAGACCATTCCACTTCCAACTACAACGGATCATGAGATTCTTTTTGACAAAGATCAAGAAACATCTGAAAATCGTAGCCACCCCGCGGCCGTTGTATGCTTGATGTGGAGTTGATGCGTGTCCACAGCTTGACCTTTCTCTGGCAACAATCTAGGAATTTTTTGTACCTACAGTTGCGGCCTTTCGACTGGGTTGTCTCACCATATTTGTTGTCGTACGATTCGAGACATCCGATTGGATCGTTCGTCACGGTGATTACATATAATAAGCCATGTTACGTTCACAATTGTCTGCGTATTCCCGCTCTTCCCCTCCTCTTTATCTTCTCCCATCTCTAGTTCGCTCAATGGTGAGTCCGCGTTAAATTGAAAACTATACTTGCAAAGCTGACGCAACATCCAGTCGTCTCACGAAGCCGTCATCGTTGCTGCCTCCCGCACACCTGTTGGATCCTTAAATGGATCCCTGAAAACGTTGACCGCACCTCAACTGGGTGCTGCTGCCCTTAAACATGCCCTAGAAGCTTACAAAATCGACCCCACAGTCGTCGAAGAGGTCTATTTTGGCAACGTTGTGCAAGCAGGTGTCGGACAGTCACCCGCGCGGCAGGTCGCCCTCGCTGCCGGGTTGTCCACTAGCTCAGATGCAACCACCATCAACAAAGTCTGCGCTAGCGGTATGAAAACGATCATGCTTGCTGCCCAAAGCATCCGGTCGGGGGACAGAAGTGTCGTTGCTGCTGGAGGAATGGAGAGCATGAGCAACGCGCCGTATGTGATATTCATCCGAGTCGTCTTATCGCTTGCAGCTCATGTTGTTTGTCGCTAGATTCCTCCTGCCACGCCAGAACCCAGTATTTGGGAAATTCCAAACAATAGACTCTCTTGAAAATGATGGCCTCTGGGACTGTTACAACAACTTCGCCATGGGGAACTGTGGTGAATCAGCCGCCGAGAAACACGGTATCTCCCGCGAGTCCCAGGACGCTCATGCAATCGAATCTTACAAGCGTGCGGAGCGTGCGTGGAAGGCTGGCGCCTTCAACGCTGAGATCGTACCGATCACCGTCAAGGGCAAGAAGGCTGACACCATCATAAAGGAGGACGAGGAGTACAAGAGGGTTATATATGAGAAGATCCCATCTCTTAAATCTGCCTTCAGGCAGGGTGGTACTATCACGGCCGCTAATTCCTCGCCTTTGAACGACGGCGCATCTGCTTTGATCCTCATGTCGGCTGAAAAGGCGAAGGAACTCGGCCTCAAGCCCTTGGCAAAAATTATCTGTCTGTTACAATTTTTTCTTCCCTGCCGATTTGTTCTGATTGGGTTTTGTCTCGTAGCTTATGCCGATGCCGGTGTTGAGCCCATTGACTTCCCCATTGCACCAACCGTGGCTCTGCCAATTGCACTGGAGAAAGCCAACCTCACTGTCAACGACATTACACTGTTCGAAGTTAACGAAGCATTCTCCTGCGTTGTCCGCATCGCTGAAAAAGTTCTGAGCATTGATCCAGCGAAAGTTAATGTGAACGGGTGCGTTTACCTTCTCCCTGTCTGACAATACTTTGCTCACTCCATGGTGCACGCAGTGGTGCCGTCGCTTTGGGACACGCCATCGGAAACTCTGGCTCTCGTATTGTTGTGTCACTTGTTCACGCATTGAAGTCGGGGGAGTATGGAGCGGCTGGCATTTGCAATGGGGTGAGTAGACCGTTACCTCTTGTGAATCGCCCGAGAATAATTTGTCTCTTTGTAGGGCGGTGCTGCGTCAGCAATTGTTATACAGAAGCTCTAAATTTAGATCTATTCACTCCCTTCGCTCATGCTTGGAATATAAAAAACATCAATATTCAGCGTTGCACTCTTATAAGAGCGCAGACAATGTGGAAACATCACACCGGAATTGGTATTCATATATTCGTTATATGATGGGTTCTTCCAAGTCAAGTTCGCGGCGATGGCTTGCACTATACCAATTTGCGGTCTTGTATCCATGTCATTTCCTTGGCAACTTGAATTCCACGTTGGTCCACTCAACCAATTCAATTATCTTTTGTTCTACGTTTCTTGCTTCCACCTTAATTTTTGACGATTTGTTTGATTGCAAGGATCTTTCATAAGTCAAAACCTGTTTGTTCTTGTTTGCTGTGACCATGGCAGTGGTGAAAACTCGGCGGCTACTCAAATATTCCTTGGCTGAAACTTCAAGTTTATGGATACCCCGGCACCACAACCAGACGCTGCTCTTAATTCATTAAGTTTGCAAAACGTTCCTACACTCCCAAAGCTAGACAAAAGCCATTTCATAGATTCTTACCTCCAAGGACAGAAGGTGCACGCCAGAACCTACGCAACAGAAGGCCAAGCTTTGCTCTCATCGTTGGACCGACATAACCCGAGTCCTGACAGAAGAACACTTCCCACGCCAGTCCAAGTACAGCATTATGGATTTGGCACACCCGTGTTGAAACCACGCGTAGCGAGGCTCAGGGAAGAACTGCCAACTGTAGCCATCACAGAGGATCGCGAAGAACCTCAGAAGTCGCAGAAAAACCTTCAGCGAAAGCTATTACCTCAGATTTCTGAAATTGGAGTTAAGTCCAAACTGTCAGAACAGCGGTTTAACGACAAGCGAATGTCCCGGACAATTGTCCCACAAGCCGGTACCAAGGCGAAACCCTCATCCTCCAAGAAACGAGCAATAAGTTCAGACTCTGATGGAGATCAAGCTGCCCGTGAGTTGATATTTATCAAGAAATCAAGTCATTAAACGATCCATCCTTTTACTCATAGGACTTGTTGCACGTCGGGAACGGAAGCGTGCCAAGCGCGCAATATTGCAACCCGCCGACGACAGCGAAAGCAGCGATGAAATGGCCCTGGCTGAGGTAAAGGGAAACAGGAAACCTAAGGGCAAGGACGAGAAAAACTCAAAGGTCGCCGCAGGATTCGCGCTCATGCATGGCTTTTCTGCTACCAACATTGGCAAGAACAGGTTAACTGTATGTGGTTTCAACGCCTCAACGCTCTGGGATTCAAATTTTATTTTGGATAGATGAGGCCTCCACCTACCGTTGGGGTATTTAACAAGGGAAAGGCATCTATTAGGACTCACGTTACAAACAAGAAAGCATCGGCAAAGAAAGGTGCACCTATTCGATTGTTCCTCTCCTACTTTATCGACTCACCATCTTTCTAGGCCAACGAAGCAATCAATTCTCAGAACTTGGTTTTCTCAACAAAACGCGCAAGGAATCACCGAAGAAAAGGAAGAAACATATCTCTTTGCTATCTTCTGAATTGGGGTCCGACACTAGCGCAATCTCCGACTCAAGAAGTCCACAGATCATACCGAAGAAATTTCTCATAACCAACAGGGACTCGTCCAGGCCTCAAGCACCAAAGAAGGAAGCTGATGCGAAGGCCAAACGAACAGACCGCAGTGATAATCAAGATGACTCGGATCTTTCAACCCAAGAGGATCCTTCTGTTATCCCAACACAGCACAAGGTGGCCATGGCCGAATCCGAAGTCTGGGACATCGAACTCGAGGACTCTATTTCTACAGCCGAAGTGGCGTCTACGCCGGCGGATACAAACATTAGGCAGGGGACCATAATTCTCGATACTCGTCCTCTCCAGTGGGTTGGCCACCTTGATCTACCGTCCACAGAACTTGTTCGTTTCAATGATGGAGAGATGATGGCGGCGGCGGCGGCTGGCAAATGCGCAGTTGACGTCATCCATTCAAGCCCTTCCCTTGGTCCCTCTCAATCCGCATCGCAATGTGGTCAAGCTGTGCATTTACGTTTGAATATGCCTCCTGCACTCAGTGCGGTCAGAGCTGTTTCAAAGTATTTTCCGCATGCCGTCACGAAACCCGTCAACGACATGCCAATTGCCGGGAAATCGCTCCTTGATTCTGTCGTAGTTTCGCTCAGTTTGCCCGAGCCTGTTGGGGACACCCCACAGAGCGACGCTCGAGACGGAACTGATGCTTTAGATGAAGCTGGGGTGGTTGTCCAAGAACGAAATTTGCCACCTGCGTCATCTCCAGACAGCTTCGTCAATCAACTAATGGAGGAAACTCCCATTTCCTCGTTGCCGTTGCAGAAGCTACAACATTTCGCACGCGTCTCGCCAACTAGCTCATTTCAGCTTGCGTCGGAAGACTACGAAACTAAGGAGCTATGTATGGATATCGCTATGAACGTAGATGGTGACCGTGAAGTATTCGCAACAGGCTTTGGCCAATATGATCTATCATTTGAGGCAGCTCTCTCGACTGGTGATGATGGATGTGTCGAAGCATGTTACGATGATCCTTACCCGCATCTGCGAGATGGGGGATGCAACGATCGGTATGGCTATCCTTTCGAAGATGTGGACCTCAACGAACCTTATGATGAAGGGGAATCTGATCCCCCATATGACTGGCAGGAGTGGGATGACGCAATGGGACATTTTACGGAGGACCCTGGCTCGTATCTGGACGACCATTTGGAGGGATGGGAAGTTGAGGAAGGTAACGAATACGAAGATGATTTGGCAGCTCTTGAATACCTGGATGGGAGCGAGGAACAACTTGAACACCCCGACAACATGAAATACGTTGGATTCTACGAACTTGATGGAGACGAAGATCAAGAATTTGGCGCGGTCGATTTAGGCTATGTCGATTTGGGGAATCCAGAACCAAAGACATCGGGTGACCTTGAAGGTGAAATTTATCAATTTGATTACGGAAGGCATCAATGCGCAAGCAACTCCACATCATGCCTTGGCGACAGCGGGGATACATCCATCGTTTTGACTCAGCGGTTTACTCAAGGTCGTGCATTGCTGCTTGGGATCTCCGGGCAGAATGACGGTGACAACTTCGCTTCTCGCAAGTTCAGCCTTGTGTCGTGTGCAGAGGCTGATGTTGCGAAAAGTTTGAAGGCACATTGGCTACCGCAGAGACTATGAAGAAATTCCGCTTTAAATTCTGTACCATTACGTACGGTATAATTTGTGCGCGTCGCGTCACGATTTGTGCCACAATGTCACACACGCGTTCTTTGGACGTGTTTGTTTGACCCTTAAAAAAGGCGCGTTTTTGGCAAACCTTGTTTCACTTTGACACCACCACCCCCCATATAGGCGAAGAGCCATCAACTCGGTAGCAATGAGCTACAAAGAGAACAACACCATGGGTTCCACAACAGTAGGCTTCCCTGCATCCAAATCAGTCCAAAATCAGACTGACATCTTGTAGTCCAGTGCCGTCAAACCAGAACCACAAGAAGCTAAAATCGCGCCCTTGGCATCATCCACTTCATGGAACAACGTCCTACAGGACAATGCTCTGCCCCAGGTTAAGCCTGAGCCCAGCGAGGCTATTCGTGTTGTGAGTAATCGACGCGACTCAACGCGTTTTTGTATGACTAATGAGGTGATCAGTTTCTGGATAGGGGCCTTCCGGTGCCGTCTTATGCGCAGTCCTTCGCACCTGGCTTTCAAGATGCGTCGACATCGCAGGAGGTGCATACAAGCATGATTGCCAAGTCTGAAGACGTGACATTGGCAGATGTGATTCAGCATCCAATGCCAGAACTCAAACCCACGCTTTACACGGTATACAGCTCGGCTTCCGACATTCCCTATGCCCCTGAGGGAGCCCTGAAAGAAGGTCTTCTTATGGTCGAAACCATTAAGACGAACATCAAAAAGTTGCAATTGGGCAGCAAGTTACGACAGGATGTTTGGATGCGCGAACTCGAGAGGTCTTCAGCATCTCCAATTTGGTCCTTTCCCCTCTCAATGTTTTTTTTTAATAGTCTCCAGAGTCAAGGTGCCCCCACGACTTTGATCGCTGTCTGCGGTGGTGAGTCCGAATCGGGATGGCATTATACCAGGCTATTTGCTGACGTGGCTTTATAGCCACCGGAGCAGGCAAATCATCGATTCTTAATGCTATCCTCGATGGTGCGATGTCTTTTCTGGCCAATAACCTTGTCATTGACGATTCTTCTTTGCTCTAGACAACATTGTTCCTACGAGTGGCATGCGTGGTATGTCGGTCCATGGTTGGTAATTCTCACCATGCTGAGCCGACCCTTTCAGCCTGTACTGCTGTAGTGACAGAGATTGCACACCATGCGAAGCCCACAATTGATGCAGACGTCTCTTTTCTGTCCGAAGCCGAATGGAAGGAAGAGTTAGCGGTTCTTCTTCATGACCTCGTGGACGAAGACGGTAATCTCAAGCGAAGCACTGATCTCAAGAGCGATGCTGGCGTTGCCTGGCAGAAGGTATTTAGTCGTGGAAGCTCAACTGCGACTATTATTTAATGATGACGGTCAGGTTCATGCGGTGTATCCGTCGATCTCCCAAGAACAGCTTGTCAAGATGACGGCCGAGCAAATTATTGCTCGCGATGCTAGTAAGGCCTGGGACACATCTCTCGACCTGGGCACCTGCTGATTCAATATTTCTATAAGGGATTGCCAGAATATTGGGCGCCACTAAGAACATCGTAGCCAAGGACTGTAAAACGTTTGCCCAGGAGATCGCCAAGTACATCGATTCCAAGGATCAGAAACGTGGAGACAAGAAGGACAAGAAGGCAAAAGAGAAGGAGAAGAGTCTCATGGACAAGATCAAGGATAGCAGTGGCAGAAAGAAGGACAAGGACGATAAGGACACTCCCGCTTTATGGCCCCTAATCCGTCAAGTCAACGTCCGTTGTCCCTCTGCTGCCCTTGCGACTGGCGCAATTTTGGTCGATCTTCCAGGCGTTGCCGATGCCAATGCTGCCAGGAACAGCATTGCGAAGGATTACATGAAAAAATGCGATTGCATCTGGATTTTAGCTCCTATCACGAGAGCTGTCGATGACAAGACAGCAAGAGGTGTGAACCTATTCGTGTTCTTTCCCTTCACAAACTGAACACTTTCCGATGTGTCTAGACTTGCTCGGTGATGCCTTCCGAATGCAGCTAATGAGTACGTACCACTATATTTCTGGTAACATCACACATGTTAACAACTTTTTCGAAATCTAGTGGGTGAGTCTCCTCGCATAGTGTCCCATTTTGGCAAGACCTAAACTGCCTGTTCCTTTCTTACCCACGCGTAACAGATGGAAAGTGAGTCCCATTTTCGCCGATAATAATACCACACCGCATGCTAATAACCTCGTAGCTACGATGATCACGCTATCACCTTTATCGGTATATGCATTTTACATGTCTGATACCGGGTAGAACTCACTCTCAATTCACAGCCAGTAAATGTGATGATATTTCCTGCTCCGAGGTCATTCGTGCGCTGAACTTGGAAGATGACCCCGAACTTGAGGAAATCGAGGGTCGCATTGACCAATACGCCGATGAAACAAATGAGTGGAAGAAGAAGAAAACCGTCGCCGAGAAACTGACAAAAAGTAGGTTTCAACACCTATCTGCCACAAATTACTGCTTAATCCCATTCGGTAGGCATCGATGCTGAGTTGAAGGGTGTTCGTGAACACCTTCAGGAATATGAAGCCCATCTCGAAGCTTTCGAAAATGGCGAGGAGTTTGTTCCACGTTTGACCGGGAAAGCCGCGACCAAAGGGAACATCGCAAACAACAGGAAGAGGAAGAACTGCCGTGGGGGTAAAAAAGGCTCGTCGAAGAGGAGTCGTAGCGGAACTTTCGAAGACGGGGACGAATCCGACGAAGAAGATGATGATATTGAATCCGACGCCGATAGTGATTCGGACGGCGACAAGGACTCAGACGAGGAGAAGGACTCAAATGACGAACACAAATCCGATTCTGATTCTGAAGGTGAAGATAGCGATCCAGAAAACGACGAAGATCAGGCGACAGAGGTAACGGAGGATAGTTTGAAAGAGAAAATCACCGGATCAAAGGCAGCCATCAAGTCCGTACGGGAGCGCCTTTATGAGGCCCGCAAACAGAAGAAGGAAGCAGTTGACTACCTCTCCACCCTCAAAAAGAACATTGCGAAAGCGCAGAAGGAGAAGAACGCATTTTGTTCACTGAAACGCTCTGAGGTGCGACTCGGATACCCTTCCCTCTCTTTGGAATCCGAAACTAACGGCTTTCGTTAGTTCTCCCGTGACGTTTTGAAAGAGGATTTCCGAGTTGGTTTGAAAGATCTTGATGGTATGTGCTTATAAATTCTGGCTATTGACGTGTTCGCTGACGTCACGAACATATAGATGCTGCCGCCGAAGAGCGTGATCCAGATGGCTTCAATCCCGCTGTTAACGTCCGCGGTACATGGAGATCTTGATCATCCTTTGGTTCCAAGCTTATTTTCTTTTTAGACTACGATGCGATTGATCTCCCCGTCTTCACCGTCTCTGGCCGAGACTACGTCCGGCTTACTCGTACGTTTCAACCAAGTACCGGAAAGTTATTATGCTTAATCTCGAACAGGTCAAGTCAAAGGTGATGGGGACCCAACCTGTTTCTCAAATGTCAAAGACACTGGCGTTCCAGAACTGCAACAGTGGTGCCACAAGCTTACAATATCCTCTCGCGAACGTGCTGCGAGGAACTTCCTCAGCCATCTCAAAACCTTCGCAACCTCCGTACAAACCTACGTGCAAGGTATTGGTGACGTCACCGTTGTTGACCGTGAATCGTTGCGCGAAAAGTGGGAATCAGGCCCTCTGGATAACTTGGGTCACCAAGATGCGGACGAAGACGAAGACGAAGACGACCGCCTTGGATGGGACAATGATGACGCTGATCCGTTTGCAGCTATCATCGGCGGATTGGGTGGCGGCCTTGGTGCGGGGTTGTATTCACTCGACAAGCCGGCTCCTAAAGTTGATGCATATGGCCAACCTGTGGGTGTTACGCCACGTCTTGTTACGGTCAGTTCCTCTGTGATGCTGTTGGACTCTACCATGAATTACATTTTTATTTTTCAAGGAATTCGGCAAGATCGTGGATAAAAATGTGCATGATCTTCAAGAGCACTTCAAGGATGGACTTGAAGATAAATGTCGCGTCGGTGCAGCGAATGTACGTCAGCCACCTTGAACCAAGGATACAAAGTGTTTCAACTGTTCCTCAACTGCTTCACAGGCCGCCGAAGCCGCTGTCACAACTTCTGATGAATTCGCTAGCTCCATGCATTGGGCTACATACCGTGCAAGTGAGTGGTGTTTCCTACATGAGGGATTTTATTTTGGCTGAATTCCACCACTAGCTCTCCGTCGCCATGGCTCTTGGCGCCGAGACCTCAATGTCGAGCTAATCACCCCTTTCACCCGCAACATCGCCCATTCCTGGAGCAAAGTCTTCGAGTGCGACATGTTCGCGCCCTTTGAAGCCTCTACCATGTCCTCTATCCACCAGCTCCTCAAGGACGTCGAGCAGTCGGCTGCACCAGGACTCAAGGAACGAGCGAAGATGCAAGGGGATGTGTGTCTAGAGGAGGCACGCGTCGCGCTGAAAAAGACGCTAGATGTTGTGAGGGAGACTATGAATAGCGAACAGAAAGAAGTGTCGAGGTGTTTGGCGCCGCATGTGCAGGCACAGCTTGTAGATGGGTATGATCGGGCAATGGAGGAGAGGGGGACAGGGAGTGTTGCGCGTCAGAAGGTAGGTGCTATCTTGCGAACCAGCTTCAACACGCTGATTGGGTTCATTTTCATTAGGCCTATTTCCACGGCTATGTCGAGAATTGCAAGGGTGAAGTTTTCGACGACGGTGCTGAAGTCCTAATGGATCGTCTCACAAAGGCCGCCGACGCCATTGGGAAAGCCCTCGATGATGCCCTAGGTCAGCTTGCGCAAAAGGTTCGTCTTTTCTTGCATTATCAAACCCTTGCACTCTGAGCACCTAGTCTTCGTGTGTTCTTTAGATCGAAGTCAGCTTGGCCGTCCTCTGGGAAGGAGCCAGGGATGATCCTAAGCAAGTCCAAGCGCGCAAAGAGATCGTTGGCATTACCACCGATATCCTAGGACAAGTGCAATTTTGGACACAAGCCGAGAAGATGAAACGCGAGGTGGAGGCAGACTGGAACAGCTCGATGGCGTTGGCTTGACTGAACGAAAATATACTCACATATCGGGCCCACTATCCCATAGACGACCACATCCTACAAGGAAGTAATCCAAAACCTTTTTTTTTTTTTTTTTGTTTCTTTACATTATCGCGCCTATCTGCTTCTGCTTTCCGCTTGTATCTTCTTTTTCTCAGAGATCCCCGTACCGTACCATACAGTCCGTGGCTTCCATCTGGAAGACATCGCCTAGTTTGTGTATTTCTACCGCTCTTGCGTTCATGTCATATACCGGAGAACCCTCCTTTGTACAGAATTGCAATTATACATAGACACGAGAATAATATCAAGTACTGTACTACAAGAACAGAGATTGTAAGAAAATGCAGTAACCTTCGGGGAGAGCAAGAAAACTAAAGCATTCAAGACCATTCATTAACTTTGAGTGGACTGGACTCGTCCTCGTTTCAGAGCCAGTCAGAGCATATAACAGGTGTCGTGGTAGAGTTCGGATGTCGTGTAAATCGTCAAGGTCAGAGAAATATTGCGTCAACAATTCTCTCTCAAATATGCCACCACTAGGAATCCAGCGACAGCGGCGAAATCCATGCATTCATACGTCGCATAGACGATGATCGATAAGCGATTAGACACGAATCACGGGCCTACCTCGCTTATCAACCTCTGTGCCATATCCGTCGACATATGTGCGTCTACGCGAACGACCGAGGAACCCCCACGAGCTGTTGTTTGACTTGCGCTTGTAGTTGTAAGCCCTGGGTGCCATCCCAAAAAAGCGTCGTATCCGGTCACCGAAGGAAAGATGATGATGACGATGATGGCGGCTGCTATGATGGTAACCTGAACTGGGCTGAGAAGATCATAGTCAGGTCAGCGTTGATAGATGGTATAAAAGGTGAGAAGAACGTACGTAGGCCACTTGTCCACCGCTTGTGGAGATTACTTGGGGTACGCCATGGTGCCGGCGGTGTCTACTGTGACTACGGCTGCTACGGTGCGATGGGACATAGACTACGCCGGGCGCACCAAGGTGTGAAGAGGGATGGTCGTAGTATGCGCTGCTGGAAGCATACTGTGGGTAACCGCCGTCGTAGCCACCATGGGAGTGGTGGCTGGAGGTGTAGACAATGGGTGGAGCGTTGTGGGAATAGTGTGAGCCTTGTGGAGGGTAGTAGCTCATGGGGGACTTGAAGGCGAATAAGGTGAGGTAAGTAGATGAGCGAGGGCAGTCAGTTGAAGTAGACCCTGTGGATCCGGGTTGCTAATTATAATGGTGGTGAAGAGTGAGATGATGGAAGCTCCATCAATGGAGTTTATAGGCTTTGGCAGAACCACGTGGCTGTCATTTCATTTACCTTAAACCTCTGGGCATGGAACAGGAAGAAGCGACGCTAAACGAACAGCAAACGTTCTCGAGCCCACAATCCAAAGAACTTTCAGAACTACTTAGTAAGTACTTAACGTTGACAACCGGTCAAAACTAACCTCCTCCATTACCATACAAAGTAAGTCTGCATTAGTCGACCTAGGTCCAAGGACATTCCCAGCCAGTCTCGACCCGTGACCCGAACCGACGCCACTAGTACTACGATGAACACGTATACACACAGCTTTCTGTCATGAATCGGAGTCGCTGTCCGTATCATGCGAGGACTTGCCGTGAACCTCTCATTCCATGTTCTGGAAATCGCCTTCGTCTAGGTCGTGTGGCTACAGCGCGTCAAACGACGATGTGGGAGTCAGCCTTGGTATAATTGTAAAGGTGCGAGGGCTGAAGAATAAGGAACGAAGCAACGAAATGAAAACAAGCTGTCAAACAAAAAACACACCTCTTTTGGCTCTTCGTCCTCGCCGTATTGCATTGTGTAGTCGATGTGACTTATTACGGTTTCTAGGGAATCGGGGGAGGCAAGATCAAGGGGAAGGAAGGAGACTAGCGGGTGGTCTTCGATCTGTTGCGTCGCCGAATCAGTATCAGGATGTAGGATTATTTTTAGGAAAGTAAGGAAAGGTGGCCGCTGGCCCAAGATGTGAATGACAATCGATGGCAGGACAGTGATTCTCGAAGGATGGGCAGCAGGCTTGTCTATTGAAAGTGGGACACGTGGGACTTTGAAAGATATATGGAGAATAGCAATATGAATGTGAGGGTTGACGCACCAACTGAACGATAGCTTGATTGAGAGCATGAAATCGTGGGTTTGAGGCGTTTGCTTCTTGACCGCGGGCGGATGCGAGTAGGAGGGGGTCTGGGTCTAGGTATCTGCAAGGACAAGTGTCAGTTTTGGGGAGAGCTCAAAGTGTGGTGGTTGGGGGAAATGGTGATTGGGAGACAATGGGTAGCGGAGGGATGAATGATTACGTGGATAGAAGAATAAAATAGTTACGGATCTCAGTCGGAACGGCGAAGAAAGGAAGGGTGTATACATTCAATTTAGTCGAGCTCCACGTGGAGGGGGGGGGATGGGTTTGACAACACAACGCAATCAAACATAGTATGTCCAAGTCACAACGGAAGCTGAGAGTTATCAAATACGAAAGTTTGTGGGCGGTACAATGAAGAAGAGGTGGAGAGATGTAATGTGAAAGAAGTAACAAGGAAATGAAACTCACCTAGCAATCTCTCTCCGACCCCGAATGCCGTTCCTTGCTCTACCAGAAGAATCCTCCCCATTGGGAGTGACCAGATCCATTTTGGACATGACGTTGATCCATGGGATCTCGAGGTTGACCATGGCTGACATCGCTGAGAGGACGCCGCTAGCCCGGGGTTGGTTGATGTTATTGAGATACAGGAGAGGATTGGTGATTGCAACACACCTGAAGAATTTATACCGATCTTCCATGAACTGCGACTCGATGAGATAGACTGCGCATGTTCGGATACCGAGTCTTGATAGATTCTGCACGAGTGTCGAGAGGAATGGGTGGTGTGTGTATA
>Ga0210383_10001995_pt1 | contig 18526 bp, 11 predicted proteins | sample IncBWC14OmetaG_FD_160072 | JGI IMG/M metagenome (GOLD analysis project Ga0210383, IMG submission 160072) | Forest soil microbial communities from Barre Woods Harvard Forest LTER site, Petersham, Massachusetts, United States - Inc-BW-C-14-O ...
CAACGCAAAAAGCGCGTAATCCCAAAAGCCACGCGGTTTAGGAAGAGCAATCATCGGGGCAAGTATAGCCTTTGAGATAAAACTCAGGGAGCTGGAGAGCGTGAGCGCCTAAGTCCCGATTATACGTGTGGGTTAACGCGCCAGTCTGTCTTGCTGCTCAATCCGCCATTTTTAGCGTTGAGAAGCCGAAAGCCGGATGCAACGGCAACCGCCAACCCCGCAGCGGCCATGAAGAAATCGGAAACCCAATCGTATTCGATGTAGGCCGTCTGAAGATGGCGGATTCCTCTCGTAACTCCCTCTCCCGCCATAAAAGAAAAGCCAATAACCAAGAACAGTAGCACCCGAGGGGAGCGTTGAACCGATGTCGAGCGTTCAACTTTAGAGATTTCTGCCGCCTGCGTCATGTGGGGTACTCCCTCTCTTCGCAGTATAGACCGGAAATGAGCACTAACAGTTCTCCGTGTCCAACTCCTGATTAACGCGCAAACCGTCCAAGTCGATTTGCGGCGAAAACCACATGTCCGATTATCCGACTTACCAGGAGTTAGCGTGTCGTTGATGGGGCTGATTGCCGGTGGTAAGGCCCGCTATCAACAGTTAGGTGGTGGCCCCTAGGTGAGTCTAAAGTTTGGCAGCAGCTAACACTTTTCCGGCCAGATCACGAGCGAGATACTTTTGCAAGACAATCCGTGTCTCGGGATTGGCGGCCAGATAACGATCAAGCGACTCAACCTTCCATCGCATACACCGAACAGGCTCTACTACCACGGCATCTACATCGGCTGTAACGCCACTCATCAGAAGAGCTGAACCCACGATGTGGCCCGCGACGAACTCCCCGAAGACACGATCATCCCTCGTGATTCGCACTTTCCCGCGAATAATTACTGAGATTGCCTCAACACTTTTGCCACGCTCCAGCATTCGCTCACCAATTTCTACGGTTGTCCACGCCCCGATACTCAGAATCTGAAGAACTTTTCGAGACGGCAAATCCGGGAAGACGAGCCGGCGAATTTCCTCCTCTTCAGGTGTCAATTTAACGGGGCGTCGCTCGACAAAAAGACGCCAAGACTGGAACGAATTGATCGCAGCAAAGACGCTACTCCAAATGATTGGCGCCCACAGTGGTTCCGGCTGCAGTATGAAATACGGCAGCGAGATCAGCGAGGCTGCCACCGCAAACAACCTCAGCCAGAGAATGTCGCGAACGCTGTATGCTACCAACAGCAGGATGTTTGCGGCGTGCAGGAAATAGCTCGGGCTAGATAGTCCCATATTTGTACTCTCCGTCGGTGGCATGTCGGAACTTGTTCTGCTAGGGCTGGTGGAGAGGGCAGAGGTCGTACTACACGGTCAAGCTGAAAGCTTGTCAGAGACTAACCGTCGACTGGAATCTAGAGTATTGTCAACAATTCAGTGCCAACCTTGGTTGAAAAGCCCATAGAGCCGACTGCGCAAATCACAAGTGGCTTGTGGCAACACTAGCATTCCAGGCGGCGTTTTCCAAATCCCTGATTAGATTAACGCATTATAAAAGGGCGCCCGTTTTATAATGCGTTATCAGGACTTGAAAACCCTGTAACGCTGTTTTTCGTTCATATCCGGTGGTTTCGTTGACTTGCCGCAGGTCGCAACCTAAGATGGCCGCATCATGCCGGGTACCGACTCGCTTGCCGGTCAGACCATCTCGCACTACCGCATCGTAGAAAGACTTGGCGGCGGGGGAATGGGCGTTGTTTACAAAGCCGAGGACACCCGGCTGCATCGCTTCGTTGCGCTGAAATTTCTGCCGCAAGAAGTTGCCCGCGATCCCCAGGCATTGGCCCGTTTCCAGCGCGAAGCACAAGCCTCGTCGGCATTAAATCACCCCAACATTTGCACGATTTACGACATCGGTGAGCAAGACGGGCAAGCGTTCATTGCGATGGAATTTCTGGACGGCGTAACGTTGAAGCATCGCATCAACGGAAAAGCGCTTGATACCGAGGTTCTTCTCGCGCTGGCGATCGAAATCGCCGACGGACTGGAGGCGGCGCACACCGAAAGTATCATTCATCGTGATATAAAGCCTGCCAATATCTTCGTGACTAAGCGCGAACACGCCAAAATTCTCGATTTCGGCCTGGCTAAGGTAAGCAGTGTGAGAGCGGGCGACGGCTCCTCCACGCTGGCAACGATGGAAGTGGATTCGGCGCAGTTGACCAGCCCGGGAAGCGCTTTGGGAACAGTAGCGTACATGTCGCCTGAGCAGGTCTTGGGTAGGCAATTGGATGCGCGCACCGATCTGTTTTCCTTTGGCGTGGTCTTGTATGAGATGGCCACCGGATGCTTGCCCTTCCGCGGAGAGAGCACCGGCGCGGTGTTTGACGCCATAGTTCACAAAGAGCCGATCGAACCAGTACGGCTGAACGCCGCGGTGCCCATGGAACTGGAACGCGTTATCGGCAAGGCCATTGAGAAAGACCGTGCGCTGCGCTACAGCAGCGCCGCGGAATTGCGGAGCGACTTGAAGCGTTTCCAACGCGATAGCAGTTCGGGGAAAGTGACGCGACGCAGTAGCGAGGTGAGTGTTGGCAGGGCCGCGGATCCGGGGTCGGCGGCGCGGCTAACAGGCTCGGCGACGAGGGTGCTAGCGCCCAACGTACAGAAGCACTTTCGCTGGTTGCCCTGGACCTTGGTTGCGTTGCTTATCACCGGATTCGGAGTCTGGAGCGCCGCCAATCGCCACAGGCCGACAGTTCGGGATCCACTTTCCAATGCGCAGTTCGCCCGACTGACCAATTTCAAAGGAGACGAAATCAACCCTGCCATCTCCCCAGACGGAAAATTCGTCGCCTTCCTCTCCAACCGCAGCGGCACCTTCGACATTTGGGTGATTCAAGCAAGTGGGAGTGGCCTGGCGAATCTGACCCAGGGCCGGAACGGAGATATGCGTGCCCCCCTCCGCTCCATCGGATTTTCAAGCGATGGATCGGAAGTGTGGAGCGCAGGAACGGAAAAGAGGAGGCTCATGCTTTGGCCGCTGATAGGGGGAACGCCCCGCAATTTCCTGGACGAACGCGCAGCCGAGGTTGCCTGGTCGCCTGAGGGCACGCGAGTGGTCTATCACACATGGGAACCGGGTGATCCGACCTTTGTGGCGGATCACAACGGAGCCAATCCACACCGGATCGTGCAAAACGATCCAGGAATGCACAATCACTTTCCAATCTGGTCGATGGATGGGCGCTGGATTTACATTGTGCGCGGCCGGCCAGCCACGCGCGAAACGGACCTATGGCGGATTTCGCCCGACGGCGGAAGAGCGGAACAACTTACCCATCTCAACATCGACATCGAGTACCCCACTCTGGTCGACGAGCGGACGGTTCTGTTCGTCGCCCACAACGAATATGGGGCTGGTCCGTGGTTGTGGGCTTTCGATACGGAGACCCGAACTTCCCGCCGCGTGAGCTCGGGTCTGGAACAATATACGGCTCTGGCAGCCACGGCCGATGGCCAGCGTCTGGCCGCGACGGTCGTGAACGCTGAAATCAGCCTGTGGAGCGTTCCGATTTCCGATCGCCTGATCCTGGAACAGGACGTCCAGCCCTTTCCAATACCAACTGTCCGTGCTCAAGCTCCGCGTTTCGCGGGCGGTTCGCTGTTTTACCTATCTTCTCGGGACGGGGCGGACGGACTGTGGAGCTATCGTGATGGGCAAGCGCAGGAAATCTGGAAGGGTTCGGAAGGCGCGCTGCAGTCGCCCCCAGCCGTCTCTGTCGACGGAGCGAGTGTTGCATTTGCGCTTAGGCGAAATGGGAAGTATCAGATGCACGTGATGGGCGCTGATGGAACGCGGCTTCATCCTCTTTCGAGCGACGTCGATGTTCGGGGCACCGCTTCTTGGTCGCCCGACGGCAAATGGATTGTCGCCGCCGGAAGCAACCGCGAGGGAGCGGGCTTGTTCAAGTTACCGGTGGACGGCGGCGTGCCGGTTCAGATCGCAAAAGGACCTTTCCTCGATCCCGTTTGGTCGCCGCGCGGAGACCTAATTGTGTATTGCGGTACGCAGGTGTTCACGCGAACGCCGCTCCTGGCAGTACAGCCGGATGGCACTCCTGTGAAGCTGCCGGAAATCAACGTGCAGCGCGGCGGCGAGCGCGCACGGTTCCTACCCAATGGCACAGCCCTGGTTTATATGCTCGGAGATACCCTGGCCGGACAAGATTTCTGGCTGCTAGACCTTAGCACCATGGGATCGCGGCGGTTAACCCAGTTGAACAATGTCTCCGTAATGCGGGCGTTTGATGTTACCGATGGCAACAAGATTGTGTTCGACCGGTTACGCGATGATTCGGAAATCCAGCTGATCGATCTGGCGACTAAGCAAGCCCGGCCATGAAAATTAGGGTCAGTTAGATTCCTAAAGGTCGAGCTACGCCGTTAGCTCCCGATTAGTTCTATAAAGGGAGAAGTCAAGAAAAAACACCGCTCCTTCGGCTGGAATTTTTCTTGCTTCGCACCCCACTTGATCGAGCGAGATCTGTTCTGACCTGCCGCGCCATGTGCTCGGTTGCGGGGCAATACGACTCCGTGGTTTAACGATACCGATTACCAGCAGAATGTGAATGAGGCCACTAGAAACGTGAAATGCGAAGAATCCTAGCAAGCAAAGAACGATCAGTACTGCTGCGATTATTCCAAGCATGTCTCTAACTCCTTACATTTAAGCGTGTCGCCAAACAGGAATCCTTGCCGTGGAAAGTTCGGCGCTCGGCTTCTCGCGGAATTGGTACTTATGACGTCAAGGTTGGCATAGTAGATAGGTGAAGTCTGCGCCAAACGAGACAGGTCCCCAAATAAATCCTGGACAGCCCTCCGCGTGGTCAAAGCAACGAAAGCGCCGACGCGCCCTCAGTAGATGTCGTCACCTCCACGGCCCAGACGGTGGTTCGTCTGGTGCCGCTAACTAAGGTGGCGGCCCATACATTGTTCGAGTGACCCAAACTGGACAGCTTGGACGGAGATGGCTCAGCCACAGTGGAGCTATGCCAACTAGAACAATTCCGACTTATGTCGTTCGAGCTGCGGCCCAAGCCATCGGACACCCCAGCGACCGTGGCCTCAATCCTTTTGATTAGCGTGTTTATCACACGTACCGGAGATCGCGTCGGAGAACAATCGTTCCCGTCCGTCGCTTCTCCGGTTCGTGCAATTTGCGTACGCCTTCCCGGCGGCCTTTCGGCCCTTCGTGACCTCTACGGCATTATTTTTAGAGCTTTCCCCGTACGGCGAATTTCCACGGGTATGTCGAATTTGCATCCCCTCGCAGATTCGAGGTCTCCTCTGCTTTTCCCCAAGCCCTTGAATCGTGGGAAGTTTCATTTTTTTGGAGGGTTTTGGCGTCGGAGTTGCACCATTCCAGAGAGGTGACACATTCACCGCACTGGAGGGCCGCACTATGAGTAAGAGACTGCTCACCTCACTAACGTTGTCAACTCTGATGACTCTTGTCGGAGTAGGTGCATCGGCACACGCCCAATCCGTGCCCAGCCAGACCAGTCGACCGCTACAGGATAAGGATGCTAGCCGCCAAGAACTGTCGCGCTTTGATCAGTTCCTGGACGACCACCGGGAAATAGCCGACCAACTTCGCAAGGATCCCTCGCTGGTAAACAACGATGAATACCTGAAGGATCATCCTGCTCTACAAACATACTTGCAGGACCATCCCGGAATTCGCGAACAGATAAAGCAAAACCCCAACGCTTTTATGCACGAGGAAGCTCGTTACGAGTCCCGCGAGGACGATCGCGATCGAGAAGCGAATCGCCAGAAGTTGGCACACTTTGATCAGTTTCTGGATAGCCACCGCGAATCAGCCGAGCAACTTCGCAAAGATCCTTCGCTCGTGAACAACGATGAATTTGTGAAGAATCATCCTGCGCTACAAGCGTACTTGCAGGACCATCCGGAAGTTCGCCAGGGCATAAAGGAAAACCCCAACGCCTTTATGCACGAAGAAGCTCGCTACGAAGTCCGCGAGGACAGCCATGATCGAGAAGCGAATCGCCAGGAACTGGCGCGCTTTGACCAGTTTCTGGATAGCCACCGCGAAATAGCCGAGCAACTTCGCAAGGATCCTTCGCTGGTAAACAAGGATGAGTTTGTGAAGAGCCACCCTGCGTTGCAGGATTATTTGCAGTCGCATCCCGAAGTTCGCCAGGACATAAAGCAAAATCCGAATGCGTTCATGCAGCAAGAAGCGCGCTACGACCGGCGCGAGGATGGCATGGACTTCGATCGAGCGGTGACGCATAAGGAGTCCGCAAACTTCGGGGAGTTCTTGGGCGGGCATTCGAACATCGCGCAGCAGCTCTCAAAGGATCCTTCGTTGGTCAAGAACCAGGAATACCTGCAGAACCATCCTGAGCTTCAGGAATATCTGAATGCACATCCTGAGGTGCGTGAAAAACTAATGGCGAACCCGCAGGGCTTCGTTAGCTCGGCCCAGCAATTCAGTCACAGCACAAATAGCAACGGCCAGGGTGTAAAGACTCCAACCACCACGACCGATCCCAACAAGCCGAGTAAACAGTAAGGACTTGCGCTCGCGACTGGCTACGGCCCTCGATTTGGTCGAGGGCCGATCCGTCGCGGGTTTCCTGGCTGGGCAGATGGTTTCTCTAAGGAGGCATTATGAGATTCAAGATCTTCCTTGCGCTGGTTCTGGTGGCCGTGGTTCCGCTAAGCGCGGAGTGCAAGAAAAAGAAGCCGGTCGAACGGGCCATGCTGGAGAAAATGGAAGCGGTGCCTTGCGGCGCCAAACAGAAAGGCCTAACGGGATTGGGCACGATATGGGCGTCGGCAGGCATTACACATATGAACTCCGACGAAAAGTTGTGCCCGCAATATATGATCCGGACCGACGACATGGAGTATCACATCCGGCCAGCCGACTACAAACATCCGATAGTTCTGCCAGTGGGTCAGGAAATTGAGTTCAGAATCAAGAAGGATCGCATGTTGGTCAAAGTCCCTGATGGAGACGGCAAAGAGCGAGCCTACCAGGTGGTGGCCATGAAGCCAGCAAATTCAGACGAAAACGCGCAACAGCATTCATCGGCTCAGCCATAGCATGAAACTATGGCGCGGTTAGTTTTCCTGTGACGCAGAGACGCGGGCCAGCACAGCGTCAACTGCGTTGACCAAAGCACTCATCCCGTCAATTTTCGAAAGCACGGCATCAACACCGATTGCCGACGTTAGGTACTCCCCGATGTTCTCGTTGTACATCGTGAACAAAATGATGGAAGTTCTCGGGAGCCTCTTTTTCAGCACGGATGCAGCTTCTGCGCCGTTCATGTTGGGCATGGCGAAATCGAGGAGAATCAAATCAGGTTTGGATTCTGTAGCTTTTTCGACAGCCTCTAACCCATCGGAAGCCTCTCCGCAAATTTCCAGATTGCCTCGCAGTGCGAGGAAGAATTTGATGATATCCCTCACGGTGCTGCTATCATCGGCGATCAATACCCGTTTTGGTTTTGGCGTTATGTAGGACATCCTACAATAAAATATCGTGAGTCTTGCTGTGGGAATATACGCTTTTCGCTGTAGAACTTAGTACGCGCTGCGATCACGGCAAGTAATCAGCTACAGTGACGACACGGCGTCGATTATAGAGGACATCTTGAGGAAACCCATCAGATCCTCTTTGCGCGAACCGAGAAAAATGCGCGGCGCCAGGAGAAAATTCGCATCGTGGATGTGTCTTTCATTTAGCTAGAGTCAGGGAACTGATCGTAAATTCCTGAATCCCAGGGACTTCAGCGGTCGTGACAAAATCTTGCCCGAATGGAGTCGGTCGTGCTCCTTGTTAAGGGACCTGCCCCAACGATTAGGAGGCTCAGCGATGATTCGAAAACTTCTCTACAGTATTCCTCTTGCTGGATTGCTTGTACTTGGTTCCCAAATGGCCGCGCAGCCGCACTCGGAATCGGGGAAACAAGCTAGCCAATCGGCCAAATCAGTAGCAGGCAAAGTAACAGCCATCGGGAAAACCGGCACATCGTTTGCGATACAGGTCGATGGAAGCGACAACCGGACGATGGAATTTTTGATTAACACCAAGACGCAGGTTCAGGGGGAAGTCAAGGTTGGCTCCCTGGTGGATGTGGACTATCAGCGCATCGAGGGCGGCCAGAATCTTGCGGTGAATGTCTCCGTACGAAGCTAAGATACCAGTCGGGTCCGCACGGGAATCAAAATTCGGACCCGAAACTTTTATCGGCCCGACAATATCAGGCCGCGCCATCTCGCAGCGACTTCGGTCGGTACGGTCCCGGGCTGGCTGATTGGTTCTGGAGGCAAGCCCACGCGGCAGCATAAGCTAAGGCGCGGCGCCCAAAAGGGAACGCCTGAACCCAGTTACGCTCGTACCAACGAGTCGTACCCTAGGTCGACGTCGAAGTATCGGGATTTTTTCTGGCAATGCGGGCACTGGTGTTTACTCCCCGTAGGCGGGAAAGTTGGTCGGGTTGGGTGAAAAAACTCCTGCAGTGTGTCCGGGATGAACGAGTGGGTGAACGTCCGTTTGCACAATTTGCATTTCAGTGTCCATCCGGCCATGGCAAAAAATATGCTCCCGCTCTGCAAATTGTCCCGGACTCAGGTCTCTCAGCCGCACGAAGAGTCGAAATCGTCACGTCGTTTCAGAAGGAGTTGCCAGGCGTGAATGCGTAACGCCAACCGGTAGGGGGATGACCACCTCAAGGAGAGATCCCGGGTTTGTATTCTCCAGCCGGATCTGTCCGCCGAATTCTTTGATTCGTTGCCGCATACCCCCGATGCCGACCCCGACAGTTCCAGGACGTAAATCGACGATTTCTCTACTAAAGCCGCGCCCGTTGTCCCGAATGGTCAAGACTAGTTGATCGTCGACGCATGCCAATTCCACGGAAGCCTTATCGGCGCCCGAATGGCGAACTACGTTTGTAAGCGCCTCCTGTGCAATGCGGAAAACGGCGGTTTCCACCTCCGGGGCCAATCGCGGAAGGTCGGCCGGCTCGACTCTGAGAACGGCTTCGATGCCACTCCTCGCGGAGATTCCCTCCGCGTAGAACTGCAATGCCGAGCGCAAGCCAACCTCGTCCAGGAACGGCGGGTGCAACAGGTGAGAGATAGTACGGACCTGTTGGATGGCCCCGTGAAGCAGGGAACTGCATTCGGCGGCCACTTTCTTCGCGTCGATGGACTGCTCGGGGCGCATTATTATCTCTGCCGTCATTTTGGCAGCCACTAGCTGTTGACCCAATCCATCGTGTAGTTCCCGCGCAATTCGTCTCCGTTCCTCATCTTGTGCGGCAATCAACCTCGCAGAAAGGGATCGCAATTCCTGGTTGAGGCCCTCCAGCTGGCGAGTCTTGCGATAAAGATCGGCAAAAACGCGCACTTTTGCGCGTAAGAGTTCGGGAACAATGGGGACCGAAATGTAATCGACCGCCCCGCGTTCGTATCCCCGCAGACGATCCATATCCGATAAATGGACCGCGGAAATAAAAATGATCGCGGTGTCCTGGAATCGTGGATGCTGTCGAATCAGATCCGCTAGTTCAAACCCATCCAGTTCGGGCATGCTAACATCCATGAGAACGACCGCCACATCGGTCCTTAAAAGGCAGTCCAACGCCTCGCGGCCGGAATGTGCCTTAATCAGGTTTTCTTGCAGGCTGTTGAGAATGACTTCGTAGCTCAACAGCTTGCCAGGCTGATCGTCCACCATCAGGATGTTTACCTTTTGTGCCTCGAGCATCTTGAGTCCGCCTTCCGAGTGATTCCGACGATAACTAAAGCCTTTAGGGTTATGCGCTACCTGTGCAGCCACATCCTGAGAGCGGAGAGGAGTTGTTCGGTATTTACTGGCTTCGCGAGATATTCTGATGCGCCAGCTTCCAAGCACTTTTCGCGATCTCCTTTCATGGCTTTAGCCGTCAGGGCGATGATCGGCAAGCGGCGAAACGAGGGATTCTGACGAATTACCTGCATGGTCTTATAGCCATCCATTTCAGGCATCATAATGTCCATCAGCACGATGGCCAGGTCCGGCGTCACCTCTAGCAGGTTAATCGCTTCTCTTCCCGTGCCGGCGGCAAGAACAACCATGCCACGCCGTTCGAGAACACTGCTGAGCGCAAATATATTTCTGACATCATCATCGACGACAAGAACTTTCTTCCCGACCAGGGCATCGTCTGACTGATGCAGCCACTCAAGCATTTTCTGTTTCTCGTTTGGCAGGTCCGTGACGACCCGATGCAGAAATAAAGCGGTCTCATCCAGCAGGCGTTCGGGAGATTCCACTCCTTTCACCACCACGCTGCGAGCCAGCGAGTGCAAGTGTAGGTCCTCTTCGGGAGTCAAATCCTTTCCCGTAAATACAACCACCGGTAAGTCCGCCGAGGAAGCTATACCACGCAGCCGTTCCAGCACCTCGAAACCGGTCATGTCCGGCAGGCGCAAGTCCAGGACCATGCAGTCGAATGCCCCGTTTGTGACGGCATCGAGGGCTTCGGCGCCTGTCGCAACAACGGAAATTCGTATGTCGTCGCTCCCGAGCAGCTCCCGAATGCTCAGCTGTTCTGTTGAGTTGTCTTCGACGACAAGAAGTTCTTTCAGACGAGGCTGCGCGTATTTTTTCATCTTTGCGAACGCCTCTTGTAAACCTTCCGGCGTCGTCGGTTTCGTTAAGAAAGCAAACGCACCCCGGGATAGTCCGTGTTGCCGATCCTCATCCATGGTCAGGATCTGCACCGGAATATGCCGCGTACGCGAATCCTGCTTCAGGTGATTCAGTACAGTCCATCCCAACATGTCCGGAAGAAATATGTCCAAGGACACCGCGCTTGGATGAAACTCCCGGGCCAGGGCGAGCGCCTCGGTGCCAGTCGCGGCAACAAGAACCTTGAAGCCTTTGTTACGAGCCAGGTCGCACAGAACGCGCGCGTAGTGCGCATCATCCTCAACGATCAGTAAAATTACATCCTCGGATTGTAGATGATCGCGGTCGTCTGGTACTCGCTCTTGAGCTCGTTCGCGAGTTCCGGTCGCGTTCAGCTGTAGAACGGCCGGAGCTTGAACCGATTTTCGATCGGCAAAGTTCACGCCAGTCGACGGTCCGGCATAGGTTTGCGGCAGGTAGAGAGTGAAGATGCTTCCCCGGCCGACGGAGCTGCGCAACTGTATTTCTCCACCAAGCAAGCCGGCTAACTCGCGGCTGATGGCGAGACCCAATCCCGTGCCTCCGTACTTACGGCTCGTTCCTGCATCAGCCTGCTGAAACGCTTCAAAAATGATTCTTTGTTTCTCCGAGGGAATACCAATGCCCGTGTCAGTCACCTCAAACGCAATCACCGATGCGGATCTGCTGAGCACAGGATGATCCTCGCTCCAACCGTGTTTCGCCACGGACACCGAGAGTTCCACCGTGCCTTGCTCGGTGAATTTAAAAGCGTTGGACAAAAGGTTCTTGAGAACCTGCTGGAGTCGTTTCGAGTCGGTGACCATGCTGCGCATCAAATCTGGTCCGGTTTTGATTTCAAAGCTCAGGCGGCGATGCTCGGCCTCGTGACGAAACGGCCGAGCAATCATCTCGAGCAGGCTTGCAAAGTACACTTCCTCTGCGTCCACCGAAACCGTGCCAGATTCGATCTTAGAGAGGTCCAGGATATCGGTGATTAGATTCAATAGATCGGTCCCGGCGCCATGGATCGTGCGAGAAAACTCCACTTGTTTGGCCGTGAGATTGCCATCCGGATTGTCGGAAAGCTGCTGACCTAGAACCAGGATGCTGTTGAGGGGAGTCCGTAATTCGTGAGACATATTGGCCAAAAATTCTGACTTATATTGGGAGGTGAGTGCCAGCTCTTTGGCTTTCTCTTCCACCGCTCGGCGAGCTTGATCGATTTCCTGATTCTTGCGTTCGACTTCCACGTTCTGTTCAGCAAGCTGCTGCGCCTTCTGGGCCAGTTGCTCATTGGTTTGTTGCAATTCCGTTTGCTGCACCTGGAGTTCTTTGGCCAATTGTTGCGACTGTTTCAGCAGACCTTCTGTTTGCATCGTGGCCTCAATGCTGTTCAGCACAATGCCGATGCTGGAGGTCAGTTGCTCAAGGAATGAGAGATGCGAATCCGTGAAGGCGCTTAACGAGGCAAGCTCAATGACGGCCTTCACGCGGTCTTCAAAAAGAATAGGAAGAACAATCACGTTTTTGGGGAGAGCCTCAAATAGCGTGGATCGAATGGCCACGGTGCCATGGGGAAAATCGGTTATCAGCATTCGGCGTTTTTCTGCGGCACATTGTCCTACCAGGCCCTCGCCCACCTTCAAGCGAGAGAGGTGTCCGTCCTTACCCGCATCCGCAAAAGCGGACAGCATTACGAGCTCCGTCGTCTCCTCGGCATCCATCTGGTAAATGACGCCCTGCTGCGCGTTCACAAGAGGAACTAGTTGCGAAAGCAGTGTGCGCCCCACCGTGGCTAAGTCACGCTGACCTTGCAACATTCCCGTAAATCGGGCGAGGTTGGTTTTCAACCAGTCCTGTTCCTTGTTTTGGTCGGTGGTGAGCCGCAAATTGTCGATCATCGTGTTGATGTAGTCCTTCAGTTCCGCTACCTCACCTCGGGCCTCCACCTGAACGGATCGCGTCAAGTCACCCTTTGTTACGGCGGTGGCCACTTCCGCGATCGCCCGAACTTGATTGGTGAGGTTGTCGGCCAGCAGGTTAACGTTCCCCGTCAGGTCCTTCCATGTGCCGGCGGCACCGGGCACATTGGCTTGCCCGCCAAGGCGTCCCTCAACGCCAACTTCACGCGCGACGGTCGTAACTTGATCGGCGAACGTCGCGAGTGTATCCGTCATGTTGTTGATCGTCTCAGCGAGTGCGGCTACTTCGCCCTTCGCATTGACCGTGAGTTTCTTAGTTAACTCGCCGTTGGCTACCGCTGTAACGACTTTAACGATGCCTCGTACCTGCTCGGTCAGGTTGGCAGCCATGACGTTTACGTTATCGGTGAGATCCTTCCAGGTGCCAGCCACTCCTGGAACCTTGGCTTGTCCGCCAAGTTTGCCGTCCGTTCCCACTTCCCGCGCTACGCGCGTCACTTCGGTTGTGAACGCGTTGAGCTGATCCACCATCGTATTGATTGTATTTTTGAGCTCGAGAATTTCGCCCTTCACGTCCACTGTGATCTTACGTGAAAGGTCTCCGCGTGCTACCGCGGTGGTCACCTGTGCGATATTTCTTACTTGATCCGTGAGATTGCCTGCCATGGCGTTGACAGAGTCGGTAAGATCTTTCCAGGTTCCAGCCACTCCCGGAACGTTCGCCTGTCCGCCGAGACGACCCTCACTGCCGACTTCGCGCGCCACGCGGGTCACTTCTGCGGCGAAGGAACGGAGTTGCTCGACCATCGTGTTGAGAGTCTCTTTCAGCTGGAGAATCTCCCCGCGTACGTCGACCGTAATTTTTCGCGAGAGATCTCCGCTCGCGATGGCCGTTGCCACCTCCGCGATGTTGCGCACTTGCCCGGTAAGATTGAAGGCCATGAAGTTGACGTTGTCAGTAAGGTCCTTCCAGGTGCCGCCCACTCCCGGAACTTCGGCCTGCCCGCCCAGTTTTCCTTCCGTACCCACCTCACGCGCGACACGCGTCACTTCGCCTGCGAACGCGTTCAGTTGGTCCACCATCGTATTGATCGTATTCTTGAGTTCGAGAATTTCACCCTTGACGTCGACGGTGATCTTGCGCGAAAGGTCTCCGCGCGCAACCGCGGTGGTTACTTGAGCGATGTTGCGAACTTGGTCCGTCAAGTTCCCGGCCATGGAGTTGACGTTGTCGGTTAGGTCCTTCCAAGTCCCCGCAACACCCGGTACTTTTGCTTGGCCTCCAAGTTTTCCGTCCGTTCCTACCTCACGCGCGACGCGCGTCACTTCACCCGCAAACGCGTTCAGTTGGTCGACCATGGTGTTGATGGTGTCTTTCAAGAGAAGAATTTCACCGCTCACGTTGACCGTAATCTTTTTCGAGAGGTCGCCGCTTGCAATCGCGGTTGCTACATCGGCGATATTGCGCACTTGGCCAGTGAGGTTGCTGGCCATCGAGTTCACCGAATCGGTTAGGTCTTTCCAAGTTCCCGCTACTCCAGGCACCAGTGCCTGGCCTCCGAGCTTGCCGTCCGTTCCTACTTCACGGGCCACCCGCGTAACTTCGGACGCGAAGGATCGAAGTTGATCCACCATGGTGTTGAGCGTGTCCTTGAGTTCCAAGATCTCGCCCTTCACGTCCACCGTGATCTTGCGAGACAAGTCGCCTCGGGCCACCGCGGTCGCGACCTCCGCAATATTGCGCACCTGGCTAGTCAGGTTGTTAGCCATAAAATTAACGTTGTCGGTAAGGTCCTTCCAGGTTCCCGCGCCGGGCACTTGTGCTTGCCCACCAAGCTTTCCTTCCGTTCCCACTTCCCGGGCCACCCGCGTCACCTCTCCGGCGAATGCGTTGAGCTGGTCCACCATGGTATTGATCGTATTTTTGAGTTCTAGAATCTCTCCCTTCACATCCACCGTGATCTTGCGGGACAAGTCGCCGCGAGCAACAGCGGTGGTGACTTCAGCGATGTTTCGGACCTGGCCGGTCAAATTTCCTGCCATTGAGTTAACCGAATCGGTCAGATCTTTCCAGGTGCCGGCGACACCGGGCACATTCGCCTGTCCGCCCAGGCGGCCTTCGCTGCCGACTTCCCGCGCCACGCGCGTCACCTCGCCGGCGAAGCGGTTGAGTTGATCCACCATCGTATTCAGAGTTTCTTTGAGCTGGAGAATCTCGCCGCGGACGTCCACGGTAATCTTCCTGGAGAGATCGCCGCTCGCAATCGCCGTGGCCACCTCGGCGATATTTCGTACCTGGTTGGTTAAATTGCTGGCCATGGAGTTGACGTTGTCCGTGAGGTCCTTCCAAGTGCCACCGACGCCGGGCACTTGTGCTTGCCCCCCCAATTTCCCCTCGGTTCCCACCTCGCGCGCTACGCGCGTCACTTCTCCCGCGAAACCGTTCAACTGATCCACCATCGTATTGATGGTGTCCTTGAGTTCCAGAATCTCGCCCATTACGTCGACGGTGATCTTGCGAGACAGGTCACCTCGCGCGACCGCGGTCGTAACTTCCGCAATGTTGCGAACCTGCGCCGTCAAGTTGCCGGCCATCGCGTTTACGGAGTCGGTTAAGTCTTTCCATGTGCCGGCCACGCCGGGGACGACTGCCTGACCGCCTAACTTGCCGTCGGTGCCAACTTCCCTTGCAACTCGGGTAACCTCGGAAGCGAATGATCGCAGCTGATCGACCATCGTGTTGATGGCTTCTTTCAGTTGCAGGATTTCTCCCCGGACATCGACCGTAATTTTGCGAGAGAGATCGCCGCTGGCTACGGCAGTCGCTACTTCCGCAATGTTTCGGACCTGTTCGGTTAGATTGCTCGCCATGAAGTTGACTGAATCGGTGAGATCTTTCCAAGTGCCGGCGACATCCGGTACTTGGGCTTGCCCGCCCAACTTGCCGTCGGTTCCCACTTCTCTTGCCACACGCGTGACTTCGGCAGTGAACACGCTCAATTGCTGAATCATGGTGTTTACGATCATCGCCGAACGCAGAAATTCGCCTTCCAGTGGACGTCCGTCGACGTCCAGCCGAACCGTTTGCGTGAGGTTTCCCTGGGCGACGCCCGCAATGGCGCGGGTGACCTCGGTGGTGGGCCTGAGCAAGTCTTCGACGAGTGTGTTGACCGAAACCTCCATGTCTCCCCATGCGCCCTTGGATTGCTGGAACCGCGCGCGTTCTCGCGTTCGGCCTTCTTTGCCAACAACGTTTCCAACTCGTTTCAGGTCGTTTGCGATTTGCTGATTGGCTGTAACGATTTCGTTGAATGTATCCGCCAACTTACCCGCCAAGCCTGTCCAAACTCCCGGCAAACGCACGGAAAAATCTCCGTCTCGCATGGTCTGCAGACCGGCCAAAATAACACCGAGGTCCGGAGCGGAAAGGGAGTCGCTCGCCACGGCGGTTGCTCCGTTCACTCGAACGGCAGCCGGCGGGACATCGACGACCGCCGAATTGCGATTATTTCTTTTCAATGGGGCCTCCAATGCCATCCCCTGTATGCACAAATTCGGTACGGGTTTCGTGTGGCTCCAGGATAAACGGCGCTTCTGAAACCGTACCGACTTCGAGACATACGAATTAGGTCTGAGAACTCGACGAATACCATAAGAGCGGGCGACGAGCCCTACATTGAATCGTGTATATTTCCGACTCCTCCACTTTCTCCAGATGCTTCACAATGTTGATGTTGCGGTGTGGGCGACGGTCACCTTACCCGAGGAGATTTGTTTCATGTCTTCGAGGCCCATTTTCATGGGTCATATCTTGTCTTGGAGAGCGCAGTGAAAGACTAACTAAAGGGTTCGTAGAGAGACGTCGGCTTCCGCATCCCTCGAACGTTCGCGTCTGCCTTACTCGGAATCTCAGGCTATCGGTGTATTGTTTTGCCGACAACCGTATAGGAGCCTGATCCTGTGTTAGACACCCTACAATCCAATGAAGCTCGTGCAGCGCAGCAACGGCCAGCGAAAAACATCCTCATCGTTGACGACAGCGAGAGCGTTCGCTTTGCCATCCGGACGGCTATAGAGACTTGTACGCATTTTCGAATTTGCGGCGAAGCCTCGCATGGTGCGGAGGCTGTCAAGAAGGGGCCGGAACTGAATCCCGACTTGGTGATCATGGATCTTGCCATGCCAAAGATGAACGGCGTTGAAGCCGCGAATCTCTTGAAAAAGAGAATACCTGAAATCCTTATAGTCCTTTTTACCATCTATGCCGACCAAGTAAGTGCGCCCCTATCTTCGGCGTTCGGAGTCACGATTGTTCTTTCGAAGGGCGATGGCTTCGCTCCGTTGCTTGATTGCCTCAACGGGCTGCTTGGTTCCATTTGATCTGTTGCCGCCGAAACCAAACCCAATAGTTGTGGAGCAAGCAAGTCGTTCAAGACAACCGGCCCTCGGAAGATGGCGTTCCGGTGGCACGCTTACCGGAGATCGCGTCAGAGAACAATCGTTCCAGTCCGTCGCTTCCCCGGTTCGTGCGGGTTACGTCCGATAGATCTAAGCGTCTGCATTCAAAGACCTTGTGCGAGTTTCGTTTTGTAACTTCCATGTTCGCGTCGCACGGCGAGGGATCGTTAGCAGGAGCAGCGCGAATAGACTCCTCCGAACCGCCAGTCTTGGGAAAGAACGACTTTGCCGTTGGGTTCGACCAGCATGCGCCGGTCACTGAAAATTGGTGATTAGGATGATGTCGCTTGCGGTGGACCCTCGTGCTACGTAGAGTTGCTTGCCGTCGGACGACCAATCAAACGAGAAGATCTGGCCGGATGTGAAATTTGTAACCTGCCGAGGCTGGCCTTTGGGGACTGGTTGCCGCCAGATATTGCCCACGCCCTTGTTCGTCAGGAAATAGTCGAGTCCTGAGCCGTCCGGCGTCCAGCGCAGTCGCTCGGTGCCGGCATCCCCTCGCATCGGAAAACTGTATAGGGGTTCTCCCCCCGCCTGAGGGATGATCACGATCTGGTTCGGCACGTCCCCCCCGGGGCCGAAGGCGTTGTACGCGATGAGCTTGCCATCGGGCGAATAGCTCGACGCAACCGCCGGGAGATTCTTCATGTCCACCTGCGAAGGTGTTCCTCCGCCAATCGGCATGCGCCAGTTTTTCATTCCATTAAGATCGAAGTACTGGACCGACTGGCTGTCCGGAGAGCACACTGGCGAAAGCGCAGTCCCACTGCGTGTCAACTGAATGGTATGAGAACCGTCAACATCCATTCTCCAAATGTTCCTTCCCCCATCCAAGCTGGATTCGAAGACAATGTGACGGCCGTCTCGGCAGACCGTAGGATTTCCATTGTCGTGCATCTTTCGTGTGAGTAACGTCAGAGCGGCGCCGTCTTCGTAGATCGAGTAGAGATCATCCATTTGATTCAAGAAAACGATCGTCCGATCCGGTCCTGCCGAAAGACGACGGACTCCGGCCCTACCCGAAGTAATCTGCCCTGCGTGGACGGCATCGCCGCCGGGTACAGTCCAGAGATCTGAGGAAATCGTGTTTTCGATTGTTACCAGTGATTTTCCATCGTGCGTCAGGTTTAGCGCATCAAGCGAATAGTCGGTCAGATCGTTGGTAGCGCGCCTTGCTTCCCCACCGGGATAAGAGATGGACCAGATTTGGCCCCGCCCTTGTGTGGCGTCACGGATCGTCGTTAGTATGCCGCTACCGTTTGGTAACCATGAAGTGCGGCCGATGCGGGATCGCGTGGTGTAGACGGAATGCATATTTCCGTCCACAGGCGATACAGCCCAAATATGGCTTTCGCCGGCCGGTAAGTCGGGTCCCGCAAAAACAATCGTTTTTCCATCGGGCGACCACGTCGCAAAGTAA
>Ga0210383_10001998_pt1 | contig 18520 bp, 17 predicted proteins | sample IncBWC14OmetaG_FD_160072 | JGI IMG/M metagenome (GOLD analysis project Ga0210383, IMG submission 160072) | Forest soil microbial communities from Barre Woods Harvard Forest LTER site, Petersham, Massachusetts, United States - Inc-BW-C-14-O ...
AGTCCGTGGAAATATCGTATAACTGGAGGTGACTTTGCCCGCGCCGCGAAGGCTCTGGCAAACTCAACTATTTCCCTTTAGAGTATCGTTTTAATAGATGATCGCCTATACCGCAAATTGTCTATACACGCCACTCGAGCGAGTCGAGCAGCCGCTGCTCCTGGTGGAGGATCACGCGATCGTTGAGTGTGTCTCGCGGGTCGCACGTCCGATACCCCAAAGAGCCGAGGTCGTGGATTTTGGCGATGCCATTCTGGCTCCCGGATATGTGGACATTCATATCCACGGAGGAGCAGGTCACGATTTAATGGTGGCCGATTCCTCCGGAATCTCTGCCGTCGAGCAACTGCTTTTCAAGCATGGCGTGACTAGTTATTTTCCGACCACCGTCACTGCACCGCTCGAGCAAACCTGGTCGGCGCTCGATAGGCTGGCGGATGCGATTGAGAATTCGTCGCGAGACAACGGCGCCCGCAAGGATCGTGCTCAGCCGATTGGTATCCATCTAGAAGGCCCTTTTCTCAGTCATGCACGACGCGGCGTCCATCCTCCGGAGGATCTGCTGTTGCCAACCCTACCTGCATTCGAGCGCTTCTGGCAGGCAGCGCGCGGACATATTCGCGTCCTCACTATTGCGCCCGAGTTGGAGGGTGCGAAAGAGGTGATTGCCGAGGCTGCGCGGCGGGGAGTTTGCGTGAGCGTGGGGCATTCGGATTCCGATGTCGATTCGACGCGAGCCGCCGTGGCCGCAGGGGCACGGCACGCTACGCATACGTTCAATGCGATGCGGCCGCTCGATCACCGCAACCCGGGAATTATTGGTGAAGTGCTGACCGATACGCGGCTGTCGGCCGACATCATCGCCGACGGCATTCATCTCGATCCCGCAATCGTCGACTTATTTCTGAAAGCCAAAGGACCCGAGGCCGCAGTGCTGATCACGGACGCGATCTCCGCCACCGGCATGCCGGAGGGACGTTATCGCCTGGGAACATTTGAAGTCGAAGTGAAAGATGGCCGTTGCATGGTAGGCGGAAAACTGGCGGGAAGCGTGTTGACCATGGACCGGGCGGTGCGGAATGTGATGCAGTTCGCTCACTGGGATCTGCAATCGGCGCTGCGCCCGGCGACACTCAATCCGGCGCGGGTAGTGGGATTGGCGAATCGAGGCAAGCTTGAGGCGGGAGCCGAGGCCGATTTCGTCGTCTTGAGCCCCACGGGCGAAGTGCGAAACACAATCGTTCGCGGCGAGCTGTCGGAAGTCCGTAACTAGAGTTGAGGAGAAAGATGGCAGACAAGGGTGCTTTCCCCCATCACATGCTGAAGGAGATTTTCGAGCAGCCGCAGGGCTTGCGAGACACAATTGCGCCACGCGTGTCGCTCGATGAGGGGCTGGTGCGGTTGGACGACGTACGCATCACCGTGGACGAGCTGCGTTCCTTGCAGCGGATTAATATCGTCGCGTCAGGAACCAGCCGGCACGCGGGCATGGCTGGCCAGTACATGATCCAAGATCTGGCGCACGTACCAGTCGACGTGGACTACGCCAGCGAGTTCGAATATCGCAATCCATTGATCTGCCGCAACGACCTTACCATTGTGATTACACAGTCCGGGGAAACCGCCGACACCTCGGCGGCCCAGCGGGAGGCCAAGGCGAGAGGATCGCGAACCATCGCGATCTCCAATGTGATGGATTCGACAATCGCTCGCGAAGCCGACGGCGTGCTCTACACTCACGCCGGTCCGGAGATCAGCATCGCTTCGACGAAGGCGTTCACCGCACAGATGGCAGTGTTGTTTCTGTTCGCGGCCTACCTTGGCCAGGTGAGGGGCAAACTCACGAAAGAGCAGGTGCGAAGCTACATTCGCGAATTGCTTGAGCTGCCAGCGAAGACGGAGAATGTGCTTAAGTCCGGCAGTGATTGCAAGGCGCTTGCCGACCAGTACTATCACGTGGAAGATTTTCTCTTCCTTGGCCGGGCCATTCACTATCCCGTGGCGATGGACGGCGCTCTCAAGTTGAAAGAGGTTTCTTATATTCACGCCGAGGGCTATCCGACGGGAGAAACCAAACACGGTCCGAACGCGATGATCGACGAGAATCTTCCCGTGGTCATCATCGTCACCTGCGATCGCAACGATCCGGGATCAGTGCTGCGGTATGAGAAGAACGTTGCCAACATCAAAGGCTTCAAACGGCAGTCTGCGCGAGTGATTGCGATTGCTTCCGAAGGTGACGAAGAAATGCCAAAGCTCGCCGATCACACGATTTTTGTTCCACGCGCATCGGAACTGCTGTCGCCCATCCTGGAGATCGTACCGCTTCAGTTGTTCGCCTACTACATGGCCGTCAGAAAAGGCCTGGACGTGGACCGGCCGCGCAACCTGGTGAAGTCGGTGACGGTCGAATAAGCCAGAGTCGGCCGTTTCAACCGGGTGCTCGCGTCCACAACCAACCTAGTGGATGAAGGCGAAATTTAGCCCGGTGGTCAAGACGATGTCATTGGTCTTGGTGCCGGGGGGCGGATTGGAGACATAAATGTCGCTGAAACTATTCTGCCATCCCAGCCATTTGCCAAGCTTGGTTACAGTCCCGAGGCTGAAGGTCGTCCGGTATTGCCCAGGTGTGTAGGTAAGATCGGGGAAGATGTAGAACTTTTGGGCAACCACGGTCGATGCTCCCACTTTGCGGGTGAACTCCTCCCCGAGTGTGAGCGCGAGGAAGCTGTCGGAATAATTGATGTAGCTTTCGTGGGTGTAGTTAGGGCCGGCAAAGAGGTCCAGAGTTGTCTTGTCGGTCTTGATGGCGTGGAATCCGAAACCGCCCGTGATAACCGACCGGAGATTCAACTCCTGCAGTGCATCCGTCTGGAAATCGGGGCCCACGAACACAAATAAGCGAGGGTTGAGATTCCGAGAGTATCGGGCACCGGCCTGAATTGCGTTGGCCGTCACGTTCGGAACCGCTCCAGGGGCGTTGTTGGTTGAATAGACCGAGTTGGCATAGAGCGAGATGTCATCGTGCGTAGTCTTGCGGTCGGCGAGAAACGCCAAGGCGAGGTTTTGGGTTTCACTGTTTCCGGCGGTAAGCGCAAACCCAACATTCAATCCGCCTTTCCAGCCTTGCAAAAGCCCTGGGTGCAGGGACTTCTCGTAATCGGCCTGCTCCGCGTCGCTACGCAATGCTGTAACGTCGGTCTTCGCGACATTTACAGTTCCAGTCGCGGGAGTGGCTACCACAAAATTTCCATCCGCCGTCGTAACCGGCCCAGACACGGTTTTTCCGTTGGCCAGCGCAACGTGAAGCGGTTGCGTGGAACTAACTTCTTGCACGGCGGGCCACTGAACCGTGACATCCCCCGCGAACTCAGTCTTAATCAGCAAGGTCTTGTCGTCTGATTTTGTGATGGTTCCCGTAAGCCGGTCACCATTTTTCAGCACCACTTGATCAGCGAAGAGCGCGGAAGAGAATGCAAACACTGACAACACAGCCCAGATACGTACCTTACACATAAGGATTCTCCATCATGATTTGTGATCTCGATTGCGGGGCCCGGTGGATGACAATAAAACAGCGAAGAGATTACGTTACCGCAGATGCGCGAATCCCGCTATAGGGGAAACCCCGACGAATCTCTTAACGATGAAAAGATTCCGTGCGAGCAGGACGGAAATCGTTGCCGAATAGTGCGCAGAGTACGAATGGAAATGCCGCACAGCGGACGAAACTAACTCTTTATTTCGGTGCTCTTCACTTCACTGCTGGGAGTCTTCGCTGGCTCCGAGGTCGCATCCTTCATGCCTTCTTTCAAGGCGCGAATGCCCTCCCCAATCCCTTTGCCAAGCTCGGGAAGCTTTTTGGGGCCGAACACCAGCAGCGCAATGAAAAAGATCACCAGAAGATGCATCGGTTGAAAAAGACCTTCGAACATATAAACCCTCCCTGCAGACGCAGCTACTCTTCTTAACCTTACTCAAGCTAGTTTATTCCGTCAACTTTAGGAGATTCTTTGCCAAGCTGGTCGTGGCGGCGCCATATGCAAAGTATACGAATCTTCGAGTTACAGCACGAAGCGGGTGGACGAAGTCTCACTTTGAAAGTATATAAGGCTGATTGTCGCGAAAAAAGACACGAGTTAGTCGCCTAAGTTATTCATTTCGCTTGTTTTTATTTGGTCAACGAACTGCAAAACAGAACTCGACAGCCATTCAGACATGAACCTCCGTGCCTCGAAAGCCAAGGCTGAGGCTCCTAGAATGGCCGTAGTTTCAAGTCTTGTACAAGAGCCGTTCAGCGGCCTGGAGTTTTGCCATGACTTCAACCCCCACTACGCCGGTCGGAATCAGCAAGCCAGTCTCCCCGGCAGTCCTGCCAACCAGTAGCGACACGCAAACGGCTGAACGCACGGCGAGGACAAGTTCATCACTCGGAGCTCAGATCGCCCCCAAGCAAGCCGGATACGGCATGCCTTGCGCCAATTGTAAGACCTACTACGCGGCCGACCTGAAAGCGTGCCCCGTTTGCAAGCAAGGAGAGCGCATTTCGCCCACCGAAGTGCCGGTGCGTTCGACCATCGCGGCCAGCGAAGCGTGTCCCGATCCCGTCGCTCTTGAAGAAGAGCGCGAACGTTTCCTACGTGACTTCAAGACCCAAGTGTTCGCCTCGCAGTTGCCGATGACCGTGAATGGAAACCTGCCCTGCGCCCACGAAGAAAATCATCCCGGTGGCCCGGAGCCCGCGGTGGTTTGCCAGGGTTGCTACGATCACCTGCAAGAACGGGTAGACGTGCTGGAAGCGGCCCTGCACATGGACCTGAAGGATGCGGCGCAGATTGTCTACGACGCAGTATGGGCGGATCCCTCGGATGCAACCAAGACTTACGAAAACGCCGCGCACGCGCTGCTCGCCGAATTGCGGAGAAGGTCGGGAGTAACGCAAGTATTCGGGCTCTTGCAACCGCTGTCGGATTAAGTTCTTTCCACGATTCAAACCAGCTTACTGTACCTTCAGGCTGACCCATTTCTTGCCGGCATAAAGCCGGTACGAGCCTTGGTCGGCCACAATCGTCAGAGGCACGGGCCGGTGCAGTTTGTCGTCGAGGTGAGAAGTCACGCTGAACAGATCGTTTGCCCCGACATCCATCACCAGGAATTTTCCGTCTTTGCTAAATCCGAAGCCATATTGACCGGGCGCCAGTTCCGTTCCCTCTATGTTGAGCTTAACTTCCGTGATCAGTAAAGCCTGATACTTCTCGGCTACATCGGACGAATAACCGGAGGTGTCGACCAAGCCTGCCAGCACCAGCTTCCCATCAGTAGTGCGGAATCCTGCCGAGTTTCGGATTTGCACCGGGGCACTCTGACCGCGGAAAAAGTAACTAGGTGGCACTACCCGCTTAATGTCGTCGGGACTCAATATGCCTGGAGCCGGGTCCGCGGCCGAGGCAAAAAGGGCAGCCAGCAGGCAGAACAAAAAGATGAAATTGCTTTTGCGTCGCATTATTCCTCCATCAGATTGTGCATACTTTACGCTGCTTTGAATTATTCGCGCAACTGACCATACATCAGTGCGGCACTCCACCAGCGAAGCGCAACTCGCCAAATGCGCTGGGAACATGAAAGTTCGGTTGCGGTGTCTTCGTAGGCTGCCACGCTAGATATGTTCGCGGTTCCTTCTGGCCTTCAACGCGATAAAAGTTGGCCCGCCAAATCGCCGAAGAGTCGAAGTTAGCGGTCAGCGACTTCATTGGAATCGCCAATTCAGCGGTCCATACCTGCGTTTTTTCATCTATGAACACAGAGCGCTGCAATCCGCTTTTTAAGTCGGCGAGTCCGCCGGGAAAAATGTCGAGATCGATCCACATGCCATTGGGGCTGACTTCAAATTCCCGGTAGAAGCGCTCTCGCGACGGATCCGGTTGTAGAAAAGCCTCTGCCACGTCGCGATCCCAAAGATGGTTGCGCCTTCCATTGGGATCGGAGTCCTCGAACGTGAAGAGAGCGCGATAGCGGCACTCGAATCTCAGATACAAGTATTGCCGCGACCACAAGACGCGGACCTGGGTTTCGCGTCCGGGATCGGCATTCTTCCCCTGCCAGTCAGAAGCAAACGAAACGGGCATGGCGCGTTCCCAATCCTTCACCCTATGCGAAGCGTCGAGAGCGAGTTCGTGATCAAGATACGTAGCCACGATTTCAGGCGAAGTCGCAATCGGATCGCTGTCGTTCTTCATCAACATAGCTGCGAACTGGGAACCGGCAACTGGGAACTGACCTAAATCCTGAGCTGTGGACGCACCAGCATATCGCAGAAATATTGGTTTGACCGCAAGATCCGGATGGTCCGTCGAAGATTGCTGGCTTAAGCTTTCAACATCATGACGACCAATGCGATACTCAACCAGATTGACGCCATAGAAATGTCCAGCAACCAGAGCCGCGACGAGAACAAACAGAACGTGCAATGGCACGCCGTGCTGAGCCGCGACACGAAACAGGATGGCAAGTTTGTTTTTGCCGTATCCTCGACCGGTGTTTATTGCCGGCCGTCGTGCCCGGCCCGGCGCCCACGCCGCCAGAATGTGACTTTCTTCCGAGAACCCGCTCAAGCAGAAAAAGCCGGCTATCGTGCCTGCCTGCGCTGCAAGCCAAAGGCTGCGGGCTCCAATGCCACGACGGAGACAGTGAAAGCCATGTGCCGTTACATCGAGCAGCATCTGGACGAACCGCTCACGCTCGCCCGACTGGGTGCGGAATTTCACCAGAGTCCATTTCATTTGCAGCGCACTTTCAAAGGCGTCCTGGGCATCACGCCACGAGCTTACGCCGACTCCTGCCGCATAAACCAGCTTAAGGATAATTTACGCGCAGGACACTCTGTGACCCGATCCATGTACGACGCGGGCTACAGTTCCAGCAGTCGTTTATACGAACGGACCGCATCGCAACTCGGCATGACGCCCGATAAATATCGCCGGGGCGCGATCGCTGCGCCGATCCGCTACACGTTCGCAGATTCTCCCTTAGGACGGATGTTAATCGCAGCTACCGACAAGGGAATTTGCGCCATCCAATTCGCCGGCTCCGATGACGAACTCGAACAGGGCTTACGGCACGAGTTTCCCTTCGCCAACCGAAAGCGCGACGACGAAGTCATGCAGCCCTGGAAAGAAAACTTGCTTCGCCAAATGCGCGGCCAGCTATTGAATGGCGCGCTTCCGCTGGATATTCAGGCGACTGCGTTTCAGCGCCGGGTCTGGACCCATTTGCAATCCATCCCCTTCGGCACAACTCGCTCTTATGCTGCGGTCGCGAAAGCCATCGGCCAGCCTACAGCGACGAGAGCCGTGGCTCGAGCGTGCGCAACCAACCCGGTCGCTGTCGCCATTCCCTGCCATCGTGTCGTCAGGAAGAACGGAGACATGGGCGGCTATCGCTGGGGCATCGAGAAAAAGAAAGCACTACTCGAACTGGAGTCGGGCACCGTGTAGAGCGGACACTCCTGTCCGCTGCCGTCGATTTTGCAATTGAATCGGGCGGAAAATGTTAACCGCCCGAACTCACTTCTCTAAGGCAACGTAAATCCCGCGGGCGCGATTCAGCAGATCCAGGGTTGAGATCTTCTCTGCTTGCGTATTCCAATCCAGGCTCGCCGTCGCATTCGCTATCATGCGATCAATCCACGCGACGAAGTAGGAAGCATCTTCCGTTGGCTTGATGGCAGAGCCAGAAACCGTTATGTAAATAGGGCTGGTCGTCGCGTAGGGATACGCGTCCAACACGGGATCCTCCGCATGGTCGCTCCAAGCACGTAACAGGCACCATCCGCTTTGCCTGATCGGGATCGTGTTTCCCACGTCGGCGGATTCGCGATCTCCATTTAACTTCAACTCGCGCACGACGTGGCCGTTGCAGATTATTTCCAGATGATCAACCGGAACGATCGAACGCAGCCGCGCGGTGAACTTTATTTTGCTATCGCCGGCTGGAAGGCGAAGCTCATCCCCGAGCCCGCGACCACCAAGCGTAAATCCTAAAAGCGGGCCATTCGTAGCGAAAGTGTGACCCTGCTTCAACAAACTCAGCCACGGTTTTATATCGAGAGGGCCTTGCGGAACGTCCACGTAGACTCGATTGAGACCGACCGGTCCACGCAGAGACGCGAAATTCGCCATCGCATCCGTGCCCGCCGCTGTCGGCAAGCGAAAGCCGCAGTTCAGTAGCCGATACCAAACCGCGGCCGTGGATTTGTGGTCGCTAAAGCCGAGCACCTCGATGTAATCCACTTTACCGAGCGCAACATCAACCGGCAGTTCGTGTGTAAGCGTTGCGTCTTTTACCGGATCTGGAAAAGTGTCGTAAGGATGAACGTAGCCCACGAGAGCATCTTGTTCATGAGCCATATCCGCCACGGCTGCGTTTGTCGGAACGAGGCTGGCCGCCGCGGTCGTGGGATAACCCGCGTACCCCGGAATAAGAAAATGTTGAGTCAGGTTGAGCAAGCCGAGGTGTCCCCAATAGCTCGTGTGGAATTCCTGGCTATGAAGCAAGAGCGTAGACGCGGTCGATGCCGGATCAGGCTTGGTACTGAAGTAAGCGATGTCGGGAATGCGCTGCTCTTTGTTGACGATCAGATCTTCGACAATGGAAAGATTTTCGGCCGCAGCCTGTGCGACCAGATGTTTCGGCGTGTTGCGATAGGCGCCTCCGTAATTCATGTGCACATGGACATCACCGCTGACCCAGTGGGATTGCGCCTGTTGGGGCAAATCGAGCGATCGAAGCTGAACGGTGAGCTTCGAGGTTTGATCCGCCGTCACTTTGGCCACCTTCTTCTCTACGCGATATTCGAAACCCTTCATGACTTCGACGTCGACTCGTCCGACCGGAACGGTTAACTCGGCGTTGCCGGAAATGTGGAAATAATGCGCTTCGAGAGTTCGTTCCGCGCGAACGAAGTTGTCGTCGGCATGCATCCACGCGTCATCCGGAGCGTATGCGCGGCCATCCTCTCCCGTGACGAAAATTCGTGCTGGCATAGGCTGGCCTGATGAATCGAGTATTTGTAGGATAAGACGGCCCATTGGACGCAGGTAACGCCTCTCTCGTGGCATCACTTGCCTCTGAGCCCCGCCTTCAACTTCCTGCGTCCACAGGGAAGTGTTCCCATCGCGGTTTGAAATAAAAGCGATCTTCGTCCCATCGGGCGACCAGCGGGGATTGACGTTGTCGAAATCCCCATATGAGAGCGGAAACGGATCCCCGCCAGAAGCAGGCATCTCCCAGAGCTGATGCCATTGCTGGCCTAGGTACGAGGCGTAGACGATCCTTTTGCCGTCGGGAGAGAAATCTGGACGAGCCTTCCACGTCGTTTCTTCGTAGTGAATCTCGCGTGCCTCCGCGCCGGCCTTGGCTTTCATTCGCCAGAAGCCCCCGGTGCCGTACATATGCCCGCGATTAGAGACGAAGATCAACTCCGTTCCGTCGGGCGACCACGCGGGGCTGATCTCGTGATCGAACTCGCTGTAGTAATAGCGCGGCAAGGTGCTGCGGGTTTCTCCAGTGACGCGTTTTGTATCGCTCAGCTCACCGTTCGCGAACTGAGCTATAAAGATGTGAAAGTGTTTCTGAAACGAGGTGGACACAAAAGCAATACGTTTGCCATCCGGCGAGAACCGCGGCTCGACGTTTACTGCGCCACCCGAAGTAAGCTGGCGCGATTGCCGAGTCTCAAGATTGAGGGCCCACAACTCGATTGCATCCTTGGCATACGTAGAGTAGACGACCCAGCGTCCGTCGGGCGAGCAATCAGGCTGATAGTCATAACCAGCGCCGGCGGTGAGTTGCTCGGCGACAGTGGAATCACGTTGCTGCTTCCACAACGAGCCCGCCATCGAGTAAACCAGAGATTGCGAATCAGGCGACCAGGCAACCGAACTCGGTCCAGTGGTCAACTGAGGCAGATACATTTCGCGGAAGTAATAAGGATGTGGCAGATCGATCTGCTTCAGCACGGGCTCGCGCTGCGCCAAGAGCGCCAGGGATGTCGCCAACAGTATCAGCAGCCTGATTTGAAATCGGCTCGACAAAAACACCTCCGGGACCGAAGGCGGATTATATCGGAGGTTTCAGGGCGAGAAACTGTAGAAATGGATCTTGCTACGTTTTGCTATCGCAAGCATTTGCTGGGATCAACTACCGCAAGCGCAGCACCAGGAGCACCACGGTGAGTGCAACGATGAGTACGGTTCCAATGGTGTAGATGTTGGATGCGAGCCAGCCCTTCTTCTCGCGATTTTCAAACTTCGCAAGGAAAGCTGGAGCCTGGCCGCTGGCCAGAGGCGCAGGGCTCTCGCCCGAGAGTCGCGCAGCCTCGCAATCCAAGCACAAGGTACGGCCTTCGGACACTGGGAATCCGCAGGCCCCGCATTTGCCAATCTTATCGAGTTCGGGCGGCCGAACTGGATCAGGCGGATTGTCTGTCGTTGTGACTTTTTCAGTGGCGGCGGAGTCTTTGGTCGCTGCGGGCGTGCTCTCCTCGATCTCGGGAGGTGCAGACTCCGGCTCGGATTTATGCTCCGCCGCTTCTGTAATTACCTGATCGTTTTTTGTGGCAATCTCTTGGTGCGCACGCTTTGCTGCATCCGCATGTTCCAGGCCAGTCTGCACCATTTCGGCCAACCGCTCTAACGCCGTGACATCGCGCTCTTCGAAAGCGTTGGCCCGGCCGGCCAACAATTCGAAAACGCCAATCACTGCTTTTTCGCGAATCAGCGGGACTACCATTACTGACTTGATGCCAAGAGCGCGGCAACTCTCGCGATTGACTCGCGAATCGGTTTCGGCGTCGTCGCAGCGCAGAACTTGACGGGTGCGTACGCTTTCGCCGGTTAGGCCCGACTTCATTTGCACCTCCGCTCCAAGCGCCGGCGCCGAGGGTCCGGCGCTGGCACGGCAAATCATTTCGCTGCCTTCCAGCAGTGCAATGGCCGCACCCGATGCGCCCGTTATGTATTGCGCGCGCTCAGCCAGCAACTGCAGCGCCGCTTCGAGATCACGCTGCGCCATCTCGGTAAGGGATTTGCCCACATCATCCGCAGTAACCCGGGAGAGTGGAACGGAACCTTCCACGGGCACCGAAGCGGACGGAGGAACTCCCTGCGCGCTGGCAGGCGTCGTTTGATCGAGGATGGAGTAGTGATCCACGGGCTTCTACGTATTATCGCTGGAGTTTTGCTGGATGCAAGCAGAGTTTTAGAAGAACAGCAATTCCTCGTTTGTTCGGAACAGCTAGTCCGAAATTGCCTGGCGGCCACCGAATGTCCCTGATTCGTATCAGGATGTGGCTTCAGCCATAAAACAAACGTTCCCCAATAACTTCGGCTTCACCCGCTGCTCTTTGCTGGCCTCCAGGCAGACTGTTCGACGCGCCGCTTGTGCCTTCACTTCTTCTTCGGCGGCAAGAACTTCTTTTCAATCGAGGCCACCACCACATAATTTGGGTCGACCATTTCATTCAGATGAATCTTTGCGACCTTGGACAGAAGTTCATACGCATCCAACTCGGACAAACCATAATCCTGATGAATCCAGCCCACCAGCTCAGTGAAAGCAATGCGCACGCAATCGTCCAAAGGACGATACGCGCCGACGGCCATAATCGCGTCATCATTCTCGAAGCGTGGCCAGCTGATCTTCTGGCCCTTGATGACGTTCACTTGCACCCGCGCATGCAGCGGGACTTCGATGGCAGTGCCCGCGACCTCGCCATCTCCCATGGCCGCATGCCCATCACCCATATACAGCAAGCCTCCGGGAACATTGACCGGAAAATAAACCGTGTTGCCGACGCTGGCTTCGGGAGAATCCATGTTGCCGCCAAATTCGGCCGGCACAATCGAACTGCGCGCCTCGCCTCCGGCGGGGGCAACCCCAATGCACCCGAAAAACGGATGCAACGGAATCTTGACCGAGAACTTTGAATCCAGTGCCTGGAATGTTGCGGTGTTTGAAGCGTGGTCGATGGGATAAAACCAGATCTTCTCAGGCAACGGCGGATGCAGCATGGGCGTGTAGTTCGTCTCATTCAGCGCACCAAAACCCGGCGCAAATGCGCCAATGCCCTGATCGCCGTCCACTTCGAGATCAAGAATCTTCACTACCAAAGTGTCACCCGGCTCCGCACCCTCAATATCAAAAGGACCCGTAAGCGGATTGTCGCCTTTGGTCATGCTGAGTGTGTCTCCCGGCTTCTTGATGGCATTGCCGAAACAGTCGAGGGTATTGGTGTCGAGAATGTCGCCGGCTTTCAGCCGGGCAACTGGCGCGACCGAAGCGTAAACATATTTCACGTCGTTGATCGTGGCATGATACTTCACAATGTTGCCGGGCGCGGTCTGCGCCAGAGCATTGACAGAGCAAAGGGCCAGTAAGACGAAGATTAGAACTTGAGTTTTCAAGTACACCCCCTCATGAATCCAAACTGCTTCAACTGAGGACGGTCAGCGCTGAAGATCAGTTTGTCGCCACTAATACGAGTTGCACAGTTTTGGACGAAAGCCGCCGATTTATCCAGATGTCGAGGACTAATCAATGCAAGGGGCGGGCTGCCTCGCCGTCGTTCCAGCTTGGGGGATCTCCGCCAGAGCTCGGAAGATCTCCAGCCCAAGGCACTGGCCGACGCGTACCATTTCGTCGGCGCCAGCCGATGGTCCCCCGACTCGAAGCACAGCATCGCATTTTTTCAGGAGCCGAAGCGCGATAGGATGAAATATCTCGTTGAACGCTTCGTCGCCGATCTTCAGCGAGCCTGCCAACTCGACCAGTGGAAGCGCCAACCACTCGCCCAAGAGTGGGATGTGGCCTGCGCGGAAAATAGGTAGCGCATAGGATTCCATCTCCCGGACGTTCCTTTTAATCAAGTCAGGGTCGTCGTTCGTGCCGGAACGGTAGGGACCCGCAATTAATATCATCATCGCTTTACCTCTCATTAATTCGGCCTAACCAGCTACACACAAATTACTCCAAAGGGTATCTCCCGAAACCGAACGCGATATTCTTGTCAATGAACGCACGCCAGCCACGCCCATCCTACAAGCAAAGTCGCGAGCGTAATTGGCAGACCAACCCGGAAATAATCCCAGAAACCAATCTCCATCTCTGGCTTGGCGGTCTCAACCACAATGAGATTGGCCACGCTTCCCGTGATCGTGAGATTGCCGGCAAGAGTTGAAGCCATGGCCAGAGCAAGCCAGCCAGTGTGCGGGTTGCTGAAACCGGGAACCAACGACTTCAGCAGCATTACGGCGGGGACGTTGCTGACGATATTGCCGAGCAGAGCAACCACTATCGTGAACGTGCCCAGCTTTTGCAGATTCCAGTGTTCCGCCAGCCCCAGCAATTGACGGACAATCCCGGCATCTTCCGCTCCGCCTACGATCAAAAACAGTCCTACAAAAAATACCAGCAGCCCCCAGTCGACTTCCTGATAGAGCTTCCGGGGCTCCAGCGTTCGGGTGATAAGAAGCGCGGCTGCGCCCAGCGCCGCCATCATCGCGGGAGGCACGCCGAGAAAAAATCCGAGAACAACAGCGGACACCACAATGAGAGGCTTGGTGAGATGCGAGAGATCGAGCGCGGGCAGCGGGATCTTTTCTTCCGTTTCGGGCGCCAGTTGAATGTTGCGCATGTGAATCCAGTGCAGGACCGCCCAGTCGAGAAAAAGTCCAATCACCGCAATCGGCCCCAAATGAAAAAGGAAGTCGTAATAACGAATGCCGGAGAACGATCCAATCAACATGTTCTGCGGATTTCCAGTGATCGTGGCCACGCTCCCGATGTTCGACGCGGTGGCGACGGCAAGCATATAGGGCAACGGCTGCAGCCGCATGCGGCGAGTGATTCCGAGCACAAAGGGCACCATAACCAGGCAGACAATATCGTTCACCAGGAACGCGGAAAGAAATCCACACGTAAAAATCACCGCCGGCAGCAGATGAGTTGGCCTCAACCGCTGTAAGACTATTTCCGCATTCCACTCAAAGAATCCCACCAGGCGCAGGTTGCCCACGATCAGCATCATCGAAAACAGAAGCACGAGGGTGGAGAAATCGATGAAATGCAGCGCATCCGAAGGCTGCACCACGCGAAAGGCAATCATGGCGACGGCCCCAATGATCGCCGCGCCTGTGCGATCGATCTTCAGGCCGGGAAATTTTCCAATGGCGAAGACCAGGTAACTCGCCAGAAAAATAACGTAAGCTGCGACCACCTGGGCATCTGGGACGGCCGTCGGGGGAATTAGAGACATGTTGACGGCAGCAGAATAACAGGCCACCGGCAAAGGACGGAACCGCCGCAGTTACATTTGGTGAAACGTGCCTTGCTGCGTTTTCAGAGCAGATCGTCGCGATGGCGAAGCCAATCCAAAAACATCTGCTCGATTGGCTTGTCGTAGGTCATCATTACGTGGCGGATGGTGTGGCCGCTTACGAAGTGGCAGACTTCCTCGGCGAGGTTCTTGGCGTGGTCTCCAGCGCGCTCAAGCGATTGGGTCATGAAGATGACTTGGAGGCTAGCCTGGCGCTGGGAGCCTTCGGGATTTTCAATGTGGCGAAGAAAGATCAGATTGCGCAGGCGGTCCATCTCGGCATCTGCGCGCAACACATCCACGGCTTTTTTCACGTCGCGAGTTGCAAATGCACCGCCGACATCGGACAACATCTTTTCCAGAATCGTCGCCATGTGGGTGAGATCGCGCGTGTCCTGGGGATCGATGCGCGGGCCCGCGGATTGCGCACTGCTGGCAAAGCTGAGCAGTAAATCTCCGATGCGCTCCAGGCTGATCATGAATTTCATACAGGCCAGCAGCTCGCGAGCTTCGGTCCCGTTCACTTGCGTGATGGCAAGGGTGACTCCGTCGTCGATTTCCCGGTCGAGAGTGTCGAGTTCCTTTTCGCGTTCGCGAATGGTATTGAGCAGGGGCGAAGAGCCGGTCGCGATGCCCTCGGCGGCGGCCGCAGCAGCATTCTTGGCCACGGCGCATGCCTCAATGGTTCGCTTTACCAGGTGCGAGTAGGCGAGCTGCGGCACGGGAACGTTCACGGGGGCAGAACTCATTGCGACTTCCCTCGGCTCACGGAATGGCGGACGCACAACAGTCGATCGTCGGCGCTGCCGTCCTGCACTGATGGTCACAGTACAAGCATAGGTTCTTTGTTTCAAGGATGTTGTTAAAAGCTTGTAAATTCTTGGGTTCGAGACGATGAGCATGGACCCGATCCGAGGAAACTAGTCTCGCGCGGAGGCTGGCGAAGCATCGGTCGCCAGCGGGAGGATAAACAAGAACACCGAACCATGATTCAGTTCACTCTCGGCACGAATCGTGCCTTCGTGAGCCAGGACAATGTGTTTCGCGATGGCAAGTCCCAAACCCGTGCCTCCAGATTCGCGAGAGCGAGCCTTGTCCACGCGGTAAAAGCGCTCGAACAAGCGCGGCAAATGCTCAAAGGGAATGCCCGGACCGAAGTCGCGGACGTAGAACTCGATTCCATGCTCGGACCGCCTAGCCCCGAGCACCAGACGCCCGCCCGACGCAGCGTACTTGAGCGCGTTGTCAATGAGATTAGAAAAAACCTGATGAATGGCCTCGCGGTCGGCACTTACCAAGTCGGGCGCCGAGTCCTCCACTTGCAAATCGATGCCATGTGCGCGCGCCAGTTCCCGGAAGTTCTGCACCGCTTCGTGTAAGATCTCCGCCGCTGCCACGGGCTGGATGTCAAAGCGCTGCTCGCCCGATTCCACCCTCGCCAGAGTCAGAAGATCTTCAGTCAATCGCGACATGCGATTGGCATTCTTGCGAATAATCTCCAGGAACTCGCGCGAGTGGTTATTTTCTGGAGAACTATCGAGCAGGGTTTCGGCATAACCCTGAATGGACGTCAGCGGAGTTCGCAGTTCGTGGGAGACGTTGGCGATGAAGTCGCGCCGAGTTTTCTCTACACGCTCGGTCTCGGTTAAGTCGCGCAAAACAGCGACGGCGCCTCCCCCCGGCATGGGAGCGGCGGTCACGTCAAAAGTGCGGGCGGGAACAATGGAGGTAGCGCGGGCCGTGACCACTTTGCGGGCGACGCTTGCTCCCCGCACCGCACGCAGGAAATCGGGATCTCGCACCGTCTCAACGATGGGCGCATTCAACCGCGTGCCCTGCGGAACCAGGCCATCCATACTCTGGTTGGCCCATTGGACGCGGTCGTCAGGGCCGACCGCGATGACTGCGTCTTCCATACTGTTCAGCAGGGTTTCAAGCTGGCGCTGGCTGTTCCGTAGCGCCGCGAAGTTATTTTCCACGTGACGCGCCGTTTTATCGAGAGCGGCTGCGACCTGTCCAATTTCATCTCTTGAATCTTCAGCAATACGGGCCGTGAGTTCACCTCCGGCTAGTTTGTTGGCGAACTCGACGATGCGGTGCAGACGCCGCGCCGTGAATTGGGCCAAAACGCCCGCCAGCACGAGTGCAACCAGGAATGCGAGGGCCGAACCAACCAGGAGCGTTTTTCGAAGTTGCGATGTGGCGGCTTCGAGGTCCGACAGCGGATACGCGAGGCGGGCCGCGCCGCCGGAAACTGGCGCCGCGACATAAAGAAAGTCGATTCCTAAGGTCCGGCTTGTCCGCGTATCGCTTCCGACGTCGCCTTTCAATGCTGCAACAAACTCGGGCGATTGCGCGAGATTGTCCATCGCCGACGCAGTTGCTTCCGAGTCACCCAGAACTTTGCCCGTGACATCAATAACGGTTGCGCGGGCTCCGGCCGCATGGCCCTCTTGCGACACAATGTCCTGAAGACTGTGTTCGCGATCAGTATTCACCCGGTTCGCGAACATCACTGTTTTCTGCCGCAGACTGCGATCGATTTCCTGTCGAAGTGAGTTTTCCCAGGCGCCCCGAACGGAAAAATCAAGAGTCACCGTGGCTGCCGCGATCACCAGGGCGAAGGCGGCCAGCAACCGCAAGAAAAGCCGTCTCCTCACTTGGGGGCCTCAAAACGGTATCCCGCCCCCCGCACGGTCTTCAGATAGCGTGGGCTCTCTGGATCGGGTTCGATTTTTTCGCGAATGCGGCGGACATAGACATCCACCGAGCGCGGTGTGACGTAAGCTGTGTCACGCCAGACAGAGTCAAGGAGTTGGTCGCGAGTGAAAACGCGCCCGATGTGGCGCGCGAAATAGTCGAGCAGACGAAACTCGGTCGCGGTCGTCCCGACGAGCTGACCGCGTACTGTCAGAGTCATCGCGCTGGGATCAATCTCGATTTCGCCCACCTTCAACGGAGACTGCGAGAGCGGGCGCTCGAAACGGCGCAATACAGCTTTAACGCGTGCTACCAGCTCGCGCGGGCTGAAAGGCTTGGGAATGTAATCGTCGGCACCAAGCTCCAAGCCGAGGATGCGGTCGGCCTCTCCGCTCTTTGCCGTCAGAAAAATTACGGGCGTCGACGCCAGCAATGGCGTTTGCCGGATTTGACGGCACAGCTCGAGACCGTCTCTTCCCGGCACCATGATATCCAGAATGAAAAGTGTAGGGCGTTGCCGTTCCGATTCCATTACCACAGTGTTCCCGGTTGGAAATACTTTAACGGCGAATCCCGCGCCTTCCAGATGATGCCGCACTAGCCGGGAAATATCCGGATCGTCCTCAACCACGAAGATGCTTGGTTTCACACGGGTATTGTAGCCGGGAGATGGGAATCTTGCCCCGATTGTAACCAGATTGAAACATTTCACCTGCGACCGGAGTCCGTGCGGGCCGGGTCTCGAAAGTGTTTCCCTCCAATTCGGAACCATCCGAGCCATGCCGCAACCCGACAAATCTGGGCCCACAGGACAAACCGGGTGTACGATGCTCTATGAAACGAATCAGCGCTTTCTTGCGATTTCCCGGCGCGCTCGTGTTCGCCGTGCTGCTATTCCAGGGCTGCAACGCACTCAATCCCCTTTGCGGAAGCGCTCGTCCATCCCCCATCATCGGGTCGCTCTCTCCAAGCACGGCGACATTCGCAGAGGTGCAGAAAGGCCTTCCTCTCATTGTGAACGGCAGCCAATTTGTTTCAGCTTCTGTCGTGGTCATCAATGGAACGACGATTAGCACCCTGGCCACAAGCAGCCAGCAGTTGCAGGTGACGGTCACGACTGCGGTGATTTCAGCTCCTGGAACGGCGACCGTGAAGGTCAATACTCCCAGCGGAAACTCGGGGGATCTCGGCTGCTCGAGCGGTGGGACCAGCAAAGCACTCATCCTAACGATCACGTAGACCAGGGCAACAAAAAAGCCACGCTGCACCTGGTCACGCTCGCCTCAGCTTCTCCGACTCTGCATCGTGGCGCCGAGTAGCTTGACTCGCTGCGTAATGCAGCAACCCGCTTAAGGTCAGAATTGCCCGGCGGAATTACGTCGTTGCGTTCGTTGAAGGGCAGCGCTTCGCAACACTAACGGCATCAGATCGGCGTATGAATTCGAGCCC
>Ga0210383_10001999_pt1 | contig 18519 bp, 15 predicted proteins | sample IncBWC14OmetaG_FD_160072 | JGI IMG/M metagenome (GOLD analysis project Ga0210383, IMG submission 160072) | Forest soil microbial communities from Barre Woods Harvard Forest LTER site, Petersham, Massachusetts, United States - Inc-BW-C-14-O ...
ACTCCTCCAGCCTACTTGAGCGCCTTCTGGACGGTGGCCACACTGTGATTGCCGGGCGCTTGGCGGGCGCTTTCCGCAACATCGGGCGCGACCGCACCGCGGATGAAATAATCGACACCATGTCGGCTGCCGGCTTTGATGTGCGCGAGACGGATCCCTTCACCAATCAAGCTCCGGTTCCTATCGCCGCGCGCGAGACTTCTCCTTACGTCAATCGGATACGGCTCATGTGGCAAGCGATGCGAGAATTAGTCATTGAGCGCTTTCCGGAAGCTCCGGGGTTGCCGCGCAATCTCGAGGCCTATACCAAGCGCGTCAACGACGCCTACGTCACCGACGCCTACCACTCGCTGTCAATCGAAGGCTATCGGGTCAGCCGCGAGTTGATCGAGCGTGTGCGCAGCGGCGCATGGAATCCGGAAATTGACGAAGACGACCGCGAGCACCGAAATGCCATGGCCGCCCGCGGCTACTGGCTCGCTTTCCAAAGCGTGAGGGAAAGTGTCGGTAAAGTCCTCGAAGGCCAGAACGCCGGGGCGGTCGTGCACGACGATCACCGCGTTTGGTACCGCGAGCTTTTCGCGCCGAGCGTCACCGCTGGCATCCTCAAAGCCTCGGACCTCGCGGGCTATCGCACAAGCCAGGTCTATATCCGGAAGTCGATGCACGTGCCACCAAACGTCGAGGCGGTCAGGGACGCTATACCGGCTTTTTTCGACCTGCTGCGCGAGGAAAACAACGCCGCTGTCCGCGTTGTGCTGGGACACTTCATCTTCGTCTACATCCATCCCTATATGGACGGGAACGGTCGCATCGGGCGCTTTCTCATGAACGTGATGATGGCGTCAGGCGGCTATCCGTGGACGATCGTGCCGGTCGAAGAACGCACCGGCTATGTGTCAGCTCTCGAAAAGGCGAGCGCGGCCGAGAACATCGTGCCGTTCACTGTTTTCCTGGCGGACCTTGTCAGAAAACGCCTCGCAGGAGAACCGCTTCCTTCAGTTCCAAGGAATGCTTCCTAGGCTCTAATGCTGAACGCGCATTCTTCGGATCGCCCGCGGCTTCTTGGCACTGAGCCGACTCCTTGTCACGATTGGTATGGTTGGCAGTGGCTGGCGAGCTTAGAAGTAGAGGTCTATCGTAAGAGACATGTCGACCGATGACACCGCTCAAAGGCGAATACCCTACTTTGACGACTTTGTTAGCTTCTATGAGCAATCACCTCTAACGTTTCCTGGTGCAGATATCTTATGCTGCGGATCGTCCGGTACGGTCAGTCGCATAGCTGCCCTCATCAATGTGCTTTGCATGATGAGGGATCATGACAAACGCTTTCCAATTTCTCGCATAATAATCGCATTATCTCCCACTTCAACTGACGATTTCGAACGTAAGGAATTGAGCTTGCACAACGCGGTGTTGGATGTGATGACGCATCTCCACGGTCCCGAAGCTGCGGTAAGTCAGGCTCTCTTCTTGAAAGAACTCGTTCGCATAACACATTGTCCGAATTTCGAGGTAGACACGCCAGTTACTCTCATCGAAAACGCCGAGCGATTTTCCGTTCTCATCTTTCTCGATGCCGCAAGGTATAGACACAGCGGACTTCGAATCGCACGACCTGGCAGTCCGACTGCGCTGATTTCGGAGGATCTGTGGGTACATCATCTCCGATCGTTCGCCAACCGTTCGGTTACCGCAGCCGCGCAGAGAACCTGCTATGTCGCACTAGACGCCGCAGAGAATTCACCATACAGGCCTGACAACGCCGAAACTCTTCGAGCCGTTGATGGGTGTGGCATCCTTGGAAGTCGAATCATCGATGACCCGCGCGAGATCGTAGTCACAAAGCTCGATGCGTGGACCAAACGAGTGCGGGAAGGGCTCCTAGGCCAAGTGTTCTCAGAGATCGACGCCCTGCCCGCGTCCCTAAATCCAGAGAAGCGACTTCTGAAAATTCAACTGGTCAGCCAAGCGGGACTGCCCGTCCAAATGCTTGAGTTCCTTCATCAGGAGGAAGCAGATATAACTGAGATCAATCCGGATGTCCTCGTCAAATTTTCTCGCTTTGCTCAAGATGCGGGAGATCTCGACCTCGCTTCGAGGTTTCTCACACACGCGATCCCTTCATTAACTTCCGAAGAGGATCTGGAGCTTGCACTATCGATCTGCTCTGAAATCGCTGATACAGTGCTTGAAGACGAGTGCTCGCGGCAACTCGGAGCGCTCTTTCCCAATTCCCATCAACTGTACCGGCAACGTCTCACGAATCTGATCGAATCCCGAAAATACACTGAAGCCGGCACGATGGCTGGTAATCCGATTCCCGGCTTCTCTGTTGAAGTTCTTGACTACTATAAGAGACTGATGTCAGAGCTGCAGAGTACGTCCCAGCCGGACTACCCATCCACACTTGCCACCATCCGAGCACGCTGGCCGACGCTGCTTGAGGACGGAGTACTAATCTGTGCTGCAGATGCGCGAGCACGCAATCTTCCGATAGAGTCCCTACGCCTCCTATCGGCCGGCGCGCCGGTCGGCCGAATGTCGCACCGGCTCGCCATTTCGTATCTTCGCTCCGTTGAACGAGCGTTCATACAAGGAGCTGACCGAAGTACGACCGATGAACTACTGCGCGATGCCGTCTTAGAGTTGATCGCATACCTTTCGCGCAATCCTGCTGACGGCACTATGAGGGGAGGGCTGATAACGGTCCTTTCCCCACCAATCAGCGGAACATCTGGACTCGGCCTCATAGCTATCAGCGCGCTCGAACTGTCGACGGGTGGCGTGACGATCCGGCCCCAGGCAATCCGCGAACGACAATCGATTGACCTGCGCGACCTCGTGAAATTTATGGAACCTATTCTGGACTGGATGGCTAAGCAAAGCCCTTTGGCGATCGGACGGTGCAATTTGCCCGCTGAGATCCTTGCCGTACCCGCTGACAATTTGATTGGTCCCCTGGAGCGCTTACTGCAGAGCGAGGCAAGCAGGCTGACGACTGAGACAGATCGGCTCAACTTTGAGAAGCTACTTTTTGCCGCAGCTCTGATTGCGCGCCATTCAAGCAACCCTGACGACGACTTGCACTTCCTTCACTTGGGTGCCAGCAAGCTGGCACTAGCTGGACGTGTCCAGAGGGCGCGTGATCTCGCGGAAGAGATTCTTCAGATGGCGGATGAGGATCCTCGCCGGATACGCATCGCTTGGTACGCCTTTGCAGACATATATCAGCGCGTGCAGAATCCAGTCGAAGCACTGTTGGCGATGGCGTGTGCGCTCGCATGCAAAGCAGAAATAACAACCGAGCAAGCTTGGTATGAAACGTATCTTCTGATTCGATTGCTACGCGATCTGCATATGACGGGAATCGCCAAATCTCTCCTGCCATTCGCTGATGGCTTAGTTGAAGAACTTGGACCAGAAGGCGAATACCGACATCGGTTTGTCACTCTCGAACTTAGTGTTCGTCTCATTGATTTGCTCGATGCCAGTTCGGCTTCGGAAGTTGAACTGCGGGGATTTGTTAGCGCTGCCAGCAAACTTTGCACCAACGTCCTCGAACGAAATGACGAAATCGCCCCGGCAGCGACTCTCTTAGCCCAAAGCATATACATCTGTCAACGGCGAGGATTTACTTTGCCCGATGATGCACTTGCCACGCTACAGCTGGTTTTGGCGAAGGTTGGAGACACTCTCTCAGCGTTTATCCGAACGCTTACGGTCCAAACACCGAATGTCACCGATGTTCTCAACCTTGCTCAGAGACTTGAGCCAGCGAGATACGCGAGCGACACAGGTTTTGACCTCGGATATGTCGTGATGGCCGCGCGTCGTCTGTTGGACTCCAGCCAAGCGGCAAACGATTCTCTACAGTGTGCGATGGCAATCGAGCTTTTGGCAGACCAAGCCTTGAGAAGGCACACTGGAATCAGCCCAACCGACGATGCCCTCCATGGACTCCCTACCTCGGTCCATGAACCTGGAGAGTTCGCTCAGGAATATTCGAGGCTAGGAATTCGTGTTGTGTTGCTGGGCCTTAGCGCAAACCGCGATCTCGTTCGCGTGACGGCCCACGAGGGCGTCTTAGGTACGGTCGTACGTGAGGGTTCAGAGGTTTTCTCGAAGGCTAGGCTCGACCAATGGTCAAAGCGATTCCCGCATGGCTATGCCGATATTTCAGAAACCGACAATCTCTTCTATACGAGCATGCAGGGTCTGGGCTTGACGATTGAGGAAGCCGGGCGCTCGCTTTTCGTCATGGATGCCGCGCTTGCGGGATTGCCACCGAACGCGATGCTCGTATTCGGTGAATTTGTTGGACGTACAATGCCTGTGGCTGCGGCGCCTTCATTGGCATGGCTTAGGTCGGCTCGTAGCGAGCGTCGAAAAACGAGCGGTCAAAGAATCGCATGGATACCAACTGCTGTCCGAGAAGAAAGCGGCTCCGCACTGAGAATGATAGCAGAGCGATTAGAACCGACATTTTCATGTCATTCCATTCAGTTGATGTCCAGCTCGGAGATTCCATCAAAACTCGCGGGATCAAATCTCGTCATAGTCGCCGCGCATGGCCGCATTGTACCTGAGGGCCGATTCTTTCAGGTGGTCGCTGACGAAGCCAATTTGAGGCTAACGTCGGATGACCTGTCGAAAGCCCTTAGTAGTGTTGAACTCGTAATCCTCTTTGTGTGCAGCGGGGGCCGCTATGACCTGCACCCTTTTTCAAACACGACCGTCGGCCTCGCTAGGGACCTGCTTAGTCGCGGGTGTAAGACGGTGATAGCGTCCCCTTGGCCATTGGACGCACGGGTTCCCTCGCATTGGCTTCCCCAGTTTCTAGCGCTCTGGGACGGAGGGTCTTTGGTAGTTGATGCAAACTTCGAAGCGAATAAGGCGGTCGAGAAGGCAATGGGCAATTCCCCCGTCCGTTGCCTAGCGATGACAGTTTTTGGTGATCCGCTTCTGATTAGAGAGTCATAGACCGCCGTAGCGCAGAGAGTCGGCTTGGAGCAGTAAGTACGTAGCGCTTGGTCCAACGAGTTGGCGGCACCCGGGACGCAATCTTGCCGGGATCCTGATCCCCGGCTCGAAGAAAGCGCAACGAATTCCACTTCCTTCGAGGATATCTGGCCCAAGCCTCCCTGTGCCTTCTACCGCCGCATTGTCGGCAATACGGGAGTGAACTAACCAAGGCCGGAACGTCTCCGTCGCTCTCTCCCAGACTCATAGCACAGGGATCTCGCACGGTAGTTCGCTTCTTTGTTGTTTCTCCATTGTGGCCCCGCACGACGACCGTGACATTCGATTGCTACTCTTTCTTTCTGCCGCTCATTTCCCTGGGCACGGCTTCGGGCTAATTCCTGCGCCCGGCAGCTTCGCGGCTTCTGCTTTCCCGGCTCCTCACCGAGAACCCTGGGTCCCTCCCGGAATGCAGCCGCTCGCCTTGGGAGCAGAAGCCCTCGCTTTTGGGTGCCCCAGGAAATGGGGCAGAAAAAGGAGAAATAGCATGTACCTCAATTCAGTCACAATCGTCGGGTTCGTCGGAGCAGATCCGGAGCAGCGTCAAGCGAAGGGCAACGGCACGAAGTTCACCGTTCTCTCGGTCGCCACGCAGCGCTCCTGGAAGAACGCGCAGGACGAGTGGTCCTCGAAGACCGAGTGGCACCGCGTCGCGATCTTCCGTCCGCGCCTTGCGGATTACGTCCTCGCGAACGTCAAGAAGGGCTCGCATATCCTGGTCGAAGGCAGTCTCATCAGCTCGGCCTACGAGCGGGCGAACGGCAAAGGCAAGAAGGCCGAAACGCTGAAGATCACGTCGTGGTCGATTCGTGCCGATGCCGTGCGCAGGCTCGACCGCGGCGAACCGGAGCCCGAGCCGGTCGCGACGGGAACGAATGCTTCTGACGCACCCGGCGAATCCGGCGCGGCTCGCTACTAGGCTCACACCAAACCGGGCCCCGGCACCCGCCGGGGCCCTTTTTTTGTGCTGGCCGATACTCCGACCGCACGCAACGAATTTTGCCGGTCGTGCCGTCCGCGTAGCAGCATCCTGTCCCCCGCGCCCGGCCGGATTTCCGGGCAGGCGAGCGTAGGGAACATCCGGAAACGTCGGAGCGCTCCATGATGACCGGGTCGACCTGCGACTGCCTGGTGTGCCAGCTGGAGAAGAGCCTCATCGCCGAACTCGGTGATGAACGCGCGGGCGAAGAATATCGGTTGCTGACGGCTTCCAGCACAATCCTTTCTCGTTTTGCGAACTCCCTGGAACTCATCGGACAACTTCACACTCCCGGCACTTCGAACCACGGCCCATCGGGCGATCTCATACTCCTGGAGCTCTTGCGCTCCAGCCGCGAATCAGGCGTCCATTCGATATGGCAGCAAATGCTCCTTCTGGTCTTCATTCCGACCATTCATCGCACGACGAGCCAGATTGCCGCGACGTTCCCTTCGCTCGCGCGTGATGATATCTCGCAACACGCGCTCGCAACTCTCCTGGAATTCTTGCGTTCCCGAGAACTGCACACACGACACTCGCATATTGCGTTCACGATCGCACGTAAGGTCCGCCGCCTCGCTTATCGCTGGGCCATTCATGAATCGCGGGCAGCGGCATCTGACGACGGAGATCAAAGTCCCATGGTGTACGCAGCCGATGTGGGCGCCCCGGACAGTCTTCACGCCGAGATTTTCCTCCATCAGTTCTTGGACCATTGCCAGCGGACCGGATGGCTTTCTTCCGAGGAGCGCGATCTGCTGATTGAGTTCAAGGTGGAAGGTATTTCCTGTCGGGAACTCGCCAGCCGCAACGGTCATTCGGCCGTGGCGATTCAGCATCGCATTCAACGATCGCTCGACCGGCTGCGACGCCTCGCCAAAAGCCCTCCTGAGCCTCTGCCCGAGCAACTTGAGTTGTTTCCACGATGAGTTACCCGTGCCTCTGTGTGCGTCTTCGCGCAAGCTTGCCGCTACGAAAATATTTTTTCTCGCACCCGGTCTATTTTCTTTTTTCGTGGCTGATTAGTAGTGTGAGGGGAGTTCTCGCCGGTTACTCCCGCAAACAGGGCGGCACCGATTCCTTCGGTTCTTGCTCTGTGTCGCGTGCGGCCCGCTGAGGGGATCGACGCGATGGGGGACTACGCTGTCACGGAGCGAACGCTCCAAGTGTGCCTGGGCGGAGGTCCAGGAACCGGCGCGAACAGCCGTCCCTTCATCGTTGTTTCGTCCTCACCCCGAGCCTAATCGGCGGGAACTCCCCTCAAGATTTTCGTTTTTTTGACTTTCAAGAACCGGGAGAACCCCATGATGAAACGCTTTTTTCGCAAGCTTTTGGTTCCTTCGTGGCAACGCAATCTCGTGGTCGTAGTCGGCCTCACTCTTCTGCTGGCGGGCCCAGCTCTCGCGCAGGGTAATTCTCCCTGGGAGAACGCCGTCAACGTGCTTGAGACGGCTTTCACCAGCACCATCGCGCGCGGACTGTCTCTCGTTGCGATCGTCGTGTCCGGCCTGACGTTCGCTTTCGGTGAAGGCGGTTCCAAACGCGTTCTCGCGGGCGTCCTGTTTGGCGTCGGCATGGCCATCGCCGCCGTCAACTTCCTGGCGTGGCTCTTCCCAGCAGCCTGAACACCGACCCTAGAGGAACGCGAACATGGCGGAAGCAAGACGAATCAACAAAGTACATCGGTCGCTGTCCCGGCCACTCACTATCCTTGGGGCCGAGCGAAAGCTGTTTTTCTTCGCCATGTGTCTGGGTGCGGCGACCTTCAACCTCCTCGGCAGCCTGGCGGGAGGTCTGCTGATGTTCCTGCTGCTCTACGGCGTGGCCCGCTGGGCGACCGCGACCGATCCGCAGATCCTGCGCTTCCTGCTCACTGCGGCCCGCCTGCGCACCGAGTATGACCCGATGAAATTTACCCCGATCATGGTTCGAAAGGACGGCCATGTTCAGGCTTAGCCGGATCTTCAAGAACTACGGGGAGACGGGCTCGCTGGGCGAGCAGTTAAATCTTTACGGCTTCATAGGCCCGGAAGCCTTCCTGACAAAGACCGGAGAGGTTGGACTGGTCCTGGAGGTGCGGGGAGTCGACTACGAGTGCCTCGATGGTGGATCGATCGACGGTTTGACCAAGCGTCTGGAGTCGGCTCTAAAGCTGTTTGACGAGAACTGCCGCGTCTATCAATACCTGTTCAAGCGGAACAACGAAACCATCCCGTACAAGCTCTACGACAACCCGGTCGTGGACACGGCCATCAAGAACCGTATTGCCTACCTTGCGAGCAAGGCCGACACGCTGTTTTCGCTTTCCGTCTACTACGTCGTGATTTATCGACAGTTCGAAGTCATCGACAGATTCGCGGGTGTGTTTCGTGAGTTCTCCAAAGGCCCCAAAAGAGGCTTGACCCGGCTTGCCGCGCAGTTCTCGTCCAAGCAGCAAGCCGTCGTGCTCGGCCAGCACATCGACCGCGTGCACGCCCTGCTGCTCGAGAAAACGCGCAGCTTCCTTCTGCAGGTCAGCGACTTCCTTTCCGTCCGCATTCTCGACAAGCAAGAAGCATTCCGCGTTCTGAAGCGCACGCTCAACCTCGATCCTCGCAAGCTCGAAACGGCGAAGCTCAAGCACGACACATTCCTCGACTTCTACCTGCCGGAGTCGCACCTAGAGTGCCATCGCCGGCACCTACGCCTGGACGACTACTACGTCAAGGTGCTGACGCTCAAGGAACCCGCAGCGCAGAGCTTCCCATTGATCTTCAAGCGGCTGCTCGAAGTCGAAGCGAACTTCCACGTCGTGACCGAATGGAAAAAGGAAGACTCCGGCAGGACGCGCCGGACGATCCAGGCCAAACGTCGCCATTTTCACAACACGAAACGCTCGTTTTTCAGCCAGGTAAACATGAACGACGTTCCCGCGCAGGACATGCTTCTGGACGATTCCAAGGAATCCCAGGTCCGGGAGCTCGGCGAGGGAATCAAGGAGATCGAGCTTCAGGGAAACTACTTTGGCCTCTTTTCTCTTACCGTGGTCGTCTACGACGTTGATTTGGCGCGGGTGGACCGGGCGTGCGCGGAGTTCTACAAGGTGTTCAGCGTCCATGACGCGCAGCTCTATCAGGAACGATACAATCTGCTCAATTCGTTCCTGGCCACCGTGCCCGGGAACCATGCCTTCAACCTGCGATATTTGTACCTGCTGAACGCGAACTACGCCGATTTCTCGTTCCTGTTCACGCTTCACTCGGGCGAACCGCGCAACCGCCATCTCCGTCAGGAATATCTGGCGGTCCTTGAGACCAATCACCACACTCCCTACTTTCTGAATCTCCACTATCGCGACGTGGCGCACACCATGGTCCTGGGACGGACCGGCGCCGGAAAATCTTTCCTGCTGAACTTTCTCATCACGAATCTGCAGAAGTACGCGCCGCACACGTTCATCTTCGACCTCGGAGGGAGTTTCGAGAGTCTTACCCAGCTTTTCGCCGGCTCCTACCTTCGGGTGGGCCTCGAGTCCGGAGATTTTAGGATCAACCCATTCTCGCTGGACCCCACCAAGGAGAACCTCGATTTCCTGACGCTGTTTCTCAAGGTATTGATGCAGGGCGAGAGGTCCGGTGAGATCGAAGCTGCGGCCGAGCGGGATCTCTACCACCAAATCGAGAATTTGTATTCCGTCGCGCCCGAGTTGCGCACCTTGGGGGTTCTGGCGAATACCTTGGGCCACGACCTTGCGGGGCGGCTCGCCCGATGGACCCGGGGAGGACAGTTCGGCTTCCTGTTCGACAACGCGGAGGACAACGTTTCGTTCTCGCGCTTTCAGTGCTTCGACTTCCAGAAGATGAGCCAGTACCCGGAGCTGCTGGAGCCCCTGCTTTTTTACATCCTGCACCGGGCGAACGCCGTGATCCGGGGCCGCGAGATCACCTCCGTGTTCAAGGCGTTCTTCATCGACGAAGCCTGGGTATTCCTGAAGAACCCGGCCATCCAGCGCTACGTCGTCGAGGCGCTGAAGACCTGGCGCAAACACAATGCAGCGATGGTGCTATCGACCCAGTCGCTTGACGAGCTGAGGCGATCCGACATTCTGGACATCATCATTGAGAGCTGCGCCACCAAAATCTTCCTCGCCAATCCGGACATGGACCGCGATCTCTACCGTCGCCAATTTCACCTGAATGAAAATGAAGTCGAGATCATCGCGAACCTGATTCCCAAACAGCAGTTTCTGATCAAAACCCCGGAGCTCGCCAAGGTCGCCAATCTCAACGTGGACCCAAAGAGCTACTGGCTCTACACCAACGACCCCTACGACAACAAAAGGCGGAAAGAAGCCTTCGAGGCCCACGGCTTTGAGAAGGGACTCGAAGTGCTCGCGGGAGAGCGGCCCTGATCTCACAAATTCGAACAGCACGACACACTCGCAAAAGGAGCAGACCGATGAAATGGATTCGCAGCTGTGGGCTTCTCGCCGTGTTTTTCCTTGGACAGGCCGTTTTCAATCTCCCTGTTGTGCGGGCCGCAGCGGACGCGGCGCGCGTCGTCAAATATTCGAAGGAAGACATCGTCCCGATACGCGCCAAGCTCCGCTTTTCGACGCTCATCGTCCTTCCCGAGGACGAGGAGATTTTGGACTTCACCACCGGAGACAAAGAGTTCTGGATCATCAACGGCGCACACAACCTCTGCTACGTGCATCCGGCGCAGGCCGGCATTCGCAGCAACCTGAACCTGATTACCGCGAGCGGTCACGTCTATTCGTTCCTGCTGACCGAAATCACGAGCGACACCAGCGCCGAACCCGACCTGAAAATCTTCATCGAACCCAAGGAGGGCTCGGGCGTCGCGCTCGCGACCGGCCTGCGCGGATACGTCAGCGCTGGAGAAGCGGAGGCCTACAAGAAGGAAGTCGACTCGCTGCGCGCCGAAACGGCCGATCAGGTCCGAGCCGCACGGGCGCAGGTGGCAGAGGAGATCAACCGCTTCCGCTCCGCGTACGCGAGCAAGCTTCAGTTCGACTATCCCCTCGACACGAAAGCAGCGCGGGAGCCGTTTCTCGTTTCGGCGATCTACCGCGACGATGCGTTCACCTACATCCGCTCTGCCGCTCGCGAGAAACCCGCTCTCTACGAACTGAAGGACGGCAAGCCTAACCTGATTACCTTCCAGCTTGAAAACGGCGTCTACATCGCTCCGAAGATCATCGATTCAGGCTACCTCGCCATCGGCAAAAAGAAGCTGCCATTCGCGCGGCGCACAGCCGGGAACTAAAGGAGCGAGAGGGATGAACGATATTCCACAAGTCCAGGAAAAGGCACCTAAGCCCGCAGGACTTTTGCCAAAGAACATACAAGCCTGGCTCCTCGTTGGCCTCGCCTTTCTGATGGTCTCCATCATGTGGCTGACTGGAGGCAAGAAACCGCAGGCGCCCGCGAAGTCGATTTCGCAGGCGACTGCCACACCGGCGCCGGCTGAAGTCAACGAGACGAAGATCGCCGAGATGCAGAACCGGATCGAGGACCTGCAGCGCCAGCAACTCGTCGCGCAATCGGCGCTCGCGCAGCAGACGCGCTTGCTCGGCGAGGCGGCCGGAGATTCGCCAACCACCTTGCAACCGGTCGGCGTTAGCGCCCAGCCCGAACAGAGACCGGAAGACCCCATCGTCACGGAGCGGAAGAGGCGCGACTACGTGTCGCTGTTTGCGTCCAATGTGGCGCTCAGCTACCGAACGCCATCCGCTCATACGGTGAGCGAGCCCGAGGGTCCGTCTGCTGCGGCGAGCTCCCCGGGTCCAGAAGCCGACGCCGCGCAGATGGCTCAGTTGCTCAAGCAAATGCAGACTCCGGCCGCGCCTCCGGTGGCGGCTGCGGTGACGAGCGATACCAGCCAATCGACGAATGGGCGGAAAGACGAAAGCAAGAATCCTTCTCCAGAGAATCATGCGACGGGAAAAACCTACGTTCTGTTTGAAGGAACGATTCTTGAGACCGTTCTGATCAACCGGCTCGATGGGGAGTTCTCGGGACCGATGGAATGCCTGCTCTCAAACGACGTCTACTCAAACGACCGTCAGCATCTGTTGATGCCCGCAGGCTCCAAGCTTCTCGGGGAAACCCGAAAAGTCGACACTTTTGGGCAGTCGCGCCTCGCCGTAGTGTTTCATCGCGTGATTATGCCCGATGGCTATTCCGTCAGCCTCGACCAGTTCAAGGGACTCAACCAGACCGGCGACACGGGTCTGCGCGACGAAGTCAACAACCACTATCTCCGCATCTTCGGCGTTTCGCTCGCGATCGGCGCCCTGGGTGCGGTCGCCGAAGCCGGAACGAACGGCTCCCTCAACGCATCAAGTTCCGACCTGATGCGACAGGGATTTGCGGCTAGCACCGCGCAGTCTTCCGCGCAGATTCTCGACAAGTTCCTGAACGTCATGCCGACCGTGACGATCCGGGAAGGCCACCGCGTCAAAGTCTATCTCTCGGGCGATCTGGCCCTGCCCGACTACAACAACCACACCATGCCTTCCGATCTCTAGAAGGCCAAAAAGGAGAACCATCCATGAAGAGAAAGATCCTGCTGTGCCTGCTCGTCTCAGGGCTCGCCGTCGGCGCCGCTTCCGCGCAAATCGGAAGCTCGGTCGTTTATGACCCGACGAATTATCAGAACGCCGTGCTGCGTTACCACCAGCTCGAGCAACACCTCATACAGCTGCAGAAAACCTACGACAAAGTCACTTCCCAACTCAACCTCGCCCTGCAGATGGCCACGTTCATCCGCAACATGCCCGCCCGCTACCGGGCGCTGTTTTCGCAGTGGAGAAACGTGACCTCACCGAATACGTTTGGAAATACGGGATCCTGGGTCAGCGGTATCAACTCCGGTCTTTTTCCCACGGTCAATACTGGCTACCAGAAGGCGACGGCCCAGCTCGGCAAGTACGATCCATTTGAACTCTCGGGAATGGATAGCGCGGAACTGGGGCGCGTGCAGTCGGAGTACGCCTCGGTGGAGCTAGCCGACGGAGCCAACATGGACGCGATGGCCACCATCGGTTCGATTCGCGGGGACGCCGGCGGCGTCGAAACACAGATCTCGAACCTCGAACAGGATTCGTTCTCGGACAGTTCCGATCTCAACGACGAAGTCTCCGTCCTGAACAAAATCAATGCCGCGAACGTTCTCACGCTTCGCAGCATCCAGGACTCGAACAAACTTCTCGCGTCGCTACTCGAACAGCAGACCATCCTCGCCAAGCAGCAGCGCGACCAGGCCACAAGTGCCATCAACACCGATATCGGGCGGGAGGCAAGCATGGCCGGTAACATCGCGCAAGTCTCGACCACCCTTACCAACTCACTTCAAAACTTCCGCATGCCCTAAACGTGTGGATGATCCTGGCCCATGCGCCGGAGGAGCCGACGGCCGTGCAAACCGACTATCTGCAGTACATCTTCCAGGCGATCAATACCCTGCTTACCCAGAACCTCGGTTTCTTCGACACCATGGGCCAGAACCTGTTTCGCTCGTTTGCAACCATCCTCGTTGTCTGGTACGGCGTGAAATCCGCGCTCGCCGCCGCGGGAGGTAGGAGTCCTTTTCACTTCGACAACTTCGCCAGCCTGCTGCTCACCATCAGCTTCGGCTTCGCCATGGTCAACTACTACAGCACGCCCATTCCCGGCGTCGGTGTGAGCTTCCACAATCTCGTCACCAACGAAGCCCAATACCTCGCAGGGCAGATCGATCAGGCCCAGCTTCAGAGCGTCATCCAGGGCGTGGCTGATTTCGAATCGCGCATGGATTCACCCAGTTGGGGCGACATCCTGGGCACCGCCGTCTACGTGACTGTGACCGTCCTCCTCGCCGCTGCGCAGGCGATCGCTTTCGTGGTCATCGCCTACGGATTTATCGCCACCGCCGTCTGCGTTCTGGTCGGGCCGGTTTTCGTTCCGTTCTTCATCGTTCCCAAGATGGAGTGGCTATTCTGGGGATGGTTTCGCTGCTTCCTGCAATACGCGTTCTACCAGGTCATCGCTGCGGCCGTCGTCGCCGTCATCGGGAATCTCATGATTGGAACACTGAAGCTTCCTCCCCCGGGCACTCTTTCAACAGTCCAGCTCGTGGCATGGTTTCCCGTCCTCTTCGTCACGTTTCTCGCTTCGATCTACGTGCTGCTGAAAGTGCCTTCGCTTGCCAACCACATCTTCAGCGGCACGGCGGGCGGCTCCTCGGCCGGACTCGTCGAAGCACCGGCGGCCGCGGGAGCCGCCGCTCTGGCGAGGGGGTTGTGATGGAACGTGACGCCGCATTTGAAAACGCCAAACGGCTGTACCTGGAATCGAACGGTGACCCGATGGTGACAAATACCTATCTGAAGATTGCACTGGCGCTGGTGAGTTTGGTGGCAATGAGTCTCGCACTGGTTGATCTGAAAACCATTCGCACCTTCCAGAACTTCCGGCCTCTGGTCATCCGCATCGACGATCTCGGCCGCGCCGAGGCCATCAACTACCACAACCTGGAATACAAGCCGCAGGACGCCGAAGCGAAGTATTTTCTCTCCGAGTTCTGCGCGCTCTACTACCGCCGCAATCGTTACACCATTCAGGACGACTTCTCAAAGTCCCTCTATTTCCTGGACGGCAAACTCGCCGATGGAATTCTCGACGCCTACCGCAAGGACGATGTGATCAAGAAATTCATCACCAACACGGCTGCGCCCGAGATCGACGTGGACGTCAAGAAAGTCGCGCTTGAGGAGATGCAGAACCCGCCCTATCGCGCGCGCGTGGACTTCTACATGGTCTATTACTCCCCAGCCGATCACAGCGAGATCAAGCGCGACCTTTACACCGCGAACTTCGTCTTCGTCTTCAAATCCCAGGTCCCCAATGAACTGATTCCCATCAATCCGCTCGGCGTGACCATTACCTATTTCCGCGAGGACGAGGCGTTCAAATGAGTACGGGCGTCGGGAGGCAAACCGAAGAGGTCGCGGGCGGGAGCCTCGCAACATCGGCCCAACCTCCGCGCGCCACGCGGCCCCCCGACACGAACGCGTCCTCGCAACACACGCCACATCCCATCCGCACGGCCGCGCCCTTCGATACCCCAGGCGCGCTCCGAGAGGGCCTCCGTTGCTTCACGGCTCTCCTCCCGCTCCCGGTAACGTTTTCGAGAGAACCGCGGCACGGAGGAAAAACGCCGTGATTGCGAACGCACTCATCATCACCATCGCCATCCTTCTGGCGGTGGGGTTCTGGCTCATGGGCCAGCTGCGTTTCCTCATCCCCTACCGGCACATCCTCGTACATCAATATGGAGTCGTACTCTTTCTCGGGACCACCGTCCTGTTCGTGAATGTCTTCGCCGCTGTATATGTCATCCAGCGCAAGTTCTTCTTGAAGGACACCGGACGAAAGCTCTCTCACGTCGACAAGCAGGCACTTGCCGGCCGCTCGCCCGTCCCGACCGGCCATCCATCCTCGGAGGTCCGCTGAGATGTCCCGCGGGTTCTCACCCCGTGAACCGGATGACGCTCGCCGCGGCGTTCCGACCCCAGCCGACCGTCCGGTCCATGGCGACGGCCGCGACACCGAATTCAGCCGCATAGACGGCGCGTCCCAAGCGGCTGAACGGATATCAGACCGAACGCATGAAAATGGCAGCCCGGAAATCCAGCCGCCCGATGGCAGAGGGGTTTATTACGACCGTGACCGCGGCTACCGCTTGAACGACTCGGAAGTGCGCACGATTGCCGAACTCGGCAGGTTTCGAGTCATCGCTTATCACGACCTCGCGCAACATGCCTACGGTGGCCGTCAGGATCAGGCCGGAGCTGATCTCCAAAATCTCATTCGCAAAGGTCTCGTGCGCAGAGGCACTTTTGAGGGTCCCGAAGCGACACCCCGAGAACTCCTGACCCTCACCCGGCGGGGGCACCGGCTCGTGCGCGCAGGTCGCATGGTTCCACAGGACCAGGCGATCTATCACGGCTTCGTCAAACCCAGGGAAGCCAATCACGACGCCGACCTCTATCTCCTCTATCAGAAAGAGGCGGCCCGGATTGAGAAGGAAGGCGGCAGAAGTCTTCGTATCGTTCTCGACTACGAACTGAAGCGGAAAGTGAATCGGGACATCGCCCGCTTCGGGACGACCGCGCGGAAGGAAATCGCCGAGCGCCACGGCCTCCGCGTCGTGCGTAACAAGATTCCGATTCCCGATATGAGCATCGAGTACGAGACCCGCGAGGGAGACATGGCGCGGGTGAACCTCGAACTTGTGACCGAGCACTACCGGGGCCGCAGCGTTGCGGAAAAGGTGCGTGCCGGGTTCGCGCTCTACACGCCACACGGCGAGGCTGACCATCTCCGCCGCGTGCTCGATCAGCAAGAACTTACCGCGGAGATTCTGTCGCTATGAACATCGCAGGCGAACACCTCGCCGCAGTCGAGTCCCTGGGCTACACGCGGGATGAGGCCCGGTTCCTGTACATCGCCGCCACCCACTCCGGCTATTTCGTGCCGCGTCAGTTCATCGCGTTCGCCGGAGTGAAGTGGGGCAAGCGCTCCGATCATTTCACGAAAAAACTCGAATGCCGCGGGCACGCGAGCTGGCGCGAATATCCACATCTCGGTGGTGTGTATCACCTGTCGTCGAAGACCCTGTATCGCCTGATCGACAAGGAGGGCCTGCGCAACTGCCGGCGGCACTCCACTGAATTCATCCGCACCCGCATGCTCCTTCTCGATTTCGTTCTCGCGAACCCGGCCCACATGTATCTTGAAACGGAGCCACAAAAGACCGCCTACTTCTCCGAACAGTTGGGTGTGCCACGAGACGCGCTTCCCGCCAAGGCCTACGCGGGCTCGGATCATGCCGAACCCGCGGTCCGGTATTTCGTCGATAGGTTCCCCCTGTTCCTTGACTGCTCGAATGGCTCGGGCGCTTCTCCGATAACGTTCTCCTATGTGGACGCAGGCGAAGCGACTCTCGCAGGGCTCGGCCATCATCTGCACAGGTACAAAAGGCTCTTCGTTCACCTCACGGATTTTCGCTTCCTTTATATATCGAACTCTCCCGTGCATTTCATCCAGGCCGAGCAATGCTTTTCATCCTTTATCAAAGGTGTGCTGGAGGGCGGCGTATCGGACGACCTGTCGCGCTATTTCAAACTGCGAGCGTCGTGGGACCAGAAACAGTACGCGAGTCTTTCCAACGACGATGTGGAATGGCTCGAACGCGCCAACGCCCGTTTTCGGGGGCCGGAAACCGAGCGCGGTTACGCCGCCTGGAGCGCCGGACAACTGACTGACGAGGCGCTCGTGAGGCCCGTCGCGGATGCCAAACTGCCGCGCCAATTTTCTTTCAGCCCTTACCTGGTCGCACCCGGCGCGGCGATCGCCAAAGAACTGGGAAAGGCGGGGTGAAGTGCGGTTCACTTTGCAATTTCACCGGGATCTTCACCTTTCGCTTCACGCCCCGCGTAGAGCAAACGCGCTGCAAAGACGGGAGATGCACCAACCCCGAAGGACCGGACACGACGCTGCCCAAACCCGGCGGAGGCGGGAGCGACCCCATCCCCTGACGCACGGTGCGTCATGGGACCTCATGGGGCCGCTCCCGCCTCCGGGCGCAGGAAAAACGCGCCAGTGGTTGAGGCCGCGTCATGGAGGTCGAACAAATCACTCACCACAAGGAGGAACCCAATGGCAATGATCAAGAAACCACCGGAAACCGTGGAACGACACATCCGACTCGAGGAACCCGTCAGTCAGCTTCTGGACGACTACAGCCGGTTCGTTGATTGCACCCCAGACTATGTCGCGAACTTCGCGCTTCGAAAGATGCTGTCTCGTGACCCCGAATACCGGAAGTGGAAAGCGTCCCAACCAGCGGCCTCGGCGCACAGGCCGGGAAATGATTCAACACACGTCCCGAGGTCGGCATGATTCAGCGGCTGCTTGAGTCAAGAAATCTCGTGGCTTGCGTGCTCGCCGCCGCGACCGGACTCGCGCTTTACGTGAAGGAGCCGTTCCCGGATGGAAATCTCTTCCTCGAACTCATCTTTCTCTCGGCGCGGCCCGTGTTTCTCGGACTGAAGTACTGCTATATCGTTTCGCTCTACACCACCCCCTACATCGCTTACTCAATTCTGCTCTCGGGAATCTACATTTTTGCTCTCAAGATTCCCGAGAAGGTCCGGCCCGGCCATTTGCCTCCCTATCCCGACCCACGGCGGCGCGAAGACCTCTTCCTGGTGATCGGTGAGATTCACAACGGACAAACCCCCGGTCCCTCCCCGTCACCTCACTGGCTCACCATTCCCGAGCGGGGTCTGTTCACCGGCATCGCCATCTTCGGCGCCATCGGGGCCGGCAAGACCACGTGCTGCATCCTTCCTTTCGCCCAACAAATCCTTGCTTACCGGGCTCGAGACCAAGAGAGGAAGATCGGAGGTCTGGTGCTGGAAGTAAAAGGCGACTTCTGCCGCAAAGTGAAGGACATACTGGGCAAGC
>Ga0210383_10002000_pt1 | contig 18518 bp, 21 predicted proteins | sample IncBWC14OmetaG_FD_160072 | JGI IMG/M metagenome (GOLD analysis project Ga0210383, IMG submission 160072) | Forest soil microbial communities from Barre Woods Harvard Forest LTER site, Petersham, Massachusetts, United States - Inc-BW-C-14-O ...
CAAACGATCGCCAATCGTCATTAAGCGATGCCGCGAAAGCGCTCTCCAAAAAGCTTCGGCCCATGGACTCCATCTACCACTTGGCCGACGACCTCTTCGGCATCATTCTGCCGGAAACGGACACGCTCAGCGCGAAACGCGTGGCCTTCCGCCTTCAAGAAGATTTGCAGCCGCTGCGTTCGCGCTTCGGTTCCACTTTCGATCTATCCGCGCACAACTATCCCGAACACGTGAAAAGTTCTCATGAATTGGAAGATCTCGTAAAATCCATGCTTCCAGAGAAGGAATCCTGGGGCGTTCCTGTGGAAGTCCCGGCAAGGTGAAAATGCCATGGTTGCAAACAGCCTAGCGAAGCGCCTGTTCCAGATCCTCGATCAGATCCTGCGCGTCTTCCAGCCCGACGGACACTCGCACCGTCCCTGGCTCAACCCCCGCGCGCCGCAGTTCGTCTTTGTTCATGCGGAAGTGCGAGCCATAAATCGGAAGAATAATCAGCGATTCCACTCCTCCTAAGCTCGCCGCCAGCAGGAAAAGTTTCGCGCGATCGCAGAATTTCCTCGCCGCCGGCAACCCGCCTTTCATGTCGAATGCCAGCATCGACCCGAACCCGCCCATCTGCTTTTTCGCAAGCTTATGGTCCGGATGCGATGTGAGGCCCGGGTAGTGAACACGCGAGACCTTGGGGTGCTTCTCCAGAAATTTCGCCACACGCAACGCCGTTTCGCACTGCCGCTTCAGCCGCACGCCGAGCGTCTTCATTCCTCTCATCAGCAAAAACGCAACATCAGGGTCCATGCACCCGCCGAAACAAGAAACCATGTGCCGTACTCTCGCTACATACTCCGCCTTGCCAGCCACAACTCCTCCCAGTAAGTCCGAATGCCCGGAAAGCCCTTTCGTCACGCTGTGCACCACCAGGTCGAATCCATACTCGATCGGATTTTGCAGGATGGGCGTGGCAAATGTATTGTCCACGATGCTGATCAGGTGATGGTTGCGCGCAAATGCCGCCGCCTTCCGCAAATCCACCAGATATAGCGTGGGATTTGTCGGTGTTTCCACATAAAGGCATTTCGTTTTCGGCGTAAGCAGCGCTTCCAGGCCCTCTAGCGACGATTCCACGTTCCGCACCGTGATGCCGAAACGCGGAAAAATATCGCGCATCAGGCGATAAACCCCGCCATAAACCTGCGCCGTCGAGATCAGCTCATCGCCATTTCCCAGAAACGTCAGCAGCGTGCTGGAAATCGCCGCCATTCCCGAAGCGGTGACCACCGCGCCCTCCGCTCCCTCCAGCGCGGCGATTTTCTTCTCCGCCATCGCCAACGTCGGATTACCGTCGCGCGTGTACATGAAAGCCTTGCTCTTGCCTTCGGCCCACAGTTTTAATTCTTCGCTGGAGGACAGCGTGAACGTGGAAGAACGCACGATGGCTGAAGTTACCGGCGCGCCCACGCCGTGGCGCGGCGGCTCACCAGCATGAATGGCGCGCGTTTGCGGACGCAATGTAGAATGGGCGGTCTTTTTCATACCAAGGATTATTGGCTGGCCGCGAGGAAGCGACAACCGCCAAATTGGAGCCGAAACAAGCTCTGCAGCGTGCGCGGCACTGTAATTTTTTAGGACGGAAAATCGTATAAAATCCAGGCCATCAGGTCGCTGAGCAAACGCAAAGGAACCTACAACCATGCACTTGGATTGGCTAACCGCGGACACAGCTTCGGACTGGGCAGGCCGATTGTGGCAGCTCCTGTTGATCGTCTGGGTAGTCATGTGGCTCGGAATGAAAAAGGCCAAAAAGCGCGAAGGATGGGCCGAGCGCGCCCAGCACGGACTCATGGTGGCTTTAGGATTTTGGCTGCTATTCGACGGCGGAAGCATCAATTGGAGTTGGCTCGACTACCGCTTGGTGCCAAACACTTCGCCGCTTTGGGCTTCCGGACTCCTACTTACGGCCATCGGCGTTGCCATCAGTATCTGGGCGCGTTTGAGTTTGGGCTCGAACTGGAGCGGGATGGTCACCCTCAAACAGAACCACGTCCTCATTCGCAATGGCCTGTATCGCTGGATTCGCCACCCGATTTACACTGGCATTCTTTTGGGAATGGTGGGCTCCGCCATGATCCGCGGCCATCTGCGAGGCTGGCTCGGCTTAGCGATCGTGTTGGCCGGCTTCTACTTCAAGGCGCGCCGCGAAGAGCGCTTCCTTCGCGAAGAATTTGGTCCCGGCTTTGACGAACATTCCAGGCGAACAGGAATGTTTCTGCCAAAATTCACGTAGAATTCTGATGATTTCTCAAACTCAGCCCAAAGGTCAGGGCGTACAGGTAGTCCAAGAACTTGAAAATAAACCATTTACAAATTGGACCTGTACTTCAATCGCATTGAACCCCCACCTTCCAACGCCCTATAATTAAATCCCCATCCCTCAGAAGCAAAATAGGCCTGGCGCGAATCTTATCGATGCATGCCAAGGGGGCAGGCGTCGGGAACGCGTGCGGAAGCGGAAGCGAGACTTCCCTGAGGATTTCATGAGAACGCTGATTAAGCTATTACCTCTGGTACTCCTATTTGCGCCCGTGGCCTTGGCGCAGGGGCCTGTTTTTGCCGGAGTAGCTCCCGCCTATGAGGCAGGGATTGGCTATTCCTACATCGATGCGAGTGTGCCCTCCCAGACCAAGCTCGCCATGAACGGTATAGACCTCCTTGGCACAGCTGACTTCACTCGCCGCTTCGGAATCCATTTGGATTTGGGCTATGCCAGGAATTTTAATGCCTTCAGCTCGAATCACACGGCAGACCTGCTGACGTATATGGCCGGCCCTGTTTTCTATCCTCTTCGGAAGCGGAATTTCACCGTCTATACGCACGTTCTGTTGGGCGGCGCGAGAGAGACAGGCGTGAATTTCGAGCCCGATGGCCAGATTCTGACGGGATTCGTGAATCGCTTCGCCTGGGACGCTGGAGTGGGGGTGCAATATCGCATGTCGCGGTCGTTCTCTGTACGCGTAGGGGCCGATTACCTGCACACCACTTTCTTCAACTCGAACATCCAGCTGGCAGGCCAATCGAATCTTAAACCCAGCGTCAGCCTCATCTATACCTTCGGCGAAGGCCGCGAACGATAGTTCTTCGTGACTCTTCGTAGCACTCCGCACTCACCGCCTCGCAAACGCAAATGAGCTTTGTCATCCCGAATCCCGCTCCTTTTGCGGCGTGAGTGACGCCTTTTGACAGAGCCCCGTCGTCTTCCGAAAACCCAGGGGCCCCGCACACAGCATCACCGTGCGTGCGGGGCCCCTCTGAACCAACTTTCAAATTAAGCTTCTTCTTCGACCAACGCTTCTCCGTGCGTAGCTTTATGCGTCGCGATCACCTTTTCGGCCAGCTCCGCGGGCACGTAGTCATAGTGCGAAAACTCCATGGAGTAACTGGCGCGGCCCTGCGTCATGGATGTCAGGTCCGTGGCGTAAGAAAGCATTTCCGAAAGCGGCACCTGCGCCTTCACGATCACATTGTGACCGCGCGCTTCGCTGCCCGCGATGCGGCCCCGGCGGGAGCTGAGGTCGCCCATCAAATCTCCCGAATATTGATCCGGAGCATACACTTCCACGTGCATGACAGGTTCCAGTAACGACGGCCGCGCCTGCTTCATGGCTTCCTTGAACGCAAGTGATCCGGCAATCTTGAAGGCCATATCGGACGAATCAACGTCGTGGTACTTGCCATCGTACAGAATGGCGCGGAAATCGGTCACTGGAAAACCGGCGAGATAGCCACGCGCGGCTGCTTCGCGGATACCACGCTCTACGGAGGGTATCCAGTTTTTGGGAATCGCGCCGCCAAAAACGTCGTCCACAAATTCGATCCCTTTGTTGCGTTCCGCCGGCTCGAATTTCACGCGGCAAACGCCAAACTGCCCGTGCCCGCCGGATTGTTTCTTGTGTTTGCCCTCGGCATCGGCCTTGCCCCGGATGGTTTCGCGGTAAGGCACCTTGGGAGGCTTCAGAGTCAAATTGACGTTGTAGCGTTTCTGCAGTTTCGCAACAACCACTTCCACGTGCTGCTGGCCGTTGCCCGCGAGCAGGAATTCCTTGGTTTGTGGGTCGCGAGAGAAGCGCAGCGCCGGATCTTCTTCCATGATTTTATGAATGGCCACGCTGATTTTATCTTCATCGGCGCGTGTCTTCGGCTCTACCGCAAACGTGATCGAAGGCTCGGGCAAATTCGCGGGCGCGTAGAAAATAGGTGAATTCTTGTCGCCCAACGTGTCGCCCGTGATGGTCTCCTTCAACTTCGCGATGGCGCCGATATCCCCGGCGTGCAGCTCCTGAATTTCTGTCAGCTGTTTACCCTGCACCACCATCGTGTGCTGAAAACGCTCCGGAACATTGCGGTTGAAATTCTGAATCGTCGCATCATTCTTCAGTACGCCGCTCTTCACCTTGAAATAATTGATCCGCCCAGAAAAAGCATCCGCGAGCGTCTTAAACACAAACAGTGATAACGGCTGCGAATCGTCATATTTGCGATCGATCCGCTGGCCCTTCCCCGCGGGTTCCGCATAGCCGACCTGCGCGTGCTCATCGGGATGCGGGAAAACATCCGCAAGGAACGTCAGCAGGCTCGCGCTGCCAACATTGCGCGTAGACGAAATCATCAGCACGGGCACGATCTTCTCCGTAACAATCGCTTTGCGCACCGCGGGAATCAGATCATGAACCGGAATCGTGCCTTCACGGAAAAACTCCTCCATCATTTCGTCATCGCCTTCGGCAATCATTTCCACGAGCTTTTCGTGCGCCTCTTCCGCATCGTCCTTTAAAGCATCCGGAATGTTCTCAATAGTCACCTTACCGTCCCCGTCCGGCGTATACATATGCGCCTTCATGGAAACAAGATCGACCACGCCACGAAATCCCTTCTCGCTTCCGATGGGCATCTGCAGCGCAACCACAGAACGCCCGAAGAGTTCCGTCAGCGATTCCATCGAGCGCTCGAAACTCGAAAGTTCGCGATCCATCCAAGTGAGAACAAACGCGCGCGGTATATCGTATTCTGCGCAATAATCCCAAACCTTCTCCGTCGTCACCTGCGCGCCAACGTGCGCGTCAACTGTGATCAGCGCGGCATCCGCGGCCACCAACGCCGCTTTCGTTTCCGTAATAAAAGTGGAATAGCCTGGCAGATCGATGAAATTAATCTTGATATTATTGCCGGAACAAAGCGTGCAAGGCCACTCGGCATTGGCCAGACCCGTTTGAATGGATATTTTCCGCGCGATCTCTTCTTCGTCCCAGTCCGTCGTCGTGCTTCCTTCCGCAACTTTGCCAAAGCGCTGGGTCGCTCCGGCGGTGAACAGTAACGACGACACCAGTTGCGTCTTTCCGGTGCCGCCGTGGCCTACAATGCCTACGTTTCTGATGTCCTTGGTGGGATAAATTTTCATGACAGACCTCCGCATCGGGGTGGCTGACAAAGTCACCGGGCGATGGTCCGCCGACGAAAAAATCAGGCGCGGGCCCGCGCCTGGCGAAATTGCAGATTTACTAGAAGGAGAGCGCGGCCCTACCCTGGGTCCCGTGAAGCGGGGCGAAGGAGAATCGAAGAATCCCTGGTCCGCTCTTCTTAACGTGGCCGATGCTAGCACACAGCAATGGTCGCGGCAATGACGCCGAAGCCCTACGGCGAACCTGCGGTTTGGAACACGGCTTTCAACGTCAGCTTGCTCGCTTTAGGAATCTCGATCGTGCGCGTGTAATCCGGAAAGCCTGCGGATTTCAGCACCACAACGTGGGAGTCCGCCGCAAGCTTCAGGTTCGCAGGCGCATTTCCGGGAAAGTTCTTCTCTAGCGGTGTTGTGCCCGCAGGAACTCCATCCAGTTTCACGGTCGCGCCGAGCGGATGGCTGGTGATCTTCAGCGCCAGCGCGGCAGAAAGGTTTGGGAGACTGAGAGAAACTACACCAAGGACTAACCACGCGGAACGAACGAGGCAACAGCGATGCGGAGAGGTGAAACGCATGAGAGCCTCCTAAGCGCGACAGTCTATTGTTAAATACTTCACATCCTCGTAACTATTTAAGAAGCTGCGGATCAGTGTAATTTCGGCTTGTAACCGGGGCAGCTCAAAACGGGAAGGCGCGGATATTTCGGGAATCGCGTATCTGACTGCGAAAGCTGGCAGAGCAGGAATTGCGAGCCGCGGGAAGAAGAAATTTGCCGCGCGTGCACACAATCGGCGCAAAGACCAACCGCGGCGGAGAAATTTTCCGATTTGGAATTTCCGGCCATCGGGGGCGCTAATGCAGCGCGCTAATTCGGTTTGGGCGAGACTGCCGGTGGCGCGGTCGGCGGCGTGGCGGGAGCAGCCGCGGCGGCGGGCATCTTCGGCTTTTCAAAGCGCGCATCTTCAATCGGCAGGTTCACTTCGATTTTTTCCGCCGTGATGCGTTGCGTCTGATCCGTGCCCGGCGCGTCCGATTCCACCAGGAACGGGTACTTCAAGCCGTTCACTTCGCGAAAATCGTGAAAGAAGGATTCCCACGGCACATCTTTCTCATTCACCTTGCGGTTGCCTTCCCACTTCAGCAGCAGCGCGGTGGAAGCGTCGAAGAAAAAGTAGCTGACGTCGCCCTTCTTGCTGGTGAGCTTCAATTTGTACGCGGGCTTGCCGAGAACTTCCACCTTTTCCACGTACTCGATCTTGTTGCCCTTGTCCTTGTAATCGACAAATGGGCCATCGAAATCGGCTTCATCGAAAATGTTGCTCAGGTCGAAGTCACTCATCGGTTGCACGGAAGCGTTGGGCTGGAACGGATTGTAGATCCACCCGGCGGCCTTGCCGTCGTACACGCGAATCAGCGTTTGCCCGTTCAGCGTGATTTCCATGTGCAGCCGCAACGGCCGCTTACGCTCCACGGAGAACGGGCCTTCCGCATCTGGCCCAAACGAAATAGTGCCGGTGATGCGCTCCGTCTTAACGGCCTTGATCTTATCCAACCCGCCACGCGCATTAATGTAATTCGTAATGATCTCATCGACCGACTGCGCCGAAACCGGCACAGCCGCCAAGACCAAAGCAACCAAAAGTACAAGCTTACGGTAAGCCAGGGACATAAACAGAGGATAGAGGCAGAACCAACAAGGGTCAACTGAGAGTGGGGAGAGTTGACGAAGTGCGCCGGGGAGTCGGCGGTAGGCGGCGGGGAAAATGTCGGCGTGCTGTTGAACTTTATGTATATAACTGATTGGGTAACTCGTTAGGCTTGGGTCAGTTTGCGAGTTGTAGTTATGGCAGCGGACTTTACCCTGGCGAACCGGCTTGGCCCCGCGCTACTGGGGCTTTTCGACGTGACGATGTTGTTATTCTGGCTGTCGGCTCTGATTCGGTTGTTGTGGTATTTGGCAGCCAAACCCGATTCTGACGATGACGACCGGGAATACATTGCGCCTTACGGTGGACCAATTGCATTCGATCTGGGCGTTTTCAACATTTGTGCATTCCTCGGGTATGCTGCGATTGCGGCCGTTTCGGCGCCTTTTCAGAGATAAGTCTGTGGAAGATCGCGAAGCTCCCTGGAATCGTAAGCCGTCTTGGCGGAACGCTGATTTTTGTGCTTCTGGCCGGCGGATATATTTTTGTCTGGAATTCCAAGCTGAAGGAAAAAGCGGCCGCAAGAACTAAATTTAGATATAAGGTTGACAGGGTAAAATCGGGCAGTTATTAGTGGGCACAATCTTTCGTGTGACCTGGTTAAACTCTCTCAGGTAAAACGATTAAACGAACGAATTGTGCCCTTGTCAAAATTCCAACATTGCCAAAGCCGGGCACCGTGACGCGGGTCACACAGCCTGGCGATGTGCTCGATTTTTTACGAGTTTGGACGCCTACGCGTGGCGAGTGGGACCCTTATGACCAGCCCCAGGGACACACTCAGGAGCGACTGTGCCACCTAGGAAAAGAAGGTTTCGCTGTGCTGGACTCTGCGGACGTAGGGGATCAACTTATCCCAAATGAGGAGCTTGGAGAGGTAGGCGGAGGCGCCGGCTTTCTCGGCTTCCTTTACCATTTCGGGAACGTCGTACTGGCTGAGGGTCAGAATTTTCGCATTGGGCAACGCTTTGCGGAGCAGTCGGATGGCGTCGATGCCGTCCATGCGGGGCATGACGATATCCATGATGATCACGTCCGGCCGGAACTGAAGAGATTTGGCGAGGGCGTCGCCGCCGTCAATGGCTTCGGCGCAGACTTCAATGTCCTGCTCTTCGGACAGCGCCGCTCGCACGCCGCGACGGATAAAATCCTGGTCGTCGGCAATGAGGACACGTATCAAAGGGACCTCCTCCCGGACGTGCCCGCCTCCGCCGGGAGAGCCCGTGCACGCCGTCATTACGGTACTTAAGGGTCTGGCCCCGGCGCTACTGGGATTTCACTGTAGGTATTTTTGCGAATACCTTAGTACGGTTTCGGTGGCGGGGCATTCGGTTGCAAAAACGGCGGCTGGGCTGCCGCACTCCAAAGGCCGTGGATTTCGGAAGTATCATAGGTGGCGGAACGGGTAGCCGTGAGCAAGCGTCAACACAAGGTTCGCATGCAACTTGATCGGGCGGCCGCGCCGGGCCAGTCTGCAGGACTGGGCCAGGCGGCAGTGAAGATTTTTGCGGCCAACGAGCGCATCAACCAGATACTGATTGAAAAGCTTGACCCAGCCGCGTGGAGAGCCAAGCCCCCGGGCAAGACGCGCACGATTGCGGCCATCTTCACGCACATGCACAACATGCGCGCGAAGTGGATCAGGCTCACGGCGCCGCATCTGAAGGTCCCGCGTCAACTGGACCGCGCAAATTGCACGCCGCGGCAGGCCAGCGCGGGATTGGCGGAAAGCGCCGCCCGCTGCGAGGAGATGCTTGCGGAAGCGCTGGGCGGCAGTGGCAGCCGCGTGGAAAAGTTCCTCAGAGACGGCTGGGGACGGCCGTGGCCGGTCGGGCCGGAAATGCTGTGCTACATGATTTCTCACGAAGCGCACCATCGCGGGCAGGTGTGCATGCTGGCACACCAGGTGGGATTTCCGCTGCCGGTCCTGGTGCACGCCGGCATGTGGAATTGGGAAAAGTTGTGGAAAGAGTGCGGATCGCCCGGCGGACCTGGCGACGATTCGTGAGTTGTGCGGCACCGGATTTTAGCGTAGCGCATCAAAAATGAGCCACTTGCCTGTGAAGCTTGGGCAACGAAACCGGGCAAATTGCGTGCTAGGCTTGTGACCCCATGAATGACCTGCTTGCACTGATCGTACACCACGGATACGCCGTGATTTTTCTGATTGTTTTGGCGGAAGCGCTGGGATTTCCGGTGCCCGCGGCGCTGGCGTTGGTTGCCGGCGGAGCGGCGGTGGCATCGGGCGTGCTGCGCGGGCCGGCGGCAGCGCTGGTGGCGGTGGCGGCGATGCTGCTGGGCGATTCGTTGCTGTACATCCTTGGAAAACATATGGGATGGCGGCTGCTGGGTTTTCTGTGCCGGATCGCGGTCGATCCGGAAACGTGCGTTCTGCGATCGGCGGAATCTTTCTACAAGCGCGGCCGGGCCACATTAATGGTGGCCAAATTCATTCCCGGAATTAATTCGATGGCGCCGCCGCTGGCAGGGAGCATGAAAATGCCGTTCGCTCAGTTTTTGGCGCTGGATTTTGTTGGCGCGAATGCGTATGCATTTGCGTATGGCACGGCTGGATATATCTTCCGCGATTTCTTCGCGACCATCGCGCGTGGATTTCAGGCGGCGGGACACGCCGTAGAGTTCGTGCTGATCCTCGCGGTGATTGCGTTTACGGCTTATCGCGTCAGGCTGTACTGGAAGCATCGCGTTTACCGCGTCGTGCCTCGGATTCAAGTGACCGAACTCGCGGTGAAACTGCAGAGCGAATATCCGGAAAAGATTCTGCTGGCCGATGTGCGCAGCCACGGCTACTACGATCCTGGCGCCGCGCGCATTCGAGGAGCGATTCGGCTGGAGCCGAATAACCTGTCGCAGGAAATCAAAATACTTCCGAGAGACAAAGATATCTATCTGTACTGCACTTGACCACACGAAGCGACCAGCGCCCGTGTGGCGCACCTGCTGCGGGAAAGAGGATTTAACGCGTTCGTGATTGTTGGCGGGCTGGCCGCATGGCGCAAAGCCGGGAATCCGGTAGAGAGGGTGCCGTCGAACGACGTCGTGCACCTTCCTACTTTCAGCCGTTGAATTGCAGGCTTACGCCAGCTTGATCAGCCTTCTGATCATGGCTGCGAAACGCGATTGATCTTCCGTGCGAACAGTTTTGAATTTCAGACCAAGTCCGCTGCCGGCCTTAACGTACCGGACCGTGGCATCAGCTGTAATTTCTCCGTCCTCGACAAGAAAATGGAGTTTGATGGTGGCGTCGACAGGACAGACCTTCAACGTTTCGATAAAAAGGCCGCCAACACTCACATCCTTAACCCGCGACGTGTCTTCTATGCGGCCACACCGCCAGAAAACCGACACGCCTTGCGGCGTTTCGACTCGCTCGTGATGCCTTCTTGAATGAAGAACTTGGTGTTTCACGATACGCTCGGTCGTACATAGTATTGTTACGGCCCCAGGAAAACGATCCGGACGGGTCACTTTACGAGCAAGATAAACGATGGAAATAGAATTACAGATACCCGCATGTTTGCGCCAGTTTTTCGCTTGGAATTCTTGTCACAGGATGCTCAAACAGTGCAGGGGTTACTCATGGGGCACCAGCGTACGCGGCCGGTAGCTTGTTAATGGAAGGCTAAGTTGAAGCGGCAAAGGCGGAGCGTTTTCTTCCCGGAGGAGATGGCGTCCGCTTCATGCGCGAGGCGTGTCGTTTAGGTCGAAGTTCGAAGCGCACACCTTCGGCCCGTTGCAGATACGCAACGATTTCAAATAAGTTGCGCGCCTGGGGGTTGCCACGGGGACCGAGCATCCTCATCAGGCTTTTCGGCGAGCGCCGGGTGGCGTTGGACAATTTTGTAAATCCAACGGTGGCGTTGATGAAATCGCGAAGTATGATTTTACCGGTTTCCACATCACCGGAGAGAAAGTTCTCGATCCCTCCGCGGAGGAGCGCTGTGCGAAAACCAGGATCACGCTTCACGCGAGCCCGAATTGTTTCCTTGAAGTCTCGTGTCAAAGCCATTGGAGTTACCTCCCTGTTCCTTTTCGCCGCTTGTGATCCTGCCATCTGCGTTGCGCAGTGGCGATATTCTGCTGCTGGCGCTTTTTTGTACCGCCGCCAGCAAGGATTATGAGACGGTCACCTCCCTAGTGCTGCACATAGCATCATACAGATCATGTTTCACTACAGATACTCATGAGACATATCCATCCTTACCGGAGTAAATGCGGTAACTCGGACCGAAATCAACGCGATACTCGCAAACAGCACCACCCACGCCCTTGGCATTGGAAAAATTGCCTTGTTGGAGGCGCGCGAGAGCGGCAGCTACCTTGGCCGCAGCTTCCCGATTCAAATGGTCGGACCAAGCACCGAACGAACTGTGCCCATTCCGGCCAAGGAATTCACGCACTTCGACCATGGTTTTTGGTACCACATACGATACCATTGTCGAGAGTGCGGAATCGAGAATCCGGCGAGTGATTTCCGAAGTAGAACCTGGAGCGGGAAGACGGAAATATGTTTGGGATATGGACTTACGTTTTGGGGCCGGTTCTGGCTTTGTTGCCACGACGGTGGCGCGTAGCCATCGATCCCGGTCAGCAGCGCGTGGCTTGGATTCCGGCGACCATTTTCAGTGGGACCATAGAAGCGCTGGCGGCGCTGACCGCGTTGATTTATTGGTATTCCTATTCGGTGGAAGGCTGGGCGCAGCAGGCCGTTTATTCGACGATTAAAGCGCATCCCGAAGCGGCTATTCGCGAAGACACGGTGGGATTTGCGGCGATGACTCTGATGGCGATGCATCCGCTGACGTGGGGTATCGTCTGGTTCGGTGTGGAGGGTCTTGTCAGAGCGCTGGGCGCTGCGTTTGCGGGGAGCGCCAATGGGAGTTCGGCACTTTGGGCATTGGACCGCGTCGTTCTGCTTTTCCAGCGGCGTGCAGATGCGGGGGCGATTGGAGACAATGCCGCGTCCTTTGTGGATGCTCTCCGTGACAAATTGATTTTGAGCCGGACTCCTGTTGTGGCGGATGAAATTCGCGTATCGATGGATGGACCAGAGGAATTGATGGAGATTCGTTCCTGCCGTCCGAAAGAGGATTGGGATCCGCCACGTGTGGTGCGCTATCAAGGAATTTACTACCGGTTGGAATCCTGCTTGAAAGGCGAAGCGCCACGTCCGTTTCATTTTTGTCTGCGCAAGCTGGCTGCGGGCGTGCCCGGGCGAACGGTGCTGGAATATTTGCCCGATGTTCCGCCGATAAGCGCGGGCAAAGGAAATTAAACGGCGGTGATGAAACCGGCTTCGGGATTAGCGAAGCCATAGGCCATGCGCGGGGTGTTGAAAGCGTAGCCGGGGTTGCCGTCTTTATCGAGGAGGATGAGGCCGCCGGTGCCGTTGCCGCGGCGGGCGAGGAGCTGGACAGCAGCTTGCGCGGCGCGCGTGGGGTTAGAGCCGGCAGGGCGGAGAAAATCGCAAGCGGTTTTGGCAAGAACCACTTTCATGATGGCTTCGCCGTAGCCGGTGGAAGAGACGGCGCCGGTTTCGGAATCGGCGTAGCAGCCGCAGCCGATCAGCGGCGAATCGCCGACGCGCCCGGGTAGCTTGCAGCAAGTGCCACCGGTGGAAGTGGCGGCAAAGAGCCGCCCGTGATCATCGAGTGCGATAGCACCGACGGTTCCCTGCTCATGGCCACGATGATTATCAGCCGCATGGGAATCCTTGCGGCAGCGAGACCAGGCTTCGCGTTCGGCGGACGAGATGAGTTCTTCGGGATCGCAGAGAGGAATACCCTGACCAAACGCAAACTGTTCCGCACCCTGGGAGATGAGCATCATGTGCGGACATTTTTCCAGGACGGCGCGCGCGGCCTGAATGGGATTTTTGATGCGACGAAGACCGGCGACGGAACCCGCGCGAAGCGTGGAAGCGTTCATGACAATGGCGTCGCATTCGACATAGCCATCGAGATTGAGATGCGAGCCGTAGCCCGCGTCGAACACGGGATCGTCTTCGAGCACGGTGATGGCGGCTTCGATGGCGTCGAGAGCGTGGCCGCCGTTGCGGAGTATGGCATAGCCAGAGTGAAGCGCGCGAAGGCAGCCGGCGTTGCAGGCTTCGATGGCGTCGTCTGGGATGTCCCAGGCACCGCCGTGGACGATGAGAGAAGGGCGCATGAGAAAAGAGAATAGCAGAATCGCGGTGGTCGATCAGGGGATGAGGCATTTTGAAATTGCGAATGACGGTTAGGTTGAGCGGAGATTTGCGGCTGAGATCGAAGAGGATTCCTCACTTCGCGGACTCCGTTCGGAATGACGGAGTTTGTTAGACGAAGAAGTCCAGGACGAAGAGGAAGAGGCCGAAGAAGAGGAGGAACGCGCCCCAGGAGAAGCGGCGGCGGGGAAGTTGCGCTACGGAATGGACGAAGCCGGCGGGAATAACGCGGAGACGCGATTCGCCGCGGCGTTCGTAAAACGGACCGGCGGGAATGTAGCGCGAGAAATTGCGGCGAAGCGTGGTGATCTCGTCATCGACCCAGAAAGTGAACTCCGCGCGATGACGCCATAAAGTGGACGCGCCAATCACAAAAATGGCATAGCCGAGACAAGTAAGAACACCGAGAGCAGAACCAGAACCCCAATAAAACATAAGACCTCACCGCGGCTGGGCGGAAGGCGTCAAGCCTCTTCGTGAATGGTGACGAGGCGAACGACTTCGAATTCTTTCTTGCCAGCGGGGGTGGCAACTTGCACTTCATCGCCAACCTGACGATTCAGAAGCGCGCGACCGATGGGAGAAGTGGTGGAGATAAGACCCTTGTCGACGTCGGCTTCTTCGCTGCTGACGAGCTTGTATTCGACCTCAATGTTACGCTGCAGGTCAAGTACAAGTATGCGGGAGCCATAGCCGGAACGGTCTTTCGGAATGTTGCTGAGATTGAGCATGCCAAGATCGCCCATGCGCTTCTTAAGGTTGCCGATCTTGGCGTTCACGTAGCCCTGGCGCTCTTTGGCGTACTTATACTCCGCATTTTCGGAGAGGTCGCCGTGCGCGCGAGCGACAGCGATTTCCTTGGGAAGCTCGACGTTGAGCTCATGCTCGAGAGAATCGATTTCCTGCTGGAGCTTGTGCTTGATTTTTGCCAAAGGATCGGTCATTCGTTCGCCACGTGTTCAGAGAAAAATGATGCGGAGTTCGGCCAAGCCGAACTCCGCCAGGGCACCATTATAAGGTGGAGCGAAATGGGCGGACAAGGGGTAGGCGTTGGAAGACGCAAACAATTTCATAAGGCTTTTGTTTTCATCGCGTTGATGCCTAGCGGACAGCGAGCTCCACGGTTTGGGAAGCGGATTTTCCCGCGGAATCGACGATTGTGAGGGTGTACGTGGTTGTTTTTTGGGGGGAAATGTCCAGGCAGCGATTGTGCGACGGCCAGACTTCGCCGGTCGGAGGATCGAGGGTGACAGTTTTCGCGTTAGCGACGTCGTAGCAAATCTGCGCGGATTCGCCACGATGGATGACTGCGGGAGAAACGTACAACGCGCGAATAGCAAGATCGGAACCGCCGAGTTGTTCAATAGCGGCGCGATCTTCTTTACGGCGCTGTTCGGCGGCTCGTTCGGCTTTGCGGCGTTCGTAGGCGCGATTTGATTCACGGCGGGAGATGAGAATGAAGACAATGTAGGCAGCAACGCCGAGAAGAATCAGCCCGGAATAGATGTAGGGATTTTTGAAGATGGATTTTGGGGGAGGAGATTGTACGTCCATGGTGATGCTCCTGAATGATTCACTTACAGGATATGACAACGGAGGCGAGCGGTTCTATCGGAGGAATTGTTTAGGGCCTAGGGATCTTTGGATTTGCGATCTTGCGGACTTGGGGTCCAGCAGTGCTGGACCCCTACGAAGAGGTTAGGTTAGGGCTGCTTTGAGGACCTCGTGGAGGCGGTTGGCTACGATGGCATCTTCACCGGGCTGCAGCATCCAGACGCCGACGATGATGGAGTTAGGGCCGCCGGGAAGTCCGGCGCTGGCGGGGGCGCCACCCGTGCCCGGATTGAGTTCAACGCGAGGATTTCCCTCGCGCATTTTTTGTAGAACTTCCGTGGCGGAAATTTTGATGCGGTTCTGATCGTAGGTGATCAGCAGGTGCGGGACGTGATTGGCGATTTCCGGAATAAAGCTCTGCGCCTTGATGGTGGGAAGCGTTTTTACTCTTGCAGCGATAAGGTCGGCGCGTTTCTGGAATTCGACCTCAAGCTTGGCGTCATCCTGGCTGAGGAACCAGTCGACGGCGGCGACCAGGCCGACGATTTCTTCCTTGGCAACTTTTAATCCGCGGCCGACGGTGTTGGAGCGCGGAGAATTGTTCTGTTTCGCCGCATCGATCAAATCCTTGCGGCCTAGGAGCAAGCCGGTACATTGCGGGCCGCGCAGACCTTTGCCGCCAGAAAAGGTTACCAGGTCGAAACCCATTTGTGTGTAATTCCAGAGATTGGAAATGGGCGGGACGTCGGCGGCGGCATCGTTGAAGCACGGGACGCCGTGTTTGTGGGCGACGCGAATCCAGTCTTCACGGGAAATTTTCCCACCGTCAGCGGCGTTGAAGAAATGAGTCATGACCGTTTTATCGGTGAAGGCTTTTTCGTATTCGTCCATGGTTTCGACTTGGACGTAGCGGATGCCGCAATTGCGGAGGGCATGGTCGTAATCGTAACGATGCGCCTTCTGCACGATCACTTCGTTTTTGAGGCCGGCCATGTCTGTGGGAATGCTTTCGATGGCGGGTTTGTTGCCGAGGGTGATGCAGGCAGCGGTGCCGACTGTCAGCGCTCCGGCAGCGCCTGATGTAACCAGCGCGCCGCCACATTTGAGGCGTTTGGCTAGATATTCGCCAGCGGCGTCCTGGAGTTCGAGTAGGTGGACGGGGCGTTTTGAGGCTATGGCGATGGCGGCCTGGACCTCGGCCGGCATGATGGAGGCAGTCAAGACGGTGTAGGTGCCGGCGGCGTTGATGAAGGTAGAGACGCCGAGTTTTTCGTAATAGTCGACACCGTTGGCGGAAGCGGCTGTTGACGAAGCTTCGGCGGCGCGGAGAGCGGGGACGGCGCATGCGCCTACGGATGCGGCGATCGCGGCCTGCGCGCCTTTGCGCAGCATTTTGCGGCGAGTCAGTTTTTCGGACATGCGAGCCTCCTGATGATGCGGGCTTTATGAAATCCGTGTCGTGCAACGGCCTGCCTCGGAAGGCCGGCCCTACAAAAACTGGAAACCCCAAGAGCCCACATGCAAAAACGGCATGTGAGGCACCCGAGCCACGAACGTTGTTCGACTCAAAGCCGGAACAGCTAACCCCGAGACCCATCCTTCGCAAAAAGCGCTCAAAGTGGGGCACCCAGGAGAATTGCGCCTTGCGTTAGTGGCGCGGGAGATCGTCGGCGGTTGAGGGCTTGTCGGAGCCTAGTACGGGTGATGTGAAATATTGTTGGCGTGCCTTTTCCCATTCGACCATGCTGAGGCCGGAAGGATCGTAGACGATGCGCCCGGCGCGGACGGTCATGCGCGCGGTGATGGTGGTGTCTCCATCCATGCGCGCCCAGCCACAATCAATGAAGCCAAATTTGCCGTGGAGTTCCTGGAGAACGGCGATATCTGCATCTTTACCGACAGAAAGAGTGCCGAGTTCAGGGTGATGAATCTCGTTGGCGGGATTCACGGTGGAACGCTTGATGAGTTCATTGAGCGGTACGCCCATGGAGGCAAATTTGGAGAGGACGTTGTCATAGCTGAGAATCGTGAAATTTTCGATGTGCAAATCGGTGGAAATGGAATCGGGAAGGAATCCCTGTTTGACGGCGGGAACTGCGTTGCGGAACCAGAAACTGCCGGCGCCGTGACCGACGTCGAAAATCACGCCACGCTTGCGCGCTTCCAGCAGGATGGGATTGAGCTTGCCGTCAGGAAGAATGATCGGAAATTGCTGGGCGAAAACGTGCGTGTGGATGTCGCCGGGCCGCGCTTTTTGAAGAATTAGATCGGCATAGGTGCGATCCGGACGCGGCCAGAAATCGAACATGACGGGACGATTTGTGGCTTCACCGCAGGCGATGGCGCGGTCAACGGCAGCCCAGGGAGTATGCTCGCCATCCCACGGCCGGTCTGGCCAGTAGTGCGCGGTCTTCACGCCGACGATGAGGTCGGGATACTTCTTGATGGTTTCGGCGCAGCGATTGACGTCCATCTCGTCAACCGACTGTTCGAGACCGCCGCTCATACCATTGGCAACGATGTTGAGGAAGGCGAGGACGCGGACTTTTGCGCGGTCCATGACGCTTTCTTTTTCCTGAAGGAAAGATTCGGCGCCGGCAGTGCCAGCGTCGACGACGGTGGTGACTCCAGAAGTAAGGACGAGATCGGCGGGAATTGCGTAAGGCTCGGTGTGGGAGCGCGATTCGGGATCAAACCAATTGAGAGGAGCGCCGCCGTAAGTGATGTGCACGTGAATGTCGATGAGGCCGGGAGTGACGTACAGGCCGGAGACGTCAACAACTTTTCCGCCTTCGGAGGCGGGAATATCTTTTGCGACGGCAGCGATTTTGCCGCCGGATACGGCAACGTCCATCAGGGTATCAATGTTATTTGCGGGATCGATGACGTGGCCGCCCTTGAGGAGAAGATCGTAGCGAGGGGATTGCGCCTGAGCGGTCGAGACGAGAAGGAGGGAGCTGAGAAGAAGAATTATTTTCGCAAAACGGTTCATTCGGGATCCTTTCGGTCAGAAGCGGAAATTCGTTCGTTTCGAGCAACGTGAAGGGTTAGAAAGTAGAAAGGAGAAAATGGACAATCGCGCGATCGAATGGAAAGCCGTCGAGTGGAGGAAAATGGCATGCGCGAATATTCCCCTATTGAAACGAATCAATGAGAGTCTACTCAGTCCCGGAGAGATTGTCACCCTCTCGTCGCGGAAGAGAAATAAGAGTAAGCTGGAACTTTAAATTGTGGCGGTGAATTGTTTTCTGTGAGGGGAAGAGGTTCGGGCCGACATGGGAATGGATCGAAGAACCTTCGTAAAGAGAACCTGTACGGGAAGCGCGGGACTGATGCTGGCGGGAGTGCCGGTGCTGGGGACGGAACAAGTTGTAATGCCGCAACCGCCGCCGATCGATGTGCACGAAGCGCCTTTGGCGAAAAAATCAGCGTTGGGAATGCCTGGCTTGTACCCGGGAAGAGTGGTTGAGTTAGCCGACGCGCGCGCGATCGCAGGAAATCGCGTCTCCCAGCCGGTGGTACACGAGATGCTGGAACGCGGACTAAAGGAATTGACCGGCGAAACTCCCCCTGCGGCGGCTTT
>Ga0210383_10002005_pt1 | contig 18499 bp, 21 predicted proteins | sample IncBWC14OmetaG_FD_160072 | JGI IMG/M metagenome (GOLD analysis project Ga0210383, IMG submission 160072) | Forest soil microbial communities from Barre Woods Harvard Forest LTER site, Petersham, Massachusetts, United States - Inc-BW-C-14-O ...
GCACTCCCCGGATTGCCTATCCCAATTCTTTGCTATTCAATGGACGTCAACGCTCTGAACTATTGTCGATTCTCACTCATGACTTTGCCTCTTTCTCATAATGCCAGCGGATCCGGGTCCCATCCAGATGAAGGCGGAGCTGGTTCGGAGGAGCCTCCGATGCAAGCACTTGTTGCTCTACCTAACCTAGTCGAATCATCATCGGTGAGAGTAAGAGAATTACTCTCGACTATCTGCTGAGGCTATTCTTTCCCTCAAGGCTGATGTTTGGTCATTACCTTCTTGCCAAAGAATCCATGCTGCCATCGGCAAGGAAAACAAGGGTTCGATATTTTCATCCGATGGTCGAGGAACGAGTACCACCGGTAAGGATTCTCTTCTCCGGGATATCTTTCCTCTACTGCACGAAATCGCGTATGCCAAATAAAAACTGATCAATTCAGGTATCATCATGTCGATGTATCTGTACAACATTCCCGCCGCAAATTCACAGCAACCTTCATCCAGCCAGCAAGTTGATGATCTGCGCCTCCTCTGCGCCTATGAAAATGGGAGTGTCGCATTAAGGAGGTACGCTAGGACAGACAAGCTGACCTCCGTCGAAGGCATAGGCTGGGAAGTCATTTGGAGTGTCAAGCTCCACGTTGAATCCAGTACGTCACGCAGATCCTTGCATCCACTTCTCGGGACAATTTTGACCAACCGATCATCCGTGCAACCAGTCATGGCTATGAATGTTTCTAAGGACAATACCCTAGCTCTAACGGTTTCGGCAGACCATTTGGTTGGTCGCTATGACCTTTCGGTGTAGTATTCGAGTATTACTTCCGTGCACACCACTTGTCCTGATGCTCGTCCCCGTTCTATTGCGAACAGGGCATCGAATCGCGAAATCTTCCTCCCGAGGTAGCATGCATGGCTTACCGAACGAAACACCCTGGGAACGGCTGTATCACAATTCGCGATGATGGCAAAGTTTGTGCAGTTGGCGGATGGGACGGGAAGTGCGTACCACGGTCTAACCCCTCGACTTTGTTCACATCTTGTATCCTATTCACCTAGAATTCGGTTGTATTCGACACGAACATTGAAACCTCTCGGCACGCTGAAGTATCACAAGACTGGTTGTCAGGCTGTTGAGTTCGCACGTTCGATTGAGTCTGTGGGCACTGCGGGAAACTATTATACGGGTGAAGACGAGGACCAATATGAGATGAGCGAAGAGGAGAAGGCGGAACGGGTTCGGTGGCTTGTGGGTGGCGGCAAGGATAGTCGCGTTACGATGTGGCAGTTAACGAGTTTTGAAAAGACTTGAATGTTCAAGCTTGGTCGCGAACGTTGATGGGCTAAAATTAGGAAACAGAATAGATATGTATAGAGTAACGTACATTTAGACAAGGAGCGAAACCACGGATACGGACATGTCTGAAGATACCACTAGGGAGAGGGCTTAACGGCTGTTTGTTGCAGATGACAACACCACGAAGAAGGTTGGGCGTAAAAAGGGTATAAGACGGATGACTATATTAAACCTGCAGCTCTTAGGTCTCTTGTCAGTCTGGCCTCCGCTGCCGCCGACGAATCATCCTCCTCCTGGAATCCAAGCCCAAATACATTCTCGATGTTACGTCTAATTGCGATGTCTCGCTCGATGTCCTGGGGAGTTACTACATGCGTGGGGTTGGCGGCACGGATGGAGTTTTCCCATCGCTTGACTCGCCAGTAACCAACAATGGAGGATAAGAGAAGGAACCAGCCTTGCCGGAGCATGTTGGTTTCAGAAAGGCGAAAGAGAAGGAGGGGAAGGTCATCAAAACATACCTAGTGTCATGAGCAGGAATGAAAGCCAGTCTCTTGAGGTTACTCCAGAGATAGGGGAGGCATCCTGAGGCGTGGACGACGTGGGTGGTTCAATGTAATCAGTTGAGGGGTTGTTCCATCCCGCAGCCTCACTCTCCCCTGTTAGAACGTCCAGAGGATCTGAGGAATTTTGCATAGAACGGGAGTAAAATCCATATTGGATTAACGTAAGGCCAAGGCCAGCACGTGAACCGTATTTTGCAGCATGCGATGTGTGGAGTAGGTAAGTAAGGAGGAATCCAATGAATTGGAAGAAGAAGGAAATGAAGAGGTTAAGGCCGAATATCCAGAAGGAGCCTGAAGGGAGGTCGTCAATGATCATGTCGGCGCTCGGGTCTAGCCCGGCGGGTGCATGTACTGTAGTTTCCCAGTATGGAGGTACCGAATCTGCTTGTGCGTCGGCGTACGACTGATGCAGTCGATGATCAGAAGATCGAATTGTATCAGATTTAGTGCGAAGATATCCTCACCGGTGGGGCCTCTTTTTGAACCTCCTCAGGGACCAAATGGGTGTCCCCATCCGCAGTGCGGACCACCCGTGCTCTTTGTGGTTTCGCCATTACATTTGCGAACACGCCATCGTTCTCAATTCCACCTCCCCGAGTCCCCGTGGACTGCGACTCTGTCGGAACACGAGCGTAATGTGTGGGTAAAACTGCGCCTACAGCTCGCCGAAAGAACGATGGTCGGGGGGCAGATATGCGGACCGGTGACGTTGGCACCTGGCCGTTCGAGTTGCCATAATCATTGGGGAGGGCGACGGCCGATGGACGAGGGGGGGAGCCTGGCGGTGGGTAGTCGTAGTCTCGCTCAAAGTCGTAAGCACCAGGAATAGAGCTTGTAGTATCATCGGTCTCGGGAAGCCCTGCATCTCGGGACTGGGTATAGTTGGCGAGAGGGGTAGATTCAGTATTGCCGTCGTCGTCGTTGTCAGACTCAAACGCATCATCCAATTCCCGACCTGCGTCCGGCGCTGATCGCGGACTTGGAAGAGCTGTGTAACGGGCAGACGACATTCAGCGGGAGGCTGGGGATGGAGGAGTGAGTAACCAACTTGAACGGACTCTGAATTTGGAAACATTTGTTGATGTTGATGCCCTATTCGCTTTTTCAGGTCCATCAAAAGTTCAAAGTTCGAGCTGAGCGCTGAGCACTAACTCGGAGCAGTTGGGTAATTCGGAGTAGGAACGAGATCGTAATAAACATTGTATGCTCCTTGCAACCGACAACTCTGCAGCCATATATTCCAGGTGTACTGTGATGCGAATGGAAGGTGCGGGGAAGAACAATCAGGTCTATCAGACATTGAACCCTACGGATTCTCACTAGCTTTTACTATTCGCAGGACGGTGGCTTGATCATGCCATCACGGAAAGCCTAGAGGTAGGTCGATCATTCAGCACACGTACATCCCATCTCAATCCACCCGCGAACTTCCCACTCTAGATCTCTTGTCGTAAGTCCAAATGGTTTGGTGCTTTCCATCAACGTCCTAAAGATATCCGGCAAGTAACCAGTGGGCACTAGGGCAGGCAGGTCTGGCCAGGAATCATGTTGTGATGCCAGTGCCGACATTTCAGTTGCTGCCTAACATCTCGGAAATTTACCTCATGACTTCGTGACGATCTGTGGTTGGGCGAGGGCAGGCGTTCGGCGTGATCATAAGGCAGTTTCCCGAGACCATCCTTACAATTCTGCTGATTCTTCGGACCAAGGTGCATGTCCTTGAATGGAGAACTGCAGCTGAGTGTTGGTCAAGTTATCCGAGATCAGTTTTTTTTGTATAGGCGATCGACGTCCCCGTTCACTGGGACAAGCCAGGCTGATGTGTTAGCCCAGCGGCGGATAGATCGTCTCGCACATCCTGGAAGGTCGGAACGGCACACCCGCAGGTGCTGCCTGGGTTGCCTCCGCTTTTATCTAGGTTACATAACCATATTTCGCCTGCATGCGATGATCTCCACTTACAGTCCCATACATTCCAGGTTTACTCTTAATCTTGGGCCGGTTCTTTCTTCCGGTGTTCGACATCCTCGTGGCTGAATGGCGGGCTATCTTCATCCACCTCGTGGGAAGCAATCGCATGGCCCGTCACATCCACGGCGACCGCAACCGTGCTCGGCGGCTTCGCGATCTATACCTTCTACAGTTCCCAGCGATCACGACAGGTGGATGGCACATCTGCATGCGGACGAACACATGTGTAACATTAGTAGCCAGGAAGCACACTATTTCCACTACCGGGTGTTACGAGCATGAAGAATTTGGAGGGTTATCGTCAGGCCCGCTGAGGCGCACAAGCTTTTATTTTGTTCTTAGTATCAAAAGTAGTGTATACGGATTTGCAACGTGGGTTGTTCGATATGTAACTTATTTTGAATTTGAACTTGGAGGAATTTTAGGAATTGTTCCATTTGCTTTCAGTACTTTTAGCAGGTGTTTCTAAGTCAAATATTGAAACAAACAGAAGGTACATGGCCAAGTATTAGTGGCAGTTCTCAGAAACCAACCCAAATTGGTCCACTAGCCCCAAGAATGAAACACAAGTGTGGCAGAATCCAACGGAATCAGCCCAAAAGTCCTTTGACATAACTCAGTAGTTCTTTACCCTGAATACGAATGGATATCAATCATATAATGTGTCCAAATATAAAATATAACACTCACCCCACGACGTTTTACCCCCGCCACCATCGCTTCAACACCATCAAGGCCCACAAGCTCTCCAGATCCACCACTTCCATTGGCTTCACTCCCTTTCTCTGTGGAAGTCCTGGTAAGTCTCATTCTCTGCCTCTGACCCATCCCATAACGAAGCACGACTGTCAACACAGCGCGCCATCCCTCGAGGGCACCATTCTGGCCGTTCAGCTGAGACACAGAAGAGCTCGACCGAGCATGCCCATTTGCAGTCGGTCCAGATGGGGGCGGTACAGGAAGAGAGGGAACTAACGTGGAACGTACGACGTATGGGCAATACGATCGGTGTTCTTTCAGAAGATCAAACTGTCTTTGAGGTGGTGCTCGCAATTGTGACTGATAAGATGGATTCAAGTCTTTGGCAACAGCCGTGGTGTCCAAACCATTCGGTGGTAATGGCACATGGGGCTGCGGCGCGAAAGCCCACAACCCAACGCGTCGCTGGCATAATGTACAGTGCAGAAGGGATGTATCTCGTTTAGTGACTTTATCGGATGGATTATGGAGAACTAGTCGAGGGGTACTAGGGCCGGGAGAGGGTGTCCTGGGAAATGAGACAGAAGAGGCACGGGAAATGGACGGAGTGGGTGGAGCCACTGGAAATAGGGAGTTGGATCGGGACAGAGATGGTGGGCGAGGGCGCTCGACGGATGAAGGAGCGAGCGCCCAACCGAAGAGGGCTGCCAATATTGCAGTTTCCGAAGGTTCTTTTATTGGTCGCGTCTGCGTCGGGGACGGCGCATGAAGAGAATCAGGGTCTTCCGAAATAACTGCTGCGGTAAGAGAGGAAACTGCAGAGCGCAGTGAATTGAGTTGTGTTGACGTCTACATGAATTACTCGTGAGAACCGATTCGCTCGAACGGTGAGGGACAGACACACAAGAGGATGTTTGATTTCAACGCCTTGTAGTACAGGCTCCAGCATCAATGCGCTAGTCTTGATTTCTCTTGCAGTAGCTGCGGGAGATCGCAGCGGGATGCGATATATAGCGGCTGTTACCATAGGTGTCAGCCAAAACCACAAACCTTGAATAAACCCGCACATACAGTCGCATTGTCTCGTTTTCCAAGGACAACCATTTTTGTGCATTTCAACCAGAGAAACTCGTTGTTTCTCTATCAACATGTTTGCTGAAATAAAGATTTAGTTGCAACGATCGCGGTTGAAACCTACCTTCTTACCTGCATCGCGGTTCAGTCCATCCCTCCCCGCGACAACCCACGACACATTACATATTCCACAAACAAGCCTATCCTTTCCGTCGTTGATCCATCCACATTTTGATGCAGCCACTGCGTCGATTGCGGGTGGTTTGTTGCTGTAAGTTGCCAGTTTGAATGTCGCGAGACGGGCAAGAAACGACGGGATAGAAGATGGGCGGTACTCCGCGATCGATAATAGTGGTGTTGTGCTCGAGGACGGATGTCCTGGAAATTTAAATGGCAGCGCTTTTCGTGTGCGTGTGGCAGCTCGGGTGAGGATGGCGGTGAGATGAGGCGTAGTCTTGGAGAGGGTTTCGAATTTATTTACAGAAGCACTTCTAGAGCAGTGGGATGAAGCAGGAAACGGCTCAGAGCCCAAATTACATGACCCCTTGAGAACGTAACTGACAACTTGGAGTCATTTGACTTTATGCCATATTTAGCGAGTGTGGAATAAAGGGAGCGCGAGGTGTGAGTCCTTTTCGTCGGTGAAGGACGTTCTACGGTGTCAGAAGAACCAACAGCATCGTCCAACGTTTGAAAGGCATCGTCAAGTTTGCGCTGAATGCGTTGGTCAGCGATGTCCGCCCAATGAGGACCGGGGAAAGACAGACTTTGGTAGCTCTTATTGAAGGACCAGGAGTAGACGAGGCATTTGAGTTCAGATTAGTAGGATATGAAGCGGCGGGAGTCGTCGTTTGTGAAGACTCCATCGTATCATGTTCGTACAGCACAGCCACTGTAACTCTCAAGTACCCAAGTCACGAGAGGTCACGCCGAGTTGCGTGAGCTCGAGCACTAGGTATCTACATCTGATTTGGTGGCTGGCTGGTGGACCTTAAGGCCTTGTGAGCCTTTGGAGCACATTCTGTCTGGCGGAAACTCTTTCTCCCTCGAATTCGGCAATACTGGTTTCTACATCAGGGTTACATCCGCGCTCACACTCTTGGTCAACTCGGGAACTCTACTGCTTAACTCTTATGTGTTTATAATGTTTGAATTGACCTTCGCTCTAGTTGTACGGTGAATATCCGCATTTTACTACGAGCGTTCCAGGTTGAGGCGCACTGAATACTCCCGGGCCATCCAATCTGATTAGGTTTACATATCGTTTACGCACGAATGGTTGGATTTGATGTTCTCAAATAGCACACCCGAGGCGTCAACATGGTTGCATCACCTATCCGGGTGTTAGCTTACTAGCTGAACTGCAATTTTCACGTGGTGACGGAAGCTAGATCCTGGAGGCTTTGAAATGGAAAGGCAACCACCACAGTCGACAGTTTTTTCTCCTACCAATCACATAGCATCGCTTCCCATCAAACATCCGATTTTGCGTCCTTCTAAGTGAGTTGTCATAACTTTTCTCGGAAACGTGGTCTGACAACAGAAATCAGACAAACCATATTCATCGTCACAGTGTTACTTTATGCACACAATTCGTGAAATGCATGCTTCAAGGCAACTCTAAAATTGAATTGACCAGAATCGTGGCCCTTCCTACCTGGCTTTCCCCCGCGTCATGGAAGGTATTTAAGTTCACAGGAGTTAAGGCGCCGTAACTTGTCATTCAATTTACGATGGGACAGTTGTGTGCTTCGAAAGCAAAATTTATTTACCTACAGACGCTCACAGACAAGGACAAGAAGACGCTGGGTATTCCCGGATCACAAGGGAATACCGAAGGTGCCATAATGGAATGCGATTGTGCCATGTTGATCACGGGAACTGATTTTGCATACTTCAGGTCGATATTTCCGTGCACTGACGAACTACCTTCTTCTGAAGCCTTCACAGGGCGGCTCTGCATAACGATGTCTTGCACCTCGGAAAAGACCAAACACGACACGCACCAATATGCCTTGGAAGTTGGCCCCAATGATATTCTCCCTGCTTTTGAGGACTCCTCTGGTGCACCAATGGAAATGATTAGTCCCCTAGGGTACCAAGTAGGTTGGATTAGCGTCATTTTCTTGGTGAGGCGAAATATGATTCTCCTTTTGTATAATGGTGCTCATGGTCCGTTAAATAAAGAATATCAGCGAGATGATTGGGACCGGGGTTTTCTCTACTCGTAACCCACTTTCTTCCCAGCTAATTCTCATGATGCTGACCAGAACGTATATAGCCGGGTCGATTCTTAAGGCTGTAGGATCTGTTGGACTCAGTTTAATCTTCTGGGTTATTGGATTCTTCTTTGCTGGAGGTGCGGGTTCTCGGGTCTCTGGGAGAACGAACTAAATATTCAATGCGCAGCATCGCTTTCGATTTATCTTGAGTATGCGTTATATTTTCCTCGCCGCTCCGGTGCGGAGGTAACATATCTTGAGAAGGTGAACTCGGGAAACCCAACTCAAGGACGTAGCCGTAACTTAGTTTTAGGCATACCCGAAACCAAGATTTCTTCTACCTACCGCATTTGCCGTCCAATCAGTACTGTTGTCGTTCAGTAGTAGTAACGCTATTGGTATGCCGTACAACTTCCCAAAGTATGTGTTGTGTGTTGACGGAATGCTAGTCTTGGCAACGTATCTCCTTGTTGCAGGCGGGGTCGAAACGTCGACATGGAATGTTCGTGGTCTTGCTGTAGGTGCCATGACGGTTATTGTAACAAGTACGTGGCCGTCAATTGCAATGTTTATGATATTAGTGAACCATTCCAAAATAGTTTGCATTGCCAGTACCAAATGGTCACTCCGTTTATCCAATACCATTGGACTAGTCAAGGTGATAACATTGATATTGTAAGCCTGCTTTTCGACTGTTCAATTTTGGGATGCTGACAATCGTTAGCATTTCGATCACTGGACTGCTTGTTCTCGGTGGTCATACTCGGGTTGAGAACCCGCATGCAAACTTCAGGGATGCATTTGCTGGAACCACTTCGAACGGTAATGGTTTAGCAACAGCTCTCGTTAAAGTCAACTTCGCATATTCTGGATTCGAGGTGGGTATCATGTCCTTGCTACCGGAATCAATGCTGATGTTGAGTAGAACGCATTCAATTGTATGAATGAAGTTAAAGTACAATTCTCCTGTATCCAGAGTGCGTCTCCGGCTTACCTCGATATTCAACACTAGGACCCTGTCAAGACTATGAAAAGATTTGCGCCAGCATCCCTACTCATTGTATTTGTCCTCTATATGTTCACAAATATTGCGTATTTCGCTGCGAGTAAGTTTTCATGTTTACAGAGCTTCGAGTTGGCTAATATATAGCATCTAGTCCCCAAGGAACAAATTAAAATGTCCCAAGAGTTCACTGCAAGCTTGTTTTTTACCGCAGTCTTTGGTAACACGAAAGCTGTGACCGCGCTGAGTGCTATCGTAGCCGTGAGCAGCTTCGGGAACCTCCTTGCAGGCATCGTTGGGTCTGCGAGGGTTATCAGAGAATGCGGCAGGTGCATTGAGGCTCTGAAAGGTTATGCCGATACTGATATGGGTTTGAACTTAGACAAGGGGTGCTACCTTATCCCCGATTCTGGGCTTCAACAAAACCTTTCAATACACCTTTGGGCCCGTACCTTTTGAAATACGTTCTCAGTGTGATCGTAATTCTGGCACCCCCGCCTGGAGATGCGTTCAATTTCAGTCAGTAACGCACTGGCTCGTCTTTTTACGTTCCGCTGATGGTCGGATTAGTCGTCGACCTACAATCATACCCTGCCAATGTCTTTAGCTTCCTCATGACACTCGGCCTGGTTTTTGTGCGCAAACGCCGTGAACGCTTTGACGCCCCGCCGAGTGAATTTCGGGCATGGAATGCGGTTTTGATTTTTGCCATCGCCGTAAATATCTATCTTCTTGTTCTTCCTTGGATTCCTCCCTCGGGCGGTATCAATGGCGGAGACGTAAGCTTCTTTTATGCGACGTACTGCGTCGTTGGCATAGCTATGTGCGCGAATTGTTTTCTGATTCCCAAACCACTTATCGATACTTGCTTAAGTCTTACAATTTCGGCCCTCGTTTACCTTGTCTGGATCCTGATTTTGCCAAAGTACAAGGGGTACACCATACGCCAAACGGTCGACAAGTTATCCGATGGAGCACAGACTTCAATACTTGTTAAGGTTCCAAACGAAAGCCTTACCGAATGGGATGCGATTCACGATGAGCGTGAGGTAGTGCGCAGTGACTCGACACCACCCGTAGTGGTTGGGGTGACAACGACAGACAATTAGGAAGACGGAATTTGATTGATTGCACTAAAAACAAAAAATAGCGCCATTGTGGCGGTGAAATAGACAATCTTTAGACATTGTGGAATGGTTCATAATAGTGGATTTAAACTTTGGTTCAAGAACTCGTGGTCGATACCCTCAAATTGTCCTTCACTCCAACCCATGTTTGTCGTCAAGTGAGTTGGGGTAATAATCGCTCGCTCAGAGACATCGGCAAGTATCGAAATTACGCCTTAGAGCTTCTCTTCGAGACGTCTTCGTTTTTTCGCCCTTAAGAGACCATGTAGCCGTGCCCGGTTTCGGGTCACTCGCTGTAGTCGCGCGGCGCTCGCCTCTGCCTTGAGAATGCCCACAACGGTCTTTGCGGCCTGAACGTCACCTCGCAGATGGAAGGCTTTGATGAACATCTTGCACATAGGACGGACGTGTCTTTCAAATGAAATGAAAGGAGGAAGAGTCGGCAAATGGAATTTCTGGGATGACAATGGTGTGGCAAACGGTAGTCCATGCCGGTGCCATTCACCTGCGACCAGATAACCTCCCCTAATCATATGATCGAAGAGGGCCCTGAGTTTCGGAGGGTCAATGACATTTCGCCATTGTAAAATAGCTTTCAGTATAACATTTACTGTTACTCGATCCGGAACAAATTCATACTTCCTCATGAGGAAATCCTTTGTCCGAAGTATGTGGCGCACCAGTCGGCCATTACGCGGAGAGAGACGACGTAGAGACCCATGCAAAACAATATTCCCCAGACAAGTTCTAGTCCTTGGATCCAGATCCCTATACGAGCGCTCGAAAAGCTTTCTAGCAGCAACGGGACGTCTGGCGTGGATCAGAATGGATAGCGCATGCCTGATACTTGGACCGTGAGAAATGGAGCGAGTCACAATGGGCAAAACGCGAATGGCTAAGTAACGTGCTGGAGAGTGCAGCTGGAAGTCAACCGCCCGAGTCAAAGACTCTCGGGTGGAACGTCGGAGATTATGGCCCGGCCCAGTTGGGTACACTCGCCGAGCTAAAGCACTAGCACCGCATTTAGCGAGACCTAGTGTAAGTTGGCGTCGGAAAGTGTCCAACGAACGAGGCGGATTTTTTTCTAGAAGTCGCAGTAAACGAGTAGCACAAGGGAGTTGGTGATGGCGGACAAGTACACGCATGAATGCGAGAAAAAATGATAAATTGAGGAATGAGGGTGCCTTGCGATGGATGGACTCGACTAAAGTGGTAGCTCCGGATGAATGACCAGAGGCGGCCATCACGGACATGAGATATCGTATGGGGTACTTTAAGGATTTTGAAGGTGGCGCCTTTGCATACAACCTCTGCATTACCTTACACAAGGCGGCGGCGACGGTGGGAGCGAGGTATTCACGTCGATGTTGCTGCAAGGGACGAAGTGTAGCGTCGAGGAGTAGTTCCACCCCATCTCGGGACAGACCAGGGTTGTTAAGAAAGGGGATGAGGGCGTCGATGGGTTTGATCGTGGCGAGCGCATAACCGATCGACTGAATTACATCCACAGAGAGCTGTATACCACGGCGTTCACTGAACAGATAGAGTTGATACGCGGCATTGATGTCTCGAGGGATAATATGCCATATCACGGTTTCGATAATTTCAGCTTGCCGGGGCATCCTACGCAAGGTATCACTAAGAGTAGAGAAGATCTCCGGCCACGGATTACCTCCAAACGAGACAGAAGCTAGGACATACTGCACGATCAAGTCACTAGACTGCAATCTCGCGAGTTTGGTAATATCACTGTCAAGCCAAAAGTTGTGGACTAGACAGTAACGGCGACATCCATCTTTCAAAGACGCGTCCATCGTCAATGCAGACAGACGAAGAAAAGCCGTAACAATCGCACAAGCGACAAGGGGAGGGCTGTGTGCATCATCCACAACCTTGTTCTTCCATGCGCGCCAGAGGGACCGAATGAGACACTTGATCTCCTGTGCTGGAGCGCAAGTTAATGGCCCCATGCTGGGTAAGGTCTTTTCCAACGTCGCCAGGGCAAACACGGTGCGCCAGGTGACGATACCGGCATTGAGGTGATCATCAGCAACCTGGGACGCGTGGTCACTATGTGTCAGAGGCGGTGGCCCATTATAAATGGCAAGAAGGAGAAGATTATTCCAGCGCCCTTCAACGGAATTCGCCGGGGCGAAAGCCTCTAGGGCCAGGCTCACGGCCCATTGACGAACCAGGGGTAGAACCGTCACTGTAAAATAAGGGAAAATAGTAGCACCCAAGGCTGTGCCCAATTGATCAATCCCTAAGCCACCCTGAGAACGCTTAGACGCTGCGTTGGCCATAGGAGTGGATGGAACTAAATCGTTATTGAAAACTAGGCGTTGCTTGCGATGACATTCCGCCCTGCCAAGTTTGCCAATTCGATTCCACAGCGTGGCAAGTAATTTTTCTTTTAAAATCACTGGTAGATCATTTCCGTGTTTCAAAATCATCCCCCAGAAAAATTGGAGCAGTCGATGGTGAGGATTGTCATGCATACGAAACACCGTGCAAAGCCGATGCACGACGATTGACAAATATTCGGGGGTCCTCAGTGAGAGCACGACCCGAAGATATGGTAAATGGACTTCGGGATCCGCGGTATGTCGATAAATCCGGAGATATTGTTCCGTTGCTTGAGAAATTGCATGTACCTTAGTATTAGCTGTGAGTCGAATTTCAGTAAAGTGTAGAGGGTTGTCAAAGCCGTTGAATTCTTACATTTTCGTGGGTTGTCGCCAGCAACGACAGCGACATTCGCAAGTTGAGCTCGCATGATCCAATAGCGATCAATGCCGCTAAGAGGCTTGCCCAGCTTTACTTTGTCTCGGGCGATTTCCAAAACAAACGGCCAAAACGTTCTGAACGAGGAGTCTTCGATATGTGATACAAATTTACTGAAATAGATACACGGAGGCCTCGGATGTGCCAGGGATAGAGACCCAAAAAGGCTAAGGAGAGCAGTCATCTGGTCGGAGCTAAGACGAGGGAGTTGGGACCGCGTCTTTACTGACTTGTAGAGCGATCTGAGGGTATTGGTGGTAAGCTTTTGCGGAGTGGGGGACACCATATTTTGGGAGAGTAGGAAGTTGCTGAGAATCTCGATGGAATTACTTTTTTGTGACGGGTCACGGGAGATTTCGTTTGAACTAGCGTTGACGGTCTCGCAAGACGCGTCATAGAACGCTGGCAATCCCGGATCTTGCACTGGGAGGTCCACAGGTGGAGATTTGCATTTTCCCGTGTTATTCGCACGACGGAAAGTTGTCCGGTCACGAGCGGGTATCATTCGCCCGCCCATACCCAGCAGGGTAGCTTGCGCTGACTGCAGGTTGTCAGTCAAGGGACGATTTGACGATGGCAGCGCCTTATTAGGGACGGGGGTTGGTCTATCCAGCAACTTGGTTGTGAAGGACGAACCAGTGTAAGTCTGTGTCACCGCCGCCAAGGGTCGCGCCTTTGGACGATTAACACGCTTGCCATGGCGTGAATGCTTGTCCGCTGCATTAGCGCGGCAAGGTGCGTCCACGGCAGTATTAGACGTCGTTCTACACGAGTGTATTCAGTTAGCCGCTATCAGTCTGGCCGAAAGCAGAACAGCGTACCGAATGCTTGATATAGTGCTGCCGTATCCGTCCAGGTTTCGGACGGTCGATCGGTACCATCGCAACATTCCATTGCGTGGAGAATTTTGAACAGCTCGGGTCACAGATGCACGAACAACTCAACGTATCCGCCGAAATTCGGTGATAAGAGATGGCGCTTCAACCACCGTTGAGGCTCTAGATCACGGCTATGAGTGAAGTGAACAAAAAGGAGATATTTAATGAAATTTCTCCCTGGTATCGCATGAGTCGGCGGGGAGGAGAGCGGCATTCGCCGAACCGCTGAACTTAACCTTAAGCAACTGTAATTCCCACGATACATCCACAGAAAGTTGGCGAAGTCTTTGCACCACTACCAATACTCTCAACAAGTTGCCTTGAAAAATCCATTGGCACTATCAGGTATGTTGCGTACTTAAGAGCTGTTCTGGAAGCTTATCACGTTTGAAATAGAGGTCAATCGGGAGGCACTAGGTTACTGACATCCACCATCCAATTTCAACGTGAGTATAGTGCGTGTCTAGCGATTTTGCATATGACTTAATGGCGACCCCAGTCGTTTCAAATTTTACAATGGGTGCTACTCGCGCTGACAAGGAAGCTTACTTCCAGAAGCTCAAGGACCTCCTCAATAAATTTCGTAAGCAGACATGAATGAATCTATGTAACTTACCTAACCCCTGCCTGTGCAGCCTCCATCTTCTTGGTCAACGTCGACAATGTCGGATCCAACCAGATGCATCAGATCCGTGTCGCCCTCCGTGGAAAGGGTGTCGTCCTGATGGGCAAGAACACCATGGTCCGCCGAGCTCTGCGTTCCATCCTTGCTGAGTTTCCTCAATTCGAGCGACTCCTCCCTCACATCAAAGGCAACATCGGCTTTGTCTTCACCTCCGGTGATCTCAAGGACATTCGTGAGATCATCATTGCCAACAAGGTCGCTGCTCCAGCTCGTGCTGGTGCATTCGCTCCAAAGGATGTCACCGTTCCCGCAGGCAACACTGGTATGGAGCCCGGTAAAACGTCCTTCTTCCAGGCTCTCGGTATCCCCACTAAGATTGCTCGTGGCACGATTGAAATCGTATCCGATGTCAAGGTCGTCGTTGCTGGCACTCGCGTCGGCACATCAGAGGCTACACTCCTCAACATGCTCAACATCTCGCCGTTCACGTACGGTATGACTGTTGTCCAGATCTTTGACCAGGGCAATGCGTTTTCGCCCTCCGTCCTTGATGTTGACGAGCAGGAGCTTATCGACCGGTTCTTGTCTGGAATTAAGACCATTGCTGCGATTTCCTTGGCTCTCAAGTACCCGACCATCGTTTCGGTTACCCATACCCTTGTCAATGCGTACAAGAACCTTATTTCGGTTGCTCTCGCTACTGAGTACACATTTGAGGGCGCTGAGAAGGTATGTCACGTCTTTGATGGGCTGTGATGTAGCCCGCATGATTATATACATTTATATTAATTACACTGAAAATACTGAGTGTCTCAAGGACGCAATGTTGATCACTTCTCATGATGGATTCCCGTTGACCTGGAGCATTACCTTAATCTCTCACTAATACACTCCATCCTTAGGTCAAGGAGTATCTCGCCAACCCTGAGGCATTTGCCACCGCTGCTCCCGTCGCAACTGAGGCTGCTCCCGCTGCAGAAGCTGCCAAGGTTGAGGAGGAAGAGGAGAAGGAAGACTCTGACGATGAAATTGTAATTTCCTGTTTCCCTGCCTTTCCAGTTCTGTCTGACGCCATTTTTTGCAATTACAGGGCTTCGGCGGTCTATTCGAGTAATCTTAGTTATATCCATGTCACCTACATGTGCGGCTAAAATAATGAATCCTGGATTCGAACTGCTTCACCGAGCCGTGGTCCTCCCGACTGGTTAAGGACAGTGTAGCTCGGTTAGTAGCTCGCTATGTGAATCCTGGTAATGGACTGATGGACCAATAATGATGGTCCGCTACGTATGTCGTGATGTATGTCGTGATGGTCCACTACGTCATAATGGTGACCGTGACATGGCCAATGACGATCTCAGACTCGGATGTTCCCTTATAATAAGATCTAGAACATTTGCTTCAAATTCTCATCCTGAATACCTTCGCTTTATATTTTTTCACTCTCATCCTGAGATACTTTCGTACCAGACGTCCCTCGCACTCACCTCTGATCAGTGATAATCGTCGTCGATTCGGTCCTTGCACACCAACTTTGACGGTATTAAGGCGTTCAGGTTCATATTTCTGCTCAGGACAATGACTTCACCATCTTTCGCCTCTGAACCTCCAGCAGACAACATAAAGTTTGACAAAGGCGGCCATCTCATCGTCGTGTCCAACAGGTTGCCTATAACAATCAACAAGGACGCCGATGGCGAGTACCACTTTAAGATGTCGTCCGGAGGGCTCGTTTCAGCCCTCTCAGGTTTCAAGAAATCTTCCAACTTTACATGGATCGGCTGGCCCGGGTTCTTCATCCCGCCGAAAGACCGTCCACTCGTCGACAAACGCCTTAAGGAGGAATACTCCTGCCAGGCAGTCTACCTTGACGATGACGTAGCTGACCGCCATTATAACGGGTTCTCAAACTCGATCCTCTGGCCCTTGTTCCATTACCACCCAGGGGAGATGAATTTTGACGAGGAGAATTGGTTGGCGTATCGTCAGGCTAACATGCGGTTTGCGGAGGTGGTCCGCCAGCAGATCACCCCGGGAGCGATGGTGTGGGTACAGGACTACCACCTCATGCTCCTACCGATGCTGTTGCGCAAGCTAATCGACGGTGCACATAATGGTGGCGATTTTACACAAGCGGAGCTGAGTAAGATTACCGAGGGTATTGAGGGTGAGGATACCATGTTGAAGATCGCGGAGAGCATACCAGGGATCAAGATTGGCTTCTTCCTGCACACTCCGTTCCCTAGCAGCGAAATTTACAGGTGAGTCGTTCATGTAAATAATTTTGATCGGCGTTTTTCAATGACATGCAACGCTATGACCAGAATCCTGCCAGTACGACGTGAGATTCTTCTAGGCATCTTGTATTGCGACCTCATTGGGTTCCATACTTATGACTATGCACGCCACTTCTTGTCTTCTTGTACACGCATTCTTGGTCTACCCACCATGCCTAACGGCGTTGAGTTTGAAGGCCGGCTAGCTCATGTTGGGACTTTCCCAATTGGCATCGAGCCAGGCTCATTCATCGAGGTACGAGCTGTTTCATGAATCAAAATAGGTTTGTTCTGACTCGACGCTCTGTCATTGTCATTGTTGACTTGATAAATACAGAACTTGAAGAAAGAGTCTGTAAAGTCTCGTATTTCGCAGCTGGAACGGCGTTTTGGTGGTGTCAAAGTAATTGTCGGTGTTGACCGTCTGGATTACATCAAGGGTGTCCCGCAGAAATTACACGCACTCGAGCTGTTCTTAACACAGCACTCGGAATGGATTGGCAAGGTACATTCCAGTCTGTAGACACATGATGCTGTGCCTTAATCTCGTTCTATTGTGATCATTTAGGTGGTGCTAGTCCAATTAGCGGTCCCCTCACGCCAAGACGTCGAGGAATATCAAAATCTGCGGTCGACTGTGAACGAGCTCGTGGGTCGCATCAACGGACGCTTTGGCACCGTCGAGTTTATGCCCATCCACTTCATGCACAAAAGCTTGCCATTCGATGAGCTGTGCGCGCTGTATGCCGTCAGCGACGTGTGCCTAGTCTCAAGCACACGGGACGGTATGAATTTGGTGAGTCGTGTTTTAAGTTCCACAAGCTGCCAGCTGTCATTAAGTGCGCCTTTTTTTTAGGTATCATACGAATACATTGCCTGCCAACAAGCGCGGCAAGGTGTCATGATCCTTTCGGAATTCGCCGGTGCTGCTCAGAGCCTCAACGGTTCCATCGTGGTAAATCCGTGGGACTCGCAACAGGTCGCCGATGCGATCCATGAGGCAGTGACCATTGACGGACCCACGCGTGCCGAGAATCACCGAAAATTATTCAAGTATGTGAATAAATACAGCGCTGCGTTCTGGGGAAGCAGCTTTATCAAGGAGATGGCAAGACTGGAGGTGGGTGATGTGAATAAGGAAGGGCAAGCTGAGTTGCAATTGAAGCGGGGAACAGGTCTAGGGGTTGACATTATCGATGGGGTTGTTCCTTTGACACCGTTGGGTAATGCCTGACGGTCTACGTATTTGTGGGGTCCCGTCCCCTCTGACAGTTGGTTATGGGATTGTGTGCAACATATATTTGTCGGATCTCAACTGGCATCTTGAACTGAAAAAGGTAATCTCCGTACGGCACCGCAGTGCAACAGTTTTTCCAGATTTTTTTCTTCTCTTGTGAGATCATACAAGTGTAGTCCGTGCCAAAAAGTAAGGAAGTATTGATAGTTTGCCTTGTATTATCCCCGACGACGCCAGGCTGTCGCCTGAGTGAGGGGGACACATCAGAGACCAGCACACACAGCAGCGGACGACGACGCATCACACGCCGATCTAAGACACACAACATGTAGTGTATGCTGTGCAAGGATTTCAAAATCTCCGATCTTTCCCCAGCGCCCTCCGGGAGAGATTATATGGCTATAGCGCTATAGGAGAACTCGGTGATCGCGCGAAAAAGCCACCGAAAACGCTCGAGATATTATATATGTTTGAATGTTGGTTGGTAATGTCCGTTATTTCTCAGCAGTAATCGACAGTCAGGCGTTTGGACATTGGGTCTATCGACTCGGACGTCTACTAGAAGTCGTGATAATGCGGTTCCGCGCACGTGATAGTCAGAAGTCATCACATGCATCCCTTCATCCTGTGATTTCACTAATAGCAACCTAATAGATGCAGCACCGGAACGTTTGAACCACTTACGGGAGCGGGGAGAGGCCAACTGAAGGAGACGTGAGATCGCAAATACCGAACAT
>Ga0210383_10002006_pt1 | contig 18498 bp, 16 predicted proteins | sample IncBWC14OmetaG_FD_160072 | JGI IMG/M metagenome (GOLD analysis project Ga0210383, IMG submission 160072) | Forest soil microbial communities from Barre Woods Harvard Forest LTER site, Petersham, Massachusetts, United States - Inc-BW-C-14-O ...
TTCAAAGATAGCGAAAGAGCTCAAGGTGGGAAGGTTAGGAAGTACCCTTTGAAGAATCCCATATTACCGGATGGAAGTGTCAAGCAGGGAAGACCAAGGAAGAAACCCTCTGACGCAGATGGAGACGCGGGCGAAGGCGAAGGCAAGGGCAAGGTTCGGAGGAGCGCGGAGAAACGTAAACGTGACAAAGCTGACGTTGGAGAGGAAGATGGCGGCGAGGATGGAGTCGGCAGGCTTTCAGAGGTCAAGAAGCGTCGCTCGCCCAAGAAAAGACGTTTCAGCCCTACAGATGCTGCTACCGAGAATGGAGCTACTGTGCTAGGTAAAATTGCAGATCATTGTTGGCTTAATGGACCATTCTAATACTGCTCAAATTCAAGAAACAGAATCACTAGTAGAGGCGATATCGGTGCCAAAGAAACGTGGTCGTGCACGGAAGCAAAAGCCAGAACTCGCAGAAGGCGCGACAAAAGTGCCAACTACTCCTAAGACACGTCGCCGCCCACCCGACCCGAAACCAGAGACGGAGGATGGCGAGCAGCCGTCTGTCCAAAGGAAGCGCGGTCGTCCGCACGACGAGAAGCCGGTAACTATTGTTCGGGGGCAGGAAGAGACTGGTCCAAAGAGACACGATCGCCTACCCAAGCAAAAACTGGGGATCGACAAAGATGAAAGGCGATTAACATCTGTTCCGACGAAAGGCGGTCATCATTCGAAACAGAAGCCTGCGGATATTGACGGTGAGGCCATAGAGGATCCCACAGAGCAAGAAACAAGTTCCGCTGAACTTGCTGTTCACGAGGGAGGTCCTCCTCGAAAACGCGCCCGCATTGATCTCTCACCTCTTACTCCTCTTGACGAAAGCGAATCACCATCACCTCAGCTACTTGTCCTCAACCCCGAAACTGCGCAGGATACCGTTGACACGGCTACGAGCGGCCCGCATAAACCTGACTTCCAGATTGACGCTGGACTCCTAGTCCAGGAGTCTAATGACCACAGCACTGAATTGTTGGAGGATGAAGGTTTTGTTTCTGGAGTCCCTGGTCAGGCTTCCATGGATGTAGGCGAGAACGTCGATACTGCCACTCGAAAAGAGTTGCCGAATATATCGGAAATATTTCCTTCAGCTCAGCCCCAACCGGTCCCACCTGACAATAACCTGGTTGTGCCTGAAACACTCGCGTTTCGACATGATCCGACTGCTGAACAAATTGACACACTCATTCCCATTGATCCAGTTCTCCTGATGGACGGAATTGACGCTACTCATACTGTTCGATCAGACCCAGGTATCAGCGTGGGTACAATATGTAACTTCCGAAAATATTTCTCTAACTATCGGGACAATAGTTTTCTTCTGGAAGGAATTTATCGCGGGAGGTTCTTGACAGTCATTCTATACATACAACAACCATCATTAAGACACCGCCTCAACAACACGGGGGACTCCTTGATTTACATGTTCCTAACAGCAATCTGAAAGGTGGTGCACGAGACGTCCAGCTGGATGCAGCCTTCCGACCCAGAGTTAACGTATCTCATCTACGTCGGGAAAACGAATTATATCGGGTCATCGAAAGTCTTGGAGGGATTGTCAATATCCACACCAAAGAGTTCTTCGAAACCCATATGGCCTTGATCGAATCCCTGACCAAATCTGGCGAGCCGACCAGTGCCCCGGTCGGCACCCGTATCGATAAACGCACAGCGAACACAACTTTCAATAATATGGAAAGTAGGGGAAGAATTAAAATGCTCAAAACATCTGTTACCACTCATACCGGAGTAAGCCGTCCTGCATGCATCGTGTACCTGCCGGATATCGATCCAGCCAAGATAAATTCCTTTCTCACGGATCTCGGCCGCACTCTCCCGCCGAATGAGCCTCAACCGATGGCGGTCAAGAAAATTGACAAGCCCATGGAATATGGTGCCGCCCACCCAACTCCGGCTCCAAGAGGAGCACTTCCCCTTCAATTATTACAAATGGAACAGCCCGGCGATGATCACAAAGAACGATGGAGCAAAAATGCTGTTCGAGCTGACCAGCTCTTTTCCTACGATGATGCCACTATCCGAGATGTCTTGCTGACGGAAAGGACTACATTAGGGCAACTATATGGTTTCATCGTCGGGAAAGCTGTGAGAGCTCGTGAACTCCATCTTTCAACTCTCCAAGCATTCGAAAACTCCAGCTCTTCTTCGCAAATAGTCTCCCGCGATCAACGTATTGTTCACATATCCTACTATTGTCACGACCTTCCGCTTTCGACCTATTGCTCTGTAATATCCTGCCTGTCTCACAGTGACGACCTAACACGCCTCCTGGCTACAGAAGAAGGTCGGCAGACACTGGTACGAAACATTCCTGCCCATCTCCATTCAATATTGCAAATTGGCAGGTCAAGGGCTCGGTCACGATTTCTCGATACTCTAGAGACGCTTAGGTGTCTGAAATTGGTGACGCCCTTACAAGTAACGGATTCTGATACTCCATGGATTACCTGTGCCGCAAATGGTGACTACCCAACTGCTTTTGACGTCGATTCATTGGAAGGCTGGACCGTAAGCACGCCGATGTCCGCTCCTGTATACTGGCATTTCAGTACCATGGTTCCCCTTCATCTCTGGGCCATTTCTGAAACCGCGCCTCCATTCTGGCAGGACATATCGGTCGCTTCCTGCGCCGATAGCATTGTATACTGGCGGTTACTTCAGGAAGCCTGTACCAACAAACAAATCTCCGTATTCCCATCTTCCCACTTTTCGAGTGCAAACGGTCCCGTGAATACGAGTACAAGCGCGGCGAGATCCCTTCGTCGTGCTATATCTTGGAATCCTGACTATGTTTTCACCTGGCATCAGACACAATATCTCAAGAGGTTCGTGGGGTTATCTACTGGGAACACGCCCCTCCAGCATGAGGATGGAGGAGGCCCTCGAATAGAGAAAATTTCTTGGGTCATTAGCGCACCCCAACACGCAATCCAAGAATACTTTAGGTTGACTCATTCAAAGTTAACCAAGGAGCTCGAAAAAGCCCGCCGCAAACTGGAACGCAAAACCACCGAGATTAATGCTAAACTCGCTACAGAGACAAAGATTCTACTTGCGAAAAAGGGTGCAGAGGCCCGAATCCAACGAGAAACAGACTGGGACGACATGCTACATCGAGTTCATCCAGCGCCGCTGAAAGGCGCGGCTTCCACCCGTGTGCGGCGAGTACGGACTCGTTTTCTACAGTCAAGTTCTGGAAAGGATGTCCAGAAATGGGAAGGTGAAATTACGGACGCTATACACGAGGCGAACATGGCTGCCAAGAAGGTGTTAAACGTCGCGAAAAAGCGACCAATCGCGACAAAACCTGTTCCTCTTCCGCTTGCCTTTCCTCCCACAGTTTCTTCGAATCCACCTGAGAAATCCATCGAGTTACTTATTGCTGAACAAGGACCACCGATTCCTTCTCGACAAGCAAACAAAGTCAAGACCAAACGCAAAGTAAAAGTAAAAGATTCGGCAGAAGGTGCTTATTCGTGCGGATGAAAATTATTTATCGACTAAAAATCTAAATTCCAGCAGGCGAGTCTCCTGAAGTCAATCCTAAACCCCCGCTTCGCCGGCATCGATTTCAATGGAATCGGGACTTCGAAGAACTAGCTCGCGATGCTTCCGCCATAATTAAGGCTCGTTGTCGCAACCTCCCGAGACTTGACTGGGGGGCATTTGAGCAAGTCTTTCCTGCGGTCCCTAGGAACACCGTTCGTCAGCGCTTGTCTCACATTAGGGAGACTCCTGGAAACGAGGCTTATTTAAACCGCTTGGAGGACAGGTGGTACGATCTCTGGGTCCAACATAGGGGCACCACACTTCTGCCAGACGACGATCCCTATAGTTCGTCCAATTTTAATCTCATCAATCATATCGAATTTCTCCGCAACCACGTTGACAAAAATGCCGTGTGAGTTCTTCGCCGATCTGCAATAGCTTGTTGCTTAATGTTTAACAAGACGAGTCGGGTTTGCGCAAACCCAAGAGAAAGCCACAACCATCATCCCGATGTCCGTCGATTGGCTTCTGGAAGAGTTCGACGTCGTCGAGAGTGCGCCAAATTGTCCAACTTGGGATTTTATGTGGAATGCAACGGTAGAGGAAGGCCGTGAAAAGCGCTTGTTACGGCAACCCTTCACCGCAAGACTCGATGCGATGTCCGTTATAACAAAATTGTCTTCGGATCTCACCTTGGTAGCTGAATCGGCACTCAAGGTATATTTCAGATGTGCCCTAATCTCTGTAGTTCTGACATGATGATTAGATGGCTTTAGGGAGTCCCCACGAAAGTTATGACGCCGAGTCCGCATCGAATTTACTCCGCAGCGTGGGCGAGCAAGCCGTCGCTGTTGCAACGAAAAACCTTATGAGTCGCGGCATCCTATCAAAACTAGTACGAGACCCTCAAAAGCAGAAGCCGGGGAGGCAGTTAAAGATATCTGAAATGTACGTTTTATTCAACAAGGTATTTTCTCTGAATCTCACACGTTGCATCAGCAACCAGAACGCTCTGGGAGGTTCAATTCCTCGAGATACCTTTCAGGATGCTGCGACCTTGGAGGATATTGCTGCTCAAGAGGAGAACACTTGGCGCGAATGGCCTATCCTCGCTACAGATGGTGATAATGCCGCCTTGATCCAACTAGCCTCAGACAATAGTGTACGTCCTCGCTATAATGTATGCAGTTTGGGAATACTGATGATTAGTCTTCTTGTCGTTAGGTCGAGTTTAGAATCGACACATCCCAACCTCAGGCTGCTCGACCTGGGCTCGACTGGAACAGTAAGAAAGCAGGTGGGTCCTCCCTATGATGGAGCCAATATTGTTTTTCCTGAAATATATTGCAGATGACGATCAAATTGAAACGGCGATTCATTTTCGGTTCTGTAATATCTCAGTTCGACAGCCACTAAGCACTGAATCGTTGTCCCCTCCCGACCCTGTCGAGATGGACGACGACCATGCATCTGGGCACGGGACGACAGTTGATGACGGTCTTGCTTGTTGTAGGAGAATGTGCGACGATGGTCTTATCGACTGTTTGGCTTGCCTCGACGAGGAATGGGCTTCTCTCATTGCTACTCTCAGCCAAGAAGATAACCAGCTTGCTCTTTGTGTACTGACTGTTGTGCGTCGGGCTGGGCCGAAAGGCGTCACCAAAGATGAGCTTGTTGTCAGTTCCCAGTCTTCGACGTGTCATTCAACTTCTAACTTGATTTCTATTGCGCTTGCAAGGCCGACATGAATTTGTCAAATGGACAGATCTACTCCATTGTCCGCCGCATGACTGATCCATCTATTCCTCTCCTCTTTTGGTCAGGCTATTCTTCCCTTGTTTTGGTTTGGTCTGGGTATCTTAGAAGCTGGACTGTACTGGTCTCAGAAAGTCCTATTACGAGGATTTTCCCCCGACGTTGGATTGATATTGCTGGCTTGAAGATCTTTGACGTGTGGGAAGCAGCTTTAAGGGCTGTGATCGGTGTGATCGTCTTCAGACCTGGTATTTCACAGGTACAATATTGTCATAACCACCGAGGATCATTACTCATGGTTCATACAGGCTGACCTTCGGTGGCGACTACGATCAGTATATGACAGACAAGAAGTTAACGATATCCTTCGTCATTTGCAGGAGGAAGGTTTTATAAAGATTCGTTTTGACCCTCGTGTAGTCCGAGTAGAGCGAGATGGAGCTGTGGTCACAGCCCTGGATGACAGGGAAGAAAAGACAGCATTCTGGTTTGTCGGTGATGGAAGGCGGCATTGGTATGTGGTGTAGTTCTTACAATATACGTAGATGAAAGGTGTACAGTCAATTGCGACCGATCGGTCATTGTGGCAGGCTCCTACCCAGCCGCCGTTCCGAGGTTGTAGAAAATCCACAAGACTCATGGTAACGAGTCATGGACTATCTCCTGCAATGACCATAGCATGTATGTCTCCAATTTTTTGTTTTTAACCAATAGTGTACCCCTTCTTTCCGTGTACCAAATCCTGAGTGAATCTGTGAGCATTTGAAGCACAGCCGTACACATTTCGATTTGATATGACAACCTCCCGTTTCGACTTTCCACTGTGCCATGCTCGCTGACCCAAACACCTACTGCCTCTTGGAGGGCATTAAATTGTTCTTTGACTCTGTGTCAATCCAACTGAACCAATGGGACAAAACCCTATCTCCCGTTAGGCCCTGACAACGCTGACTCGTTGTGTCCACTTTGGTCATTTTGGCACTCGTTGCAGAAAATATTTTCTCTTCATTGAATATGGGCTCCTAAAATTCATCCAAAGTGCTAGATTGCTTTGAAAGACATTACAGAAGGTTTCTCTCTCTTAGGATTTACAAAATATGAGGAAATGCGAATGCCTGAGCAAAGGTTCTCCGCCGTGACTCGTTACAGGGCCAGGCACAGTAACTCTTATTTTCTCCATGGCATACAGTATACTAATCACAATTGTAAACAAATGAGCCACCCATGGAATCCGGTCGTGATATTTCCACATTTGATTATTCCCTATGGAAGTCAGCTCCAAAAATAAAACTTGTTTGGCTATGCCGCCGGCGGCATGTGGTAGGACCCCGTTTACCACACACTGTTGTACTTCGAAAGGTATGCGTAAACACGGACCTACCCGATGTTCTTGTGGTCAAAATGTAATGCTAGGCCATAAGTGTAGTCACAATGGTGAACTTGGGCTGCTGTAAACTCCAAAAACTCGGACCAAGAGGGCCGGAAAGGGCAAGGAGATCCACCACATAGCTTTTGACCTAAGGTGCACCTCAGGATGTGCGGAAGAACAATGGAGAAGTAATGCCACAGATTATGCCTACAGGGTGAGGTGTGTTTGAGTTTTGGATCAGGTAGGGTATAAGTGACTTGCCATAGGTTTCTGGGAGACCATACAACAAAACGAGTCTTCTAAGCATCCAATAGGTTGTTTGAGACCTAATTTGGTTGCTAGAATGCCAAAACATCGAGGTGGGAGAGTAGAGGGTGACCCTGGACAGTCTACACCGGGAGGCTCCTGTCTCCCCGGGGTTCCCGTACATCCCAACCACATTTCTAAAATATCTGTGGGTATTTCGGTTCCTCCGGATGCCCCAAACGCTAAATGGTTCTGGACAGAATACTAGGATGACTCGGAGGTGCTTCACCTCGAATGGAATGTCCAACAGATCTAGAATTCTTTTTGATTTATCCGAATTTTGATTTGCTTAGGCATGCGTGACGGTGACAGTTTGATCGTCCCATAGCAACTTGTGATCTTTTTTGGAAACTGATTGCTGTGACCATCGTTTTCAACGGTCTCTTCGTTCTATCATACCCTTCATCCTTCCTCCTACCGGCTGGTCCGTCTCTGCGGCCACCTCCACAGTTATCTAACCTCCACAAGTTTCCGCTTGGGTGTCGGAGGCCTGGTTGTCTCTCTTTTGACTTTTGCCCCAGTGGCACTTTCTGTCTTTCCTGAGTCTCGTATCCTGTCAACGCAGGTGAACGGAATATGTGCATTCAAAGTCTATAGGCTCTGATATATTGGCTCTACAGTTCTGATGCGTGTCATTCCCCTTCCCGCAATGATAAAGCTCGTGGTATGTGATTTTCGGGGTTGGCTTTGCAGTGGACTGAGTGTAGGTGGGAGGACACGGTGGATTGCTTTCGCCGCCGATCTGCACTGCAATAACCACTTGGCTGGCTTTTGATATACAAGACAACTACTCACTTATTTTTGCTTGCACAGTGGAGCCGGATTATCTTTTCTCGACTCACGACCGCCTACTTCATCTTCTCGGTCATCCACTTCATTATCCAGATTGCCCTCCAGATTGAGGCTTTCACTATTAACGCCAATGCGGCCAATTTCTTGTTCAATATCGTAGAGCAGGGCAACGCGATCAGCACAGATGTCCCTGTTCTTGGCGCAGACCTGCGCTTGTGCCATGATTTACGCCTCAACCTCAGCACCGCCGCGTGTCCAGTGGTGTGGAATGGAACTCCCAGTACCAACAATACTCTAAATAACCAACCTGGCGTGGAATATGACATGGCGACGTCCTCATTCTCCAGTCTTTCAATTGTCCCTACTTCGGTCTCTTCCCAGGCATCCAGTTTCAGTGTTGGGCCCTCGACATCACAACCTGTCCAGCAACTCGAATCTTCAGCCGTTCAAAGCACTGTTCACGAACGGCATACAGTTACTGTCACAATACAGCCACCCCCGACTACTTCTTCGGCAACGAATGATGCTGCTCAGACCGTCGCTACCCCGGGAAATGTTGATCTCAATGACGATGATGGTGATAATAATGATTTCAAGCCTCCAGTATGTCTTCCATTGCACTTGTACCAAATGCATTTAATGACCTCCCGACAGGCTGTCATCAAGCGCCACGTCAGCAAGCGTGAGGATTTCGAGGCAATAATGGACACAGTCTCGGACCGTCATACTTGTTTAGTGGTACTGAACTGGCCTGTCTCTATGTCAGTCGGTTTGATACTCATGGTATAATATTTCTGATGATGGATGATTGCATAGTCTCGATAACACCAAGCGTGAGGATATTGTTTTCGTCGCTTTCCAATTCTGGGTCCTTGGAATGTCCGTCGTTGCTGTGAGTACGGAGTCCGACACAAACAACTTTTTTTAACAACGTCCGCAGCTTCTGAATGAATCCATCCCTCATATGTAAGCACCACTGTTTATATTCATTTCATCCTTAACCTGACAGCACGGCGCTCAGCATTGCGTCGTTGCTCACCCACATATTGGCAACAGCGTGGGCTGCTTTTCAAATATCTCACACCGCACTTTTCCGCGCGGATTTCGCTCGCCTGGTCACCAAGGGTGCCTGTCGGCCCGCCATGATTTTGCCTATAAAATATTGGGAAGAGCGCAGCAAAGCAGAAATCTCAAGCTTGGCACTCAATGTTCTCGCTTTATTCATCTCTTCTTTTCTGACATGGAGACTCATCAAGGTCAGTAGAGCTTTCTCTCAGGAGTGCATCGAAGATGACACCCTTTCTAGTTGTTTGGATGGCAGACCTTCAAGCGTGTTGGCGCTTCATTGGCCATCAATCGCGTCTACAAACTTGTCCTCACTTTGTCTATCACCATCCAACTATCCTTGTTCTTCATGGTTTCCACTGTTGGTCTTTGGATTGATCAGCTCTTCAACGGTGTAATCGCCAAGAAAGCTACATATGCCACCTTGTACAAAGTCAACTTTTTGGTCACCCTTATTGTAGGCTCGTTTAATCAATATCTGAGATATCGCTAATTTACCCTGATTCCTCTTAGCTGTTGGTGCCATGGCTGATGACGGTATGTCACGTATCCCCTCCCCTCCGAACCGCCAAGTCTCACAGGTTGTTGTAGGGGTGGTTTGCAGTTCGCCGTGAACAGAAGATTCCTATGCTCATATTCCTTGCCTTGTCTTTCGCATATCTGGTTGGTTGGGGCGTTATGTTTTTGTCGACGACTTTCCGCTGGACTTACGTCCAATGGCAATTCTTCGGGGCGATGGCCTCAGCCTCAGTGATACTGACCCTTATGTCTGCCATCCTGGGTGTAATTTGCCGGTTCAACTTTGGAAAGGGTTTGTCTCGGTATCGTAAGTTACTCGATGCCATCGTGTCTGATGTATTGTCTTCTAACTTCTTTATTTCAGTCAACGCACACCAGACCTTGCCCGGCGATGACTTCACTCCCGTCACCCCTGGTGGTACGGATCTAGAGAAGGTTGCCTTCCCTTCCAACGAGAAACCGATACCCACGTATTCTGCAACTTTCGGCTCTGGACCGGAAGTCCCCCTTCCCACTCAAATGTTTGCCTCCCGTATGGGACCCCGTTTCTTCAATGCCTCAACCGAGCCCTTCGAGTTTCAATCCAATGCGTCGCTTGTGACGGCTCCCCTGCCAGTTCTTACCAGGACGGAATCTGATAAATCGTCTAAGGACGTTCCTTTGGTGCGACGTGGAACTCGCGAAAGTGATCGAAGCACCAAGAGCTCTTCGTCTAGTTCTTATAGTTATTCTCGCGATAGCGACCATTCTCGGAACAACAGCCAATCGACGTTGCCGGGACGTGCGAACAACGGAAAACGCTGGGTGATAGAGTGAAGGGGTCGTTTCAGTGCTTAGACTGCAGGGTGGTCGATGTAGTTTGTCAAATATTCCCTGTATTGTCTTAAAATCTCTTTTTCTTACTGATTTCTATTCCAATTTATAAGGTTACTTGGGAAGTGATAATGATAGAAATGCAACAGGCAAGTACAGAGTGTGTCTAGGCTACATAAATTGTTCTTCGTAACATCCGATGAGAGGGGTCGATTAGGGCGACAGTGATACGTCCGATGGAGGTGTATCTGGGGAAGCACGTTTAATTCGTTCCATTTCTTTCTCTTGAATGATAGCGGCCTGTTTCGCGACGGTAGCGTTTTCGAAACCTTCTTCTGTTGGAATTTCGGTTAGAGGACGGGGGGTTATTTCTGCTTCCCCGTAGCTCAACAGGGCCTCCCTGAATTCCAACATCCACGGATGGTCCATGAGTTCGATGGCGGCGGGTCGCCGCATCGAGTCAATTATTAGGCATTGTTTGATGAAACTTATGCCTAGTTCACTGAGCTGACCGGGTTCTGGTAGCGGAGGATGTTGAGTGGCCACTCCGATGTGGAACATGATCGCCCTTGAGAAGACCGTGTCACAATACGTTCACCAATAATAAAAAACAACATGACATGCCATTCGTTATCAAGGTTACTCCAGGGTTTCTTGCCAGTAGAAAATTCAAGGACCACGCAACCGAGCGACCAAATGTCCATGGCTCCATGTCGACCTCGTTTATCGTTTTTGATAATCTCTGGTGACATATACATCGGTGTTCCAGTGAGACTGTTATGCATTCCTAGTCCGCCAAAGCTTGGCAGACCGGAAATTTGGGGAGACATTGCATCTGGCGCACGGCGAGAGCGTTGTATTGATCGTTGATTCTTGGCGAGAATTTTTGCGGCACCAAAATCAACAAATTTGATGACACCCAAATGGTCAAGAAGTATGTCTGCGAGAGGATCAGCCGTCACCCATATATATTTCCTGGTTCACAAAACTTACTGTCGGGTTTGATATCCCGGTGAACAATCCCTTTAGAGTGTAGATATGCTAGTCCTTCCAACATCTGCATCGTGTAGACTTGGATGATACCCTCGTCTTCGATCCTACCGTGTTCAAGTAAAGCCGCCAAGCTCCCTCCTTGACAATACTCCTCGAATATATACACCTTATCGCGATGAACCTCGATGCCATAATATTCGACAACATTTGGGTGGTGCAACATCTCCATGACATTCAGTTCATCCTTGATCTGTGAATACAAATTAGGCAAGCCGGAAAGCTCCTGGGATTTGATCTCCTTGACGGCCATAAGAGAACCGGAATCCAGGTTAACAGCGAGATAAACCGACCCGAAGGCACCTGCACCGATAAATCTGCCCTGCTGCCAACGTATCGAAATGTTCGAGCTAGAAGAAGCCAAAAAGACCAATGACCGATCCTCCGGCTTCTCGTCATCAAGGACGCGACCCAGGGTACGATGTTCAGACCCTACAGCAGCTCGCTCTTCCTCGAGGTCATGCAGGGACCGGGAAATCTTCTCCCAGAACATCCGTGAACTCGAGTCGGTGAATGCAAGAGAATCGTCATTATCTGGAGATAGAGACCGTGACAAATCATCTCTATCATCGAGAAGAGCATCCGATGCTTGCTGCCGCAGAATCTCCTCTAGTTTTTCCTTCTCCTTCCTCGCTTCGAGTGTCGAACGTGCTCCAAGGATGTCAAAGTGGCTGATAAGCAGTGTCATACAACTGGCAACCTTCTGCCGCAGCATCTCGAACTGATCATCGGGCAAGTGCAAGATATTGTTCCGTTTCGTTCGATGTAGCGTGAACTCGAGGGAATTCACAGCCCATTTAAATGTTTTCCGATCCGTTGGATCGCAATCGTCGCAAATGAACGACACCCAAGATATCGCAAGCCGAATCAGCAACCGATTAAATTTGAGCAACGAAGATCGATCCATATATTTCTGCGCGTGCTGTCCATGCTCCGACGCGAATAAATACCAATTCTCCAGCAGCTCCTGACACCCGTTAGCCACTCGGAGTGAGCTTCGTACGTGATGAACGGAATCCACGATCGCTTCAGCCAAACGGTTTGTCGCACGAGCAATCTTTCGTAATTCGCGGTTAACACTAGGAAGGTGAGCTTGTTGGTCAGTCAAACAGGTCAGTGGACCCATTGAAGTTTCGATTGGCTCTCCATCCTCATCCACTGGTAAGAAAACCTCTGCGAATACCTGCTTTGCCAAAGCCAACCGGCGCTGGGGTCCGTCTGCGATAAGCCGAACGCGATTGTCCTTGGGGTCGAATTCAACCTTTGACATCTCCAGCAGCAGCACCCGGCCATTCCATAGGAACTGGCTCCTAGGGGAAAGAACGAGGATGTAACGGGCTTCGTCGTACTCGTCCCCTATGTATTCAGTATCACCCGCGACTCGACTGCCATCGTCATTGGTGATTTCGTCGACATGGAATGCCTCTGTTATTATACGACGGATGGAGTCCGGTCGAGTGAAGAGTACGCTAGGTGCAACAATATAGGCTCCTTCCTCCTCGAATGAGTGTGTATACACGAGAAAATGATCGGTCGCCACGAGGCTTGCGATAAAGTGGTCCAATGGAACATCTTCCAAGTTGTACTCAGCAGAATTACTAAACCGTTGAGTGAGGACTCTAGAAAAACAAACCCAGCGATTAATAATTCACAATATATTTTGCATCAAGGTGACTTCACACCTGGCAAACCGCTGCAGTTTTCTGTACCGCAACCGCACACTGTCGAGAATTTTACCATACCAGCTGACCATTTGTTCATCCGTCATTTTCCTGGGTGTAGCTGCACTCCCTTGGATGTGAGTATGGAAGGCCGATTTCGCACCATTGATGCTGTGCTCGGGTGTTCGATTACCATTGCGGTGATGGTATCGATTATAGTCAATGTTATTATCATCAGACGTTGGCACTCGCACTTGGGTCTCAAAATAGTTCGTCACCCGGACCATGAGTTTGTTTGTCAGCGCGCTGTGTTGCCAGAGAAGTGTGAGTAAAGATAAGGGCGAGGACTTGAGAGGCGTACCAAAGTTGTTCAGCAACCAAAGAGGATCCTCCAGCCGCCGTCAGGCTCACATCATTAAATGTAGCCCATTGGGCTTCCAACACATCCGTCTCCTTGAAGTAAATACCCTTCACGCCGCTCTTCAGCTTCCAATGTATAAGCCGGAAAAAGATCGTCAACGCTTCCAGAATTGTCGAATCGTAATCTTCGCTAATGCATTGCGGTAAATTCCACTTTCCGTCGGGATCAGGTGCCAAAAATGCTTCATACTGTCTCTTGAGCGTACACGCAAGTCCGATGCTCAGTTTCAAGTCCTCAGTCATCTGGTCAATGATCAGGACCTCTGGATCCCTGAGTTTCTGAACATAGTCGAGGCGGACGCGGAGGCCTGCTTGCGCAAGTTTTGTAGGGAATGAGATGAGCGGGACCAATTCTTTCTCGAAGGTCGGGAGGTTCATTGCTTTGAACAGTGACGAGAGGTTCACTTGCGCGTCACGGGCGGCGCCAATGAACGCATGAACTGTGGTCAAGAACCCCTTCTCGAACGTCCGTTGCATAGATTCTTCCTTCAGCACTCTTTCTACAAAACTGGACCCATCTACGATCTCCGTCCGTCCGTGTTTGGACCGTGTAGGGTGGGTGCCAATAGGGATCTCGGTGCTGGTGTTGGGCTGGTTCACGTCGAGGGTTTCGCTGCCCGTCCACCGTTGAAGGAGAGCGATTTTTTGACGTAGGGAGGTGAGGACTGTGAACCATGTGTTTAGGGTGTCGCAGCGTGCCTGGAAACCGCCGTCTGTGGCAGCGGGTTTATCCAAATAAAATGTTTTCATGTTGGGGTAGAGAGAATGCACGACATCCAATCGGCGTAGAACAGCGGTAACCTGCTTCAGAGCACAGGTGATATCGTTCTCCTCTCGCGCCTCAACCCGGAAGTTTGTGATTTCGTCGATAACAGCATCTACCGTTCGCAACCTCCGCTCTTCTAATTTTCTCCGTTCCTCATCCTCAGACCTTCCTTCAACTTTCGCCCGTATGCCTAACCAGATATTCAGATGTATGTTGTTCTGCTGATCCGCAGAAGACTCTAATGCGAATGCTATTCGCGTTTTCTCTGATTTAAGCACGTCCCCGTCCAGCACGGAGGCAAGCATTGTCTGCCATTCTAGGCGTTCTCTCTCCTCCAGAGTCGCCGGTTGAACGGGCTCAGATTCAAGCATGAGGGCAGACAGTCGGTCAAATCCTTCGCCTCCTGAAGCCAGTGAGATGCGACCAATGTCTTCTTCGTCACTGTCTCCTGCATCCACAAGTTGACCAAGACCCCTTTGATAATAGTGGCTGTCGGGGTCGTTGCGAGGGTCGTCTTCGATACCTTGTTCGGACGACCTGTACCGTCGTACGAACTGGGAATAAATGTCAGAGTATTTCGGTATTGAGGATGATGCATTGAACGAGGGAGCGTTGGGGGCACTCGGGCTAGGTAAGAAGGTGTTCTTGGAACGTGATTTTATTCGAGGACGGGTTGCAGAACTAGTTGATGCACCGGCAAAGCGGGAAGGCTGGAGTTGAACATCGTTCCAGTCAGCGTCCTCCGGGTCATTGGAATCTTGTTCTGGGTGAGGGTAGAGCGAGGGCGTGTGCCGCGGCATCGGTGGACGAGAGGGTATCTGCTAGTAGATCTTCGAGGGAGAGAAGGAACTTCAAGTTGAAGGGTCAAGAAAGTTTACCAGCCAGTGAGCACCCGGCCCGTGACAACCGCAAATAATATTTCCACCGTGACCTTCAAGTTCCAAATCTTTTTGGAAAACAGCAGTAATATTCATCAATTGCAACTTGAACTTGCTCTTTCAACATGGGTATCGTAGAAAAGGTATATCGTCCAGATTCTTCCTCCATCCCAAACTCTGATGCTCTATCCACCGACAGATCAAAGAGATCGAGGGTGAGCCATCTCTTCTCCAGATGAGTCGGAAATGCATCCTAAGCTCAGTTCTCTTCAGAGGAGATGGCGAGGAGTAAGCAATGCTATCCATCCATGCCGCGTCAATATTTACCACCTACATAGCCCAGAAAAATAAAGTGACCACATTGCCTGCAGAGCATAGAACGAAATCATGATATTAAATCTTTCAAGTAGGCCACAGAGTACCACCTTGGACTACTCAAAGCCAAACTAGCGCGTTACCGAGCACAGCTTCTTGAACCTGTGTCGAAATCTGGTCCGGCTGGTGTGGGTTTCGATGTGCAGAAATCAGGAGATGCGAGAGTTGCCTTGATTGGGTTTCCGTCGGTCGGAAAGGTGCGTGCTATTTTTCGGCCTACTCAATCACATTTTACTGAAGCCTGTTCAGTCTACCCTTCTAAGCAAAACTACCCACACCGCGTCTGAAACAGCCGCATATGAATTTACAACACTCACTGTTCGCAAGAGTAACAAGCTCCCTCCAGTTCCGCAACTGATCTATGAAGCTGGGTTCTAGGCTATCCCCGGTGTAATCGAATACAAGGGCGCGCGAATCCAACTTCTTGACCTACCCGGTATCGTGGAAGGCGCGAGCCAAGGTCTGCACTGCACTCCTCATTTTTGTTATTTAATCTCATAAAACTAGGTCGCGGACGTGGCCGTCAGGTCGTCTCGAGTACGTCGAATTTGCCTTGCCTCACAGAGACCGAGTAAACGATACTCCGCGTTGTATTTCAGCGGCGAAAACAGCGGACTTGATATTGATCATGCTGGACGCTACCAAATCCGAGGAGCAGCGCCGGCTTCTGGAGATCGAGCTGGACGCCGTTGGGATCCGGCTAAACAAGAGTAAACCGGATGTTGTGTTCAAACGGCGGACAACTGGGGGTGTAAGTTGAGCGTGTTTGGTAACTGCTCAGTTGGTTCGCTTTGACTGATTCCCTTTTGTGCTGGATAGATCACAGTACGAGGATCTCTTAGCGTGGCAAGATAGCTGATCCCGATTGATATTTAGTTCAATACGACAGTGAAATTGACGAACACGGATGAGAAGACGATTCGCACTATTTTGGCTGGCTGTAGGCTATGTTGGCATTGCATGACATCTGAAATCTAAACTCACTCTGCAGATAAACTACACAATTGTGATGTGATGATTCGGGAGGACGTACGTCCGTCGACCCCTGTTTTAATAAGTATCATGGCGCTTACCTCCCTCGTAGATTACGACTGACGAATTTATCGATGTCCTCATTGGTATGTATAACGCTCTATCGTTACCTTCAACTTACCACTCGCAAAATATCAGGAACTCGGAAATACATCCCTTGCCTATGTTGGTTTCTTTGCTCTGGCTTCTCCTTAGCATTCACATCTTATGTTTGCCCTCATAGACGTATATAACAAGATCGACTCAATCAGTCTCGAACAAATGGACAGGCTGGCGCGCACACCGCACTCGGTCGTCATCAGCTGTGAGATGGACCTCAAGTCTGTCATACGTCACCCCTTCACACGTCTTGTACTCATCACTAACTTATGAACTCAGCCTAGACTACCTGATCGAGCGGGTCTGGGACGAGTTGGGGTTAGTGAAGATTTATACGAAAAAGAGGGGTGCGCATCCTGATTTGTCGGATCCAATTTGTCTGAGGAAGGGGGCGACCATTGAAGTGCGTATTTGACATCTGAACTCAGCTCCAGAGCATTAGGTTTATTCTCGCACGCAGAACGTATGTAATGGCGTGCACAGATCCTTGGCGCCTAATTTCCGCTATGGCCTCGTCTGGTGAGTGTCCGTTCACCCACCCTTGATACATCAAACGTTGATCCGACTTTTTATTTATTCAGGGTAATATTTAGGTGGTTCCCATTGTCTTCTAGCCCGTTTTGATATCGTTCTTCAGGGGAAATCAAGCAAATTTTCTCCACACGCGCAGAAAGTGAGCCTCGCACATCCTGTACAAGACGAAGATGTCGTATCTAGTACGTGGGATTTTGATTGTTGTTCCCGAGTGACGTTGATGCTATGGGTGGTAGTTTTCACCAAGTGATTGCAACTTTAAGTTGGGATTGGTCATTTTGAAAGGTAGAATCTGTAGTATGTGTTGTGCCCGCTGCCGATGGATTTTAGCTCATACACTTCATCCAATGCGCCTTGCTTCCCCTCTCTGTACTGGCATGTTTTAAATATCAACCCTACCATGTATGTACTTGAAATTGCTTTGCGCTCAGGCTATGCGTACCAAATTTATGTCTATGGGCCCATGGCCACAATATCGATGCTGAAGCGTTGAAGAACCCGCTCTCAAAGTGCACAAGAACAGGCCTATAACCATCGGGGGACACCTCAAAAAGTTCTCAAAATTGAATACTGCCAGTGATCTGTTGTTGCCCGGGAAAGATAAACACAAGGCCGAAAAGTCAAAGACAATTGCCAATGCCCTGTGGTCCTTTGTACAGCAACAGGCTACTAAGAAGAGTTTTTATCCATCATATCAAGGTATTTCTTGTGAACCGTACGACGAGCCAGATCTTTGATTTCTTCTGTAGAGGAAGGGTCGTTTGCTCCAGTAAGACGGGAGGTACGAGGGATAGACCGGACACTGGTAGCAGCACATGGTTAGCATTGCAGGACAAAAGAGGGGCAGTGGTCATGGTACAAGTCTAAATCCGGAACTTACCTCTTGGCCAACAATTCCAACGCTGCAGTCGAATTCCTTTCAATATCATCAACTGTCTCAACTAACTCATTGAACTTATCACGGCACTGCTGGGCGAGCTGTAGTGCAACTGCCCAGCAGTCGGTCGATTTCCGTCCGCTATTATGAGTATATGATTGGGAAGGCTGTGCTCAGGATTAGTATCAGCTGTAACAACATCTCACTTTAGGCATACCCCTGGCTCAGATGGAGCATTCCGTAACCGCATTCGTTGGAGAGGCGCGGAGCCTGGAGATGAAACCTACAAATTCAATCAACACCATCCAAAATGCACAAGAGAGCTGATCACTAATATCCCCTTTGTTTTTCCTTTCCATGCTCTTTGCTGTTGTTGCTTCTAGACCATCAATATATGCGGTTAAGATCACACCGAATATCTTGTTACAAACTAGATATGTCTGGTCAATTGTGACCTATGTACATAGAAAAAGGCGCATACCTGGGACCATGTCAGTGAATGCCACATCTCTTGTAATGTTCACAACCAGTGTCTCATCAAACGCAAATTCTTTGGTAAGAGGATTGTAAGAGTAGAAATGGAAGTCAATGAGGTCGGTCAGAAGGCCATATATGCGTAGATTCGCAAAATCCACTTT
>Ga0210383_10002008_pt1 | contig 18494 bp, 21 predicted proteins | sample IncBWC14OmetaG_FD_160072 | JGI IMG/M metagenome (GOLD analysis project Ga0210383, IMG submission 160072) | Forest soil microbial communities from Barre Woods Harvard Forest LTER site, Petersham, Massachusetts, United States - Inc-BW-C-14-O ...
TCATTCAAACTGCGAGCGCTCTGGGTGGAGTGCGCGCATGGGCCAATAGCCAGAGTATCTTATTTATTTAGTAACGACGTCAAGGAAAAGCTCAATTAAATTGGTATAACTAACGCCCTGTGCGGATCAGGATTCGGCCTGGCAAGCTCCCTTCAGGGCAGCGGCGATTTCGCTCTCTGAATACCGCAACTCGCACAGAATACTCCGGTTGTGCTCCCCAAGCAGCGGCGGGGGCATCCGGTACACAATCGGCTGCTCCTGGAATCGAATCGGGTTGGCAATACTCCGTGCACTCTGCAGCGTGGGGTGCTCCAACTCCACCACCAACCCACGCGCCACGGTTTGCGCGTCCCCCAAAGCCTCACCCACGGTCTGGATCGGGGCCACCGGAATATCGGCTGCCTTCAGTCTCGTCAACCAGGCGTCGCTTCCCGAAGCGCCGAAATACCCTTGTAGAATGGGAATCAGTTGTTCGCGATTCTGATTTCGCACCGCATTATTCGCGAATCGCGCGTCGCTCCCGAGCTCCTCCGCTCCAAGAATCCCCACCAGGCGCCGCCACTGCTCCTGCGTCCCCACTCCCACTACAAAATATCGTTCGTCGCTCCCGCGGAACAATTGATACGGCACGATATTCGGGTGCGCATTCCCCCATCGTTGCGGAGACACGCCCGCATTCAAGTAACTGCTCCCCACGTTCGCCAGCCAGGTCAATTGCGAATCAAACAGCGCCATGTCCAGGTAGTCGCCCTTCCCGCTCCGCTCGCGCGCATACAGCGCGCCCAGAATCCCCATCGCCGAGTACATCCCCGTGGTCATATCCGCGATGGCAATGGGAAACCTCAGCGGCCCGCCGCCGGGATCGCCCGTAAAGCTCATCACGCCCGCTTCGGCTTGCGCGAGAATATCGTATCCGGGCTGTTCCGCTTTAGGGCCGCTAAATCCATACCCGGAAATGCTGCAGTAGATCAGCCGTGGATTTTTCGCTCGCAACGTCTCTGGATCGATTCCCCGCCGCTGCAGCGAAACTTTGGATGGCTGATTGCAAATAAAAACGTCCGCGGTGGAGAGCAAACGCTGTAAAATTTCTCCACCAACGGGATGGTCGTAATTCAGCGTGATCGACCGCTTGTTACGATTGGTGGCCAGATAATACGCCGATTCCGTGCCGATAAAAGGGGGTCCCCAGCCGCGCGACTGGTCGCCGCACCCGGTGCGCTCAACCTTGATGACGTCTGCGCCCAGATCCCCCAGCAGCATCGCGCAATAGGGGCCGGCCAGCGCTTCAGCGAGTTCAACGACACGGATCCCGTCGAGGACCATGCTCATGGAAGGGAATTATAGCGGACAATCCGCGGATTCGCCGTCATCCCCCACTTAGAACGCAAACCGATGTCCTTCCTTGCTTGAGAGGAGCCCATCCCCGACAATATGTCTACCGATCAAAACGCGGAAAATGTGGCGGCGCAGCAGAATGCGCCGGATGGAGACCCCGGAAAGATGTCGAGCGAGACGCACCCACCAAAACGATTTGTCGCTTATTTCTCGATGGAAATTGCCCTGGAAAATCAGATTCCCACTTACAGCGGCGGCCTCGGTGTTCTTGCCGGCGACACCATCCGCGCCGCGGCGGACATCCGTCTGCCGATGGTTGCGGTCTCCCTCCTCTATCGCAAAGGGTATTTCCGGCAACACCTCTCCGAAGAAGGTGCGCAGACCGAAGAAGCCGTTGAATGGGACGTGGAAAAGCACTTGAAAGAAGAAGAGCCACGCGTCTCGGTCACTCTCGAAGGGCGCAAAGTGGAATTGCGCGCCTGGCGCTACACCGTCAAGGGCGTCCGCGGGTACGAAGTTCCGGTCTATCTTCTGGATGCCGATCTTCCCTCTAACGACCAGCGCGATCGCGACCTCACCGGGCAGCTTTATGGCGGGGATCCCTACTATCGCCTCTCGCAGGAAGTTATTCTCGGCATCGGCGGCGTGCGCATGCTTCGCGCGCTCGGCCACGACGAACTGATGCGCTATCACATGAACGAAGGCCATGCCGCTCTGCTCACCCTGGAATTGCTGGGCGAAGAATCCAGTCACGCGGGCCGCGCTTCCGTCAACGGGGAAGACATCGAACGGGTTCGTGCCAAGTGCGTCTTCACCACCCACACTCCCGTCCCCGCCGGCCACGACAAGTTTCCCGTCGAGTACATGACCCGCCTTTTTCCCGACCAGAATCGTTTCTTCGATGGGAAGGACGCTTCCTCCGCTGATCTCGTCCGCAGCGTTTTGCAAGTGGAACAGGATTATCCCGACCTCGCGGAAGCCGCCAGGCGCGGGGCCTCCATCAATATGACGTATCTCGCGCTCAGCCTCAGCAACTACGTCAACGGCGTCGCCAAACTCCACGGCGAAGTCTCTCGTAAAATGTTTCCCAACGTTCCCATCGAAGCCATCACCAACGGCGTACACGCCGCCACCTGGGCCGCTCCCTCATTCCGCGAGCTATTTGACCGCATGATTCCATCCTGGCGCGAAGATAACTACAGCCTTCGCGGCGCCCTTGGTTTGCCTCCTGAGGAAGTCTGGGCCGCACATCTTCTCGCCAAGCACGACCTGCTCGAAACCGTGCGAAAAAAAACCGGCCTGAAGCTGGACCCCGACGCTTTCACCATCGGCTTCGCGCGCCGCGCCACCGGCTACAAACGCGCCGACCTCATCCTGAGCGACCTCGATCGCCTTCGCCAGATTGCCAAAAACGCCGGCCCGTTCCAGATCGTCTACGCAGGCAAAGCCCATCCGCGCGACGGCGGCGGCAAGGACATCATCAAGAAAATCTTCAAGGCAAAAAAAGCTCTCAAGAAAGCCATTACTATTGTTTTCCTGGATGACTACGACCTGAACCTCGGCGGCAAGCTTACCGCCGGCGGGGATTTGTGGCTCAACACGCCGCAATATCCCCTGGAAGCCTCCGGCACCAGCGGCATGAAAGCCGCCCTGAACGGTGTGCCCAGTTTGAGCATTCTCGACGGCTGGTGGGTGGAAGGCAACATCGAAGGGGTAACCGGCTGGTCTATCGGCGAAGCCCATCGCGGCGATCCCGGCCCCGAAACTCCCGTGGACAACGTGCAAGACGCGGAAAGTCTTTATTCAAAACTGGAAGGCGTGATTCTTCCCCTGTATTACAGCAGCCGCGAGCGTTACCTCGACATCATGCGGCACGCCATTGCCATCAACGGCTCGTTCTTCAACACCCAGCGCATGGTTCAGCAGTACATCACCGACGCTTACTTGCGCTAGCGCGCCGCGCCTGCACCACTTCTTCCGGCCGCACTTCCAGAATCATCACCCGTCGCGGCAGCTCGCGGAATCCCGCCTTGCGGTAAAAAATGGCCGCGGACTTGTTGCGCATCGGAAGCTGCAACTGGAACGCCCTCATCCCGCGTTCCCGGCAATAATCTTCAATCTCATAGAGCGCCAGCGACCCGATTCCCTGGTTGCGAAACTTCTTCTCGACAAATAAATCGCGCAGTACGCCCTCCGCGCCGCCATATTCCAGTTCAAAGTTATAGGTCAGCAGCGCGTACCCGACCGGCTTCTTGTGATTTTCCATCAGCCACATTTTGCCCTGCGACGGATTCCGCAGCAGCACATCCAGCCCCTGGCTCAGCGATTTGCGGTGAACGCGAATCTTTTCATACTTGTTGTACGCGATCACCAGCTTCAGCAGTGCCTTGTGATCCTTGGGGCCGCAGGAACGGAATGAAACCAGCATAATTCCTCACTTTTTCTGAGCGACTGGATTGCGTTTGCTGCCTTCGAGTTCCGCGCCCGCATCCAGAATATTCGAACGCGAAAAATCCTTGAAAAATTCCCAGCTTCCGTACTTCTCCGCCATCTCCGGCAATACGGCTGCCACCAGCGTGTCGCCCTTCTTGTTCGCGTCCACGCCCCTCTTCACCGCGCCCCGCAGCCATTCCAGATAGCCCATGAATTCCTGCACGTCGTCCGCGTTGCCCACGTCCCCGTGCCCGGGAACAAATATCACCGCCCGCGGCAGCGCCGAGTTGGGCAAGGTATCGTCCTTTTGTGTCGTGAACTCCGATAGCGTTGAAATCCACGTCGCCGTCGTCGCATCGATCAGGTTCGGCAGCGTGTGCCGCCAGAATAGGTCGCCGCAAAAAACAATTCCCGCATCGGGGATCGAAACCACCGAATCCCCGCCCGTGTGCCCCTGCATGTAGGTCACTTCAATACGCCGCGATCCCAGGAACAGCGTGACGCCCGCGTCGTAGGTAACTTCCGGCGCCGCCAGGTTCTGCACCATCGCCTTCTGTTCCGGCTTGATCTTGTCCCCAAAGAATTTCAGGTTTTCCGTGTGAATCCACGCCCGCACGCTGTGATGTCCCACAATCACCGCACCGCGCTGTTCAAATACACGGTTTCCCGCCACGTGGTCCAGGTGATAGTGCGTATTGATCACAAATTTGATCGGAAGATGCGTCAGCGCGTGGATCTGGTCCAGCAGCGCTTTCGCCGCGGCCTCATTTTCAAACGTATCAATCACCGCCACGCCGTCATCGCCCACCACAAATCCGGCGTTGGCTCCGGCGTCGCCCTTGGCATCATCGATCGCCGCCCAAATGTTCGGGCCGATCAGTTTCAATTGGAAGGGAAGCGCCCCGTCCGGCGACTGAGCCATCAGAACCGCGCAGGAAAAACAAAACAGAAAAGACAATCGAAGAAGGAATGGCATCGCAACTATCCTACTGCAAGCAACCCTCCCCGAAAAGGTTCACCACGTAGCGTCGCCCGCAGGGTCCACCTTCAGCCTTGCCCTGACGAAGGAATGGGTGGACGCGCTCGCTTCTGTAGGGCCCGCCTTCCGAGGCGGGCCGCTGCCGTGTTCGCGCAGCCGTGCGGGCCATCACTTCATCTATCGCTGCGATCCAGAATCCGCAGAATACTTCGCAACTCTTTTTTCGTGCCAATGGCGATGCGTGCGAACCCCGGCCCCAAATCCTTGCTGCGTTCCCGAATCAAAATTCCATGGCTCGTCAATTTCCTGAAAAGCGCGGGTCCGGCGCCGCCAAAGTCAGCCAGCAGAAAATTGCCCTCGCTCGGAAACACGCGAACCCTACGCTGTTTCAGTTCGTCGGCAAACCACTCGCGCAGCCGCTTCGTTTCCCGTATATAGAGCTCGATTGTTTTCCGCTCGCCCACCGCCGCTACGCCCGCTGCAATCGCCGCCGCATTCACCGGAAAGGGAGGCATCGCCCGGCTTACCCACGCCAGCGATTCCCGTTGTGCAATCACCGCACCGAGCCTCAACCCGGCCAACCCTGCCGCCTTCGAAAAAGTTTTCGCGATAAATAGATTCGCATATCGTCGGATCCATGGAACGACCGTAACCCCGGAAAAATCGGCATAGGCCTCATCAAGAACAACCACCGTACGCGGCGCGGCTTTCAGGATCGCCTTGATTGCGCCTTTCTCCACCAATGTTCCGGTCGGATTGTTCGGGTTCGCCAAAAAGAAAACGCGCGGCCTTTTCCGCAGTGCTTTCAGCACCGTCGCCAACGGGAATTCCATCTCCCGCGAATACTTCAACATCTCCACTCGCGCTCCGGCAATCTCCGCGTAATACCGGTACATCGGAAACGTTGGCTCGCAAGTCAGGATGTGGCTGCCCGGTTCGACAAACGTGTCGAAAAAAACGCGCAATGCGTCGTCGCCGCCGTTCGTCAGCAGCAACTCCTCCGCCTTCACCCCGAAATACTTTGCCAGGATCTTCACCGGAGCCTGATACTCCGGATACATAGCCAACTTTTTGCCGCTGAGCTTGCGCAACGCCCTCCGTGCCGCCTCGCTGCATCCGGTCGTGTTCTCATTAAAATCCAACCGAATTTTGCCCCAGCGTCCCTCCGCCGGCGCTTCATAAGTCTTGCGTTCCAGAATTGCCTTTCGTACCGGCAGCCGCACCTTCATCTCGCACCTCAACCGCCGGCGCGTGGGCCGGCCCAAACCGGTTCACAAACTCGCAAATATGTTCAATTGAAAGATTGCCACGGAACGATGCGCCAATCGAATGCTAACCCCGTGTGGTCGTTCCCTGCGGCCCGCCGCTGTTGTAATTCACCGTCATCAACAAATGCAGCGCAACTCCGTACCGGTTGTTCGGCAAGTTCTCTACCCGAACTACTTCGGCAACATATTCGCAGTTCATCGGGTCGTGGTGCGAAGTAAAGGGAAACGTCACGAACACCCGCATCCCCTTGTAGTACCCCTTCCGCCGGGTCTGGAAAAAGATTCCGTCCTTCGACGCATTTACACTCACCGGCAGATCTTCAAAATGCTCGTCGCGCGGCTCCGAAGGGCGCACGCGCAGCGGCTTAGCGATTTTGGCGCGTCGGGTCCGGCGCTTTTCGGCGGATTGGGGCTCGGTTGGGTCTGGCATACGAGTCCCCTGGGCGAGGGGTACCTCTATAATTGGAGTGACATCGTGAAACGTCAAGGCATTGCGCTGAATCTGATACTGATACACAGTGTGCTAACGAGCTAAAGAGGACACATGGCCGAAAAAATCCAGAAGCCCGACAGCGAGTGGCAAAAGCAACTCACCCCGAACCAATACTATGTGACCCGCAATAAAGGTACAGAACCTCCGTTCACGGGCGAATATGAGTCCACCGACGCCCCCGGCACCTACAAATGCGTCTGCTGCGGCACCCCGCTTTTTCGCTCCGAATCCAAATTTCATTCCGGCTGCGGTTGGCCCAGCTTTACTGCTCCCCTCGAAAATCAGGCCGTCGACGAGGTTTCCGACACCTCGCACGGCATGGTCCGCACCGAAGTAAAGTGCAGCCGCTGCGACGCGCATCTCGGCCACGTCTTTGACGACGGCCCCGGGCCCACAGGCCTGCGCTATTGCATCAATTCGGTTTCGCTCGCGCTTGACAAAGACAAGCGCTGACGCCGCAGCGCGATCTCTTTTTATTTTCTTATCGTTGGGGAGTTTCGCTACGCGGCAGGGCAGGAGTACGCAACCAGCTCAGCCACAGGATCAGCTTCGCGCTGCCAGGCGGCCAACAGCAACACCTTGTGTCCCGCCGGATACCGGAACACGTAATACACATTCGCAACGCCATCGAGCTCAAAAAAGCCCGGCCGGCGTGGGTCAGGTCGCCCGGTCAATCCCGCATCCAGCAACAACCGAAGCTCCGCGACCTGCTCTTGCGAGTGTGCGCGAAGGTCCTCGATCAGCGGCGGCTTCTTGCTTCCGTTCAACATCATCCGATCTTCCATTCTCAGGAACATCTTAGTCCGTCCTCACTTAGTAGAGACGCAATATTCGGCGAAATGTTTCATGAACAGCACACTAAAATTCCCCCTCGCCGGGGCGGCAAACACCTGTAAATAGGGCGCCTGGCGAGCCGCAAGCCCCGGCTGGCCTCCACGCGAAACTATAGACACCCGCATCGCATTGCGATATGTTGCGTTTTCTTAGGCGTTTCTGAGGGTTCAGGAGGAGCGAGTGCCCCGATTCGGCATCTCGGTCAGGCTGCGGCTGAGTCTAGCCGCGTTTTCCTGCTCAATCGTGCTCTTCCCTTTGTGTGCCCAGGAGCCGGCACAATCCATCCGCATGCCAGGCTCACATGACTTTCGTACTGATTGGATGCCGGCCAGCACACAAAGTTACATTTCCGTGCGCCCCCGCTCCGATTCCATCACTTTTGAAAAACCGCTCTGGGTTTCTTCCCCCGGCACGATCCAGCGTATGGAGTCCGCTTTCTACTGCAACGATACTCCCTTCGTTGACCAGGTCCGACTTCCCCTCGCCACTCTCTGGCACGGCCGCGTCAAACTTGTCGGCTTCGAAAGCGATGTCACCACCGCCAATTTTGTGATGGGCCTCCCCGGGCAGGGCGCTCTTCACAATCTCAGCGCCTTCGGCGGCAACGGCTTCCTCGCCGTCCATACACCGCCTTCGGATCAGCTTGCAGGAATTAACATGATCTTTTCCTGGCACGGAACCGATACCGAATCCAGCGACAGCAGCGGCCTGCATGGCATCGAGCATCTTGTTCACGCCAGCCGCGGCTTTTTGCAGTTCCGCGGCGGGCGCTCCGATTCGTCCTCTGCGGCATTGCGTTAGCCCCCTTCTTTCAGGCTTATAATTTTCGCCGCCCTCACAGACTGCACTTGCGAATCGTTTTTATTCTTGCGATAGTGGCATTTACGATTCCTTCAAATCAGAGGTGTCCGTGGCAAAAGCGTCAACTTCAGCGAAAGGCCCCCGGAAGTCGGTTCGGGATGGAAAGTCGGAATTCGGAAAAGATCGCCGCCGAAAACATCATCATTTCCTGGTCACCGTCAATTACGCCGACGGCGAAACCTTTGGCCGGGTTTATACCAACAAGGAAAAAGCTACCCGCTTCGCCGAACGCCAGCGCCGTTCGCCCATCGTAAAATCCGCGCGCGTCACCCAGGTTTCCTGATTCGTCCTTATTCTTTTTAACTGTTTCGGGAGTGCCTTGTCGTTGCGGCCGGAAGCGTGCTATAAAAGTTGTAGTCCGAAGCGGCCTTAGTATAGTGGTAGTACGGAACCTTGCCAAGGTTCAGGTGTCGGTTCGATTCCGATAGGCCGCTCCATTCTTCCTCCGATTTTCAACCCCCATTCAAGTTTTCCGGGATCTACATTCCTCGTTTCACCAATTAACCTCGGGCGCACCTTGTTGCTCCGTGTTCCCCTTGCTACACTGGCGACCTGATTTGTGACCACGCCGGTCACACAAGCCGCCGCGCCCGCAAAACCAGCTGCTCAGGGCCAAGACGGGCTATTCGCTCCTGGATTCCGGAGGGTGCAGTGCCTCCCGAAGTCGTCAAGCTTAACGGCCCCAGCCTCGAACATCCGGGCCGCGCCCATGCGATCGATCCTTCTCCCGCTACCTCTGCCCCACCCTCCGCCGTCGACGAAATTTCCAACTCCTGGCATCGCTGCATGGCCGACTATCACGTCGACCCCAAAAATCAATCCGCGCCAAACGTAGTCACCCAGAGCGAACTGAGAGTCTCCAAGGAGCCCGTCGCCGACATCATCACCCACGCCCGCGAAGAAATCGATCGCCTCTACGCCATCGTCCGCCAGCAAGGCTACGTTGTACTCCTCTGCAACAACACCGGCGTCGCCATCCATCACCGCGGAGACGAATCCCGTGCCGACGATTTCAAGCGCTGGGGCATCTGGCTCGGCGGCGTCTGGTCCGAACAGATCGAAGGCACCAACGGCATCGGCACCTGCATCACCGAAGAGCGTCCTCTCCTTGTCCATTGCAGCCAGCACTATCGCTCGCGCCACAGCAAACTTACCTGCGCCGGCGCCCCCATCTTCGACGCCCTCGGCAAACTTGCCGGCGTTCTCGACGTTTCCGCCGTCTCCACCGACGGCCCTGATCGCCCGCAGCAACTCGCCCTCGCCGCCACCATCGCCTCCGCCCGCGCCGTCGAAGAGCGCCTCTTCCGCGAACACTTCCGCCACGAATGGATCGTCGCCGCCTTGCCTTCCACTGATGACGCACCCGCCATGCTTCTGGCCGTCGACGACGACCAGCGCCTCATCGGCGCCGACCGTGTCGCCCGCCAAACATTCGCCCTCGACGACAAATCTCTCGCCGCAGGCGCGCCCCTCTCCGCCCTTTTCGATTACAATCCATCCCTCTTCCGCAAGCGCACCGGCCAGGACATTCCCATCCTCCTCGCCCGCGCCTCTCGCGCCAACCACTGGCGCGCCCTGCTCACTCCGCCTCTCCCCAAATCCAATCTCTCGCGCAACTGGCCAGAAGCCGTCGTCCATTCCCAGCCTCGCCTCAGCATGCTCAGCTTCATGCCCATGCCCGCGGCGCCCGACCCGCAGCGCGGCGGCCTTTCCCCCGCCATGAAGCACCGCGTCTGCGATTTCATCGAGTCGCACATCAGTGAAAAGATCAGCCTCGACGCTCTCTCCACTCTCGCCGGCCTCTCCCCGCACCATTTTGCCCGCGCCTTCCAGCAATCCCTCGGCATGCCGCCGCACCGCTACATGCTCCGTCGCCGCCTGGAGCACGTCGAGAAGATGCTTCGCGACACCCAGCTCCCGCTCTCCCACATCGCCCTCGCCGTCGGCTTTTCCGACCAGAGCCACCTCCACCGCCACTTCCGCCGCCTCACCGGTATGTCTCCTAGCCTCGCCAGAGGCCTCGAGCGCTAGTACCCCCCTCCCAAACAGGCAGCAAGAACGTACAAATCGGACCAGATTCGTCCAAGACGTTGCCGGCCCCTTCCAGGCAATATCCCGCCATGGTTCCCAAGCTGTAAAAGGATTGCTAATCAAATTGGAGGAACGAACATGCCACGCGAAATCGCTTCCATTCCGCTTTTGGCCCATCGCATTCGGCATTACTTCACTCGATCCACCCCACACGAATCCTGCCGCGAAGCCCTGCTTCGCCAGGAAGAGCGCTGCCGCGAGCGCGCCCGCATCGCCCGCGAACTCCACGACACTCTTCTGCAGGGGCTCCTCAGCGCCTCGCTGCAGCTTCAGGTCGCCGAAGGCTGGCTTCCGCCCGATTCCCCCGCCAAGCCGCTTCTCAGCCGCGTCCGCAATTTGATGCGCAAGGGAATCGACGAAGGCCGCGCCGCCCTCGAAGGCCTCCGCTCCACCGGTCTCCCCGCAACCAGCCTGGAGCAGGCCTTGGCCAATTTCCACGAAGAGCTCCCGCCGCCAGACCGCGCCCGCCTGCGCATCGCAAAAATGGGCTCTCCAAAACCGGTCGATCCCGCCGTCCTCGACCAGATCTACCTCATCACTCGCGAAGCCCTGCTCAACGCCCTTCGCCATTCCCAGGCCACCAGGATCGAAGCCGAAATCGCCTACTCCCCCCGCAAGCTGCGCATCACCGTCCGCGACAATGGCACCGGCATCGAACCCCAACTCCTCCACTCCGGCCGCAAAGCCCACTGGGGCCTGACCGTCATGCGCGAACGCGCCGCCAACATCGGCGCCCACCTCCGCATCCGCACCCGCCCCAAAGCCGGCACCGAACTCGACCTTTCGCTGCGTTCTTCCACGTAGCGCTGGCTGTTACTTGTCCCGACGGAGGAGGGAAGCCAGCCCGCCGCCCCTCTTTTCTTCAGGGGGTCGGAGCTTCAGCTCCGACACTGCCGCTCCCTTCTGTCATCCCGACTGGAGTGGCCGACTTTTTCTTCCGTTCGCGCCGCGCGAACGTCGGCCACGGAATGGAGGGACCACGGCAATATGCAATGTCCTACTCTGCTCGATGGAACCCGTCACAACATCAACCCAGCGCTCTCTCCAACTACTGCTCATAATTCTCCACAATCCCCGCCGGACGCACCTTCGCCTTGTCCGGGTCTTCCCCAAACTCCCGCAAAGCCCGCCGCTGCCGCAGCAGATCCCAGCACTGGTCCAGCGCCACCTTCACCTCGCCCAGCCGCGCCTGATCCTCCTCCGAAAGCCCGCCCTTCGCGTACAACCGCTCCTCTTCCTTCACCAACTGGTCGATGTGGCCCAACACGGATTGGTCGCTCTTCTCATTTGCCATGCAAATCCTCCTCTCAATCAACAATCCCGCACTTGGATGCACGCCACGGCCAGAAGTAGACAGGCCAACGCATGCCTATTCCCGTAGCGGCCACCTTCAGGTCGCCCAGTCATTCTGGGTGTGCGCCTTTTCCTGAATTGTCATCCCGACCGGAATGGCCGATTTTCTCCCCCGTTCGCGCCGCGCGAACGTCGGCCATGGAGCGGAGGGACCACGGCAAAAGCTGATCCCCACCCAGCCCACAGGCACGTCCCGCCACCGAGCCGTTCCCCTTTTCCTGAATCGTCATCCGCTTTTCTTTCTTGCCGGGATATTGCCTTTTTCTGCGGCCAGGTCTAAAACTGATTCCACCCAGACAATGGAGGTAAATCATGCGATTGGCTTTCAAAGCGGCAGCGTTATGCGTGGTTGTTGCCATGCTTTTGCTTGCCGCTGGCGCTTCCTGGAAATTCGAGCAAAAACACCGCGCAGGTGCCGAGCCTGCTGTTACGGCGGCGGATTCAGCCGCCGCGGAACTTGTGGACGCGCACATTCGCGCGCTCCAGCCCGGCCACTTGACCGACGTCGCTTCCACGGACCAGAACACCGTCAAGCCGTGGTTTGACGGAAGAACCGCTTTCTCTCCGCCCGTTCCCGATCTTGCCGCGCAGGATTTTCCGCTGGTCGGCGCCAGGCTCGACGTTTTCGAGGGACGCACCGTCGCCGCTTTGGTATACGGACGCCGCAAACATTTGATCAGTGTTTTTCTTTGGCCCGATTCCACCCAGGACATGGAGCAATATGCAGGCGCGATGAACGGCTATCATTGGATTTCCTGGAAGCATACCGGGCTGCGCTACTGTGCGGTCTCGGACACCAACCGCGACGACCTCGCCGCCCTGAAGGACCTTTTCAACCGCTAGCGTAGTGGCCCCTAACGCTTCTTACATGTCTGGCCGTTGCAGGTAGGTTCTTGCTTTCCTCCCTTGTAGGGGCCGCGCTCGCCCTGCCCGTGGCACAGGCATTCCTGCTTGCCCTGAGCGGCCGAAGGGCCTGTGCGCCTTTTCCTGAATTGTCATCCCGACCGGAATGGCCGATTTTCTCTTCCGTTCGCGCCGCGCGAACGTCGGCCATGAAGCGGAGGGACCGCGGCAAGATCGATCCCCACCCAGCCCACAGGCATGTCCGCCACTGGATCTCATCAATCCAAAGCGCCGGAGGCGCGCCAGTAGTTGGCCCACTGCGCCTGCCCTGAGCGGAGCCGAAGGGTAAGCGGTGGGTGGGAGAGACCGTCCCCCAACCAAAAATCCGACAGCCCCAGCGGGGGCGGTACCTTCTTCCATTCCACAACGCATAAGCTTGGACCAGTGATCAGAAAACAGAAAGGAAAGCCCAAACCCTCCGCCCCTCCAATCGCGACCTATCCACTGTGGAAAGTAGTAAGAATGGCCCACCCTTGCCAAAAACAAACCCGCAAGGGAAGGCCACCCCAGAGGGGTCTACGCTGCCCCACCCGCCCAGCCTTGCATAAACCACCCCACGGGGATGGGCATCGACCACACGCTGAACTCTCGATAGATTACATAGTAGTAAATGAAGAGGTTCACTTTTTGCGTAACACGCTGAAAATGAAGAGGTTTACTGAGGTTACGGTGTTCTTGACAACCCTCGTGGTTCCGAGCAGAATCCACGCTGTCAGACGGTTCGTAGCTCAGAAGGAGTCTTTTTCACGGCCTTGCTTACGTGGCCCCGAACCTTCGCCGGAGAGGAGCCTAGTAGCATGAGAGCGCGGGAAACTCATCCCAAGGGCGGGAGTTCGAGTCTCCCCGAGTCGTCTGACTAACCCCGCGCTGCGAATCCTACAATGGTACTGTGTCAGCAATCAAGTAGCGGGGATTCCGTTCCCCGCCTTTGGCTCAAATAGTATGCTCGATTGATAGAAGGAATGCTCTAGGAGTGACGGACCCGGGATGTCTTTTCAAGACGACGACCTAAAAAGGGCAAATGATTTCTTCTTTTCCGCTGCGATGCGGCATTCACAAAAAGTTGCCACCATGCGGGGGGAAGATATCGGTCCATTTTATGTAGGCCTTTTCGCGGAATCTGAAAGATCAATAGGGATACTCGCATTCACCTTCCTCGAGTCTCAAATCAGCGAAATGTTCGCTCAGCAGCTCAGTCCGGAAGCTATTGGCGGGACAGAGAAAATAATCGGTCAGCGCGGAATATTGGACACCGTTGGAAAGCAAATCAACATGCTTGATGCGCTGCGATGGATAACGCCGGAGACTGCTCAAGACTTGCGTTTGTTGGCGAAAATAAGGAATCGATTTGCGCACGCACACACGGCACTTACGTTCGATGACGACAAAATTCGCGGATACTTCAGCACTTTAACGAGGCACGAGGAAAAATACGCTGCATTCGGCTACGCTGAGGACTTCCCCGGTGTGATCCTGCAAGCTCGGCACAAATACTTGGTTCGAGTCATAGGGACACTATTCCAACTATATCTTGAATTGACACTGATGCCTTCTTCGATTCGTGCCGGTATGGGACCCACAGGAGCCTTTGGAGGTGACTTTGCCAAGTACCCTCTTCCATTGCGAGATGCGCTCTCGGCCTGCATGCACACGATGAAGCTGATTCACCAAGATGCCGCGAATATCAACCCGAACGCCGATTATGGTCAAGAGCGATAGTGCACGCATCCCATTGATAAAGCGGGCAACCAACGGGCCGGGTGGCACAGGTTCCGGTTTTTGGTACCTGGGCGTTGGTTCCCGCTACTTAAACCAGCTCGATCATCACTCGCCGCCCCACCATGGCCGCCGCCCGCTGCAGGCTGGACAGGGTGATGTCGCTCTTCGGATTCAGCAGCCGGTCCACCTGGGTGCGGCTGGTCTTCAGCAGCCGCGCCATCCTATTTTTGGATATTCTTTTCTTCCTCATGGCTTCGTCGAGCTGCCACGCAACAACTTCCTTGATCGCCTGTGCCTGCGCCTCTTCAAAGATGCCCTCTTCCTTCAGAAAATCGTCAACGCCCGAACCCATGTGACTCTTCCGGCCTTTGCGCTTCTTGCTCATCGCTTCAACTCCTTCTGTCGCTTGCGGGCCAACGCCAAATCGCCTTCCGGCGTCGTTCGCGTTTTCTTGATAAACCCGTGCAGCGCCACCAGGTGCTCCGCGTGAAGGCAAAGCAGCACACGCGCTGTCCGCCGCGTCGGCAGGTCCGTCCGGATCTCCCACAAACCATTTCCCAACGGTCGGCAGAGCGGCATCCCGGCGGGCCACCGCCACTGCGCGCGCAACAGATCTTTGCCAATGGCGTGGCGCTCCACATCCGGCAACGCCTTCAGCCATTCCCTCACGGGCTCACTGCCGGGCCGCACCTGGTAAAAGACCAGCGGGATTTTTCGCGGCTCTTGCGCCTCCGCCACCCTTGCACCTTCTATAGTACACCTGTACCGCAGAATGTACAATCAACGGAACTGCCGGGTGCCGCACCCTTGTGGTGTTCAAGGGTGCGGGTTTTGACTTACCTCTTCCTGGGTTCAGGCAAGACCCCATTCGAACGATATATCATATAATTAACTATTGACAGCGTTACTATTCCTGTGCTAAGAACGGGGGTGACAATCGCGCACCAGCTTGCCCTGCGCCTCTACGCCGAAGGGTCCGTTCGAACTCCTCCGCGATCCTCTGCTCCCTGCCGTTCACTCCCTCTTGCCATCAACTCCGTGCATTCGTCTCCCCTTGTTTTCACAGACTTGCGCACTCTTTCCTTTTCCGTCTCACACCTATCCCGCGTCCTTCCCGCCAGTTGCGCAATCTCCGCAAAATACCGGGGGTACACCCATACGTGGTCATACCAGGTAGCGCCGGCATCCTGCCGGCAGCGTTCCGTCTCGCTTCCGAGCCGGCAGGATGCCGGCGCTACCCAAGCACGGAGCGGGATGGGCAAGCCCATCCCCTACAAATTCTCCCAACTCCTTCATTTCCTCTACATACGAAAACCAACCTCGTATGTCCTTTATTTCCCATACATACGCAAAAACAAGGGGGTACACACCCCCCAAAAAATGTCGGCGCGCCGACATTCGTGATTTTTCCCCTGCAATTTCGCACTTTTCTCCCCCTGAGCGGATGCGAGGGTCCAGCCCGAGTCCGCCGAAGCCGCAGCGAACGGGAAGGGCCTGTCCGCCGAAGCTTCAGCGAAGGCGGATTCCCACGCTTTTTCCTCAGCCCACCCAAATTCGCCCCCAAACTCGCGCTGGTTTCCCAGTACACTTCGCTGACAGGGCCTCTATCTCCATGAATCCGTGCCGCATCGCCGTCGGGAGTACCCGGCGGCCCAAACTCCAGGCGGTTCAGGAAGCTACCGCCAGCTTTGCCGCGAAGCTTTCTCCGGGTGTACCGCTTGAAATTCAGGGCCACGAAGTTGAGAGCGGCGTCAGCCATACGCCGTCTTCCCGCGAAGAACTAATGCAAGGCGCGCGGCAGCGGGCGGAGGCGTTGAACAAACTGCTCGCCGAGTCCGGCGAGCGCGCCGACTATTGCGTCGGCCTTGAAGGCGGTCTCGATGTTGCCGTGGAAAACGGCACTCGCCACGTCTTCCTCGAAAGCTGGGCGTACGTCACCGACGGTTCGCGCGGGCATTTCGGCTGCTCCGGCAGCATCGAAATTCCGGAGTTGCTTGCCGAAGAAGTTTTGTCCCGCGGCACGGAGCTTTCCATCGCGATCGATCGCTACGCCGGAGCTGTCGGCATCCGCGACGGCCAAGGCGCGTGGGGCGTGCTGAGCGACAATCTGGTCACGCGGCAGGAGTCGTTCCGCCTGGCAGTAGTCGCGGCCTTCGCGCCGTTCTACAATGTGAAGATGTATCGGGCGGCAGCCGATGCTGCAGGGATGTAGTGGCCGGACTTTAGACCGGTTCTTTGTAGCCGGGCCACCTGAAGGTGGCCGCTACGCGAGTAGGAAAAAGCGGATCCCTCACCCGCAAAGACGCGGGTTCGGGATGACAGAATTCCGGATTTCGCAGGGATTTGAAGGAGACGCGGCGTGGACATAGTTAAGGGCAACATGGGTTGGATCGAAGTCGTCGTCGGGCCGATGTTCTCCGGCAAGAGCGAAGAGTTGATCCGTCGCCTCCGCCGCGCGGAAATCGCCCGCCAGCGCGTGCAGATTTTCAAGCCGGCCATTGATTCGCGCTACGCCGCCAACGAAATCGTTTCGCACAACGGCCTGGGCATTCCTTCCGACAATGTGACCAAGGCCTCCGAAATTATCGAAAAGCTGCAGCCGCGCACGGAAGTGGTCGGCATCGACGAAGCGCAATTCCTCGGCGACGAAGTCGTGGACGTCTGCACCAAGCTGGCCAACCTGGGCAAGCGGGTGATCGTCGCCGGCCTGGACACCGATTTTCGCGGGCGTCCGTTTGAGCCGATGCCGCGACTGCTGGCCATTGCGGAAGAGATCACCAAGTTGCTGGCGATCTGCGTGCGCTGCGGAAACCCCGCGGTGCACACGCAGCGCCTGGTCGAAAGCGAAGAGCTGATCGTTGTCGGAGCGGGCAGCGCGTATGAAGCGCGGTGCCGCCGTTGCTTCGAGCCGAATCCCGCGCTCGCCGCGCGCGAAGCTGGGCCGCTGCTTCTTCGCAACCGGGCCGCAAATGGCGGGGGCAAATAGGGCGCGCTTCCGTTACTCCTGGTTGGCCTTATTCTGAGAGGGGCCGATCTGAAGTTCGGCCACTACACGGATTGCCGAGCAGAGGGCACGATTTATCGTGCCCCTACATAGGTGGAAAGATTGCGGATTGAATCGAAAGCTCCTACACGCGTTGACCTTGCGGGCGGCACTCTCGACATTTGGCCGTTGTATCTTTTCCATCCCGGGGCGCTGACTATCAACGCCGCGATCTCGCGCTACGCCAGTTGCACCATCGAAACGCATACCGCTGGCGATCAGCGCATCAAGCTGGTTTCTGTGGACACAAGCAAATCCGAATCCTTTCCATCCTTCGCGGCGCTTGTCCGCGCCAAACGCTATCGCTTGCCGCTGCTCGCCGAGATCGTGAAGTTCTTCCGTCCCGAAGGCGGGTTCACGCTGACCACCAATTCCGAAGCTCCTGCGGGGGCAGGCATTGGCGGCTCCAGCGCGATGGCTGTGGCCATTTGCGCGGCGCTGGATCGCTTCACCGGAGCAGGGAAGAGCACCGTCGATTGGATTCACATCAGCCGCGACGCGGAAGGCATTGTGATTCGCGTGCCCACCGGAACGCAGGACCACTATCCGCCGGCGTTCGGCGGGGCGGCAGCGATTGAGTTGTTGCCTGGCGGAGAACGGCGCATTGAGCTGCGGGTGAACCTGGATGAACTGGAACGGCGACTGGTGGTTTGCTACACGGGCAAGCCCCGGCAATCAGGCATCAATAATTGGGAGGTGTTCAAGGCCCACATCGACGGCAAGAAAGCGGTGCGGAACAACATCGAGCACATTTCGCAGATCGCCCAGAAGATGCGGGTGGCGCTTGAAAGTGGCGACTGGAAAGAGACCGGCCGGCTGATGCACGCGGAGTGGACTTTCCGGCGGCGCAACCTGCCGACCATTTCAACAAAGACGATCGACGCGATTATTAATGGCGCCCGGCGCAAAGGCGCGCTGGCCGGAAAAGTTTGCGGAGCCGGGGGTGGCGGCTGCCTGGTGCTGTTGATCGAGCCGGACGCCCGCGACCGGGTGGAAAAGTCCGTTGTCGAGTGCGGCGGGGAACTGCTGCCCATGCGGATCGACCGCCAGGGCGTAACCGTGGTCTCCCAATAATTTTGAACCGAACCACTACTCAAGCGGCCCGGCGCATCATAAAATAGGCGGGTCCCCAGGCAGGGTGGTGCGCGGTTCGTTATGTCCAATTGGCTTCCCATTTCGTTG
>Ga0210383_10002012_pt1 | contig 18465 bp, 18 predicted proteins | sample IncBWC14OmetaG_FD_160072 | JGI IMG/M metagenome (GOLD analysis project Ga0210383, IMG submission 160072) | Forest soil microbial communities from Barre Woods Harvard Forest LTER site, Petersham, Massachusetts, United States - Inc-BW-C-14-O ...
TGCCTTTGCCGCCGAGACCCACCGGCCACTTGACGGACGTTCCCTTGCCAGCCTGACCCTGCCAATCTGAACTTACTTTCGAGAGGTAGTCGGTGAAAATGAAGGTCGTACCGCTGCCATCCGAGCGATGAATCACGACGATCGGCTCGTCCTTGGGGAAGTTGACGCCGGGATTCGCGCTGGCAATCGCTTTATCGTTCCAGTTTGTGACCTTGCCCAGGAAGATCCCGGCGAGCACCTCCGGAGTGAACTTGATTTCTCCGCTGACACCGGAAACGTTGTATGCGGGAACCACCGCGCCCAATACAGTCGGCACGTGCAGGATCTTGATTTTGGCTTGCGCTAACTGCTCGTCGGTCATGGGACCGTCGCTGGCTCCGAAATCGACCGTTCCGGCGAGCACCTGGCGAATGCCACCGCCGCTTCCGATCGATTGGTAGTTGAACTGAATGTCGGGATGAGCATCGTGGTACTTGCTGAACCACTTCGAATACATGGGATAAGGGAAGGTTGCGCCAGCCCCGTTCAATGTGGTCTGCGCAATGGCGGGGACTGACAGGGCAAGACACAAAAGCGCGATGCGACGAATCACCAGGTGATTCCTCCTTGAGGATTTTAGTCAGACCTTAGGCTCGGCGTTGATTGTTACAGGATGGTTACAGAATTGTAAATTTCTAGTAAATCCCCAACCGGCACTTGGACTTACGGCCCGGTCGCTGAATTAGCTTAATCCCATATTTGAAGATCGAAATCCTGCGAACCCGATTTGACGTGACCCCGGTCGTTTGTTAGGTTGAAGGGTTTCCTCCGCCTTGCCGGCCGCGTCCGTTAGCAGCCCCGAGTGAAAAGAGAATCTCATGGCCCTAAAATTTCGAGGAGTAGATTTCATCGGGTTCGATGCCCTGCTCAGTGACGACGAGCGACTGGTTCGCGATACCTCCCGAAAGTTCATTGAAGACAACCTAATCCCGATCATCGAAGAGTGTAACCGCGCGGGACGCTTTCCACGTGAACTGGTCAAGCCCATGGCTGACCTTGGCTTTTACGGCGCCAGCCTTAAAGGTTACGGATGCGCCGGAATGTCCAACGTCGAATACGGCCTGGTCATGCAGGAACTGGAACGCGGCGACTCAGGCGTGCGCTCGTTCGTGAGCGTGCAATCCGCGCTGGTCATGTATCCCATTTTCGCGTTTGGCAGCGACGAGCAAAAGGAAACCTGGCTTCCTGCGATGCAGAGCGGCGAGAAATTGGGCTGCTTTGGACTGACTGAACCGGACTTCGGTTCGAATCCCGGCGGCATGCGCACGCGCGCACGCAAAGTTGGGAAAGAATACGTCCTCAACGGCGAGAAAATGTGGATCACTTCCGGCTCGATCGCCGACGTCGCCGTGATCTGGGCCAAAGTCGAGGACGAAGACAATAAAGTCCGCGGATTTCTGGTTGAGACCGACCGTCCAGGCTTTAGCGCCGAAGACATTCACGGGAAGTGGTCGCTGCGCGCCTCCGTGACCTCGGGTTTGTCGATGCAGGACGTTCGCATCCCCGAGTCAAACCTTCTACCAAAAAGCGGGGGACTCAAATCTCCGCTGATGTGCCTGAATCAGGCTCGCTACGGTATCGCCTGGGGAGGCATTGGCGCGGCTATGGCCTGCTACGATTGCGCCCTGCAGTATTCACAATTGCGTAAGCAATTTCACGATAAGCCCATCGCTTCCCATCAGCTGGTTCAGGAAAAACTGACCTGGATGATCAACGAAATCACGAAGGGCCAGTTGCTCGTGTTACAGGTAGGCCGCCTCAAAGATGAGGACAAAGCCGGGTTCCAACACATATCCATGGCCAAGCGAAATAACGTATGGATGGCCCTGGAGTGCGCCCGCATGGGCCGCGACATTCTGGGCGCAAACGGCGTCGCCGATGAGTATCCGCTTATGCGCCACATGATGAACCTGGAGTCGGTAAAGACGTATGAGGGGACGCACGACATCCACACGTTAATCATCGGCCAGAGCGTGACTGGAATTGATGCGTTCTGAGGACCGTGCAGGCTCGGTTGTCTTCGCCTATTCTGGCCAGTTGGAAAACAAGAAATTAGGCCTAACCTAAACTCCATTCGCCCGATTGCGAATCAGGGACAGAAACTCCGTCCGGGTCTCCTGCTCGTTGCGGAAGCAGCCTAGCATTGACGACGTCACTGCCGCCGAATGTTGCTTTTCTACTCCGCGCATCATCATGCAGAGATGGCGCGCCTCGATGACCACACCTACGCCTTGTGGTTCGATCGCCTTTTGAATGGTTTCTGCAATCTGAGTGGTTAGCCGTTCTTGTATTTGCAGACGGCGCGAGAAGATCTCGATCAGCCGAGGAATCTTGCTCAGTCCAATCACTTTGCCGTTCGGGATGTAGGCCACGTGCACCTTGCCGAAGAAAGGCAGCATGTGATGTTCACACAAGCTGAACATTTCCACATCTTTCACGATCACCATTTCGTCGTAAGTGACGGCGAACAAGGCCTTTTTCAGCATCGCCTCGGCATCTTCGTTGTAACCCTTCGTAAGATGTTCGTAAGCGCGGCGCACTCGATTAGGCGTGCGCACCAGCCCTTCACGCTCGGGATCTTCGCCCAGGCGAACAATCATCTCGCGCACAAGGTCTTCAAAGCTGGCCGCGGTCAAGGTCGAGGTTTCGACAGATGGTGTCATGTACTCCTGCTTCCGGGATTAGGTAATTTCGTAATTGTGCAATTTGAAATCTGCCCGATCTCGAAGACTGAGTTGCAAAATTGCACAATTCCCCAATTACTCAATCACTCGATTCTCTCCCCAATATTCGAACGAATTCATCATGGTTTCTTCGAACCGCACCTTTTCAAGATGAGCGTGGTCGAAGCCGCGCTGCAAAATATCATAGACGGCCACACACAGGTTTTCCGTGGTGGGAACCGCTGTCGCGAATTCCCCCAGGGTGTTCAGGTTCTGGTGATCGAAGCGTTCCAGGATCTCGACGTTCACGAAGTCGTCCAGATCGGTCAGATTGCAAACCATGCCGGTGGCGGCGTCGACCGGACCGCTCACTGTAACTTCGAGCGTGTAGTTGTGCCCGTGTCCGAAAGGATTGTTGCACTTGCCATAGGTCGCGGCATTCTCCGCGTCTGACATGGCGTCGCTGTGCAACCGGTGCGAAGCCGAAAACATGTACCGCCGCGTGAGATACGCCTTCATGCTTCCCCATAGAAATCGACAAAGAGGTCAGGTGTTTCATAAACCCGCACCCGATGCAGTTGTGCAGCCTTCAACTTCGGTTCCAAGCGCTGCCAGATCGCGATGGCCAGGTTTTCCGTGGTGGGAATCCGCGTAAAGAATTCCGTGACCTCTTTATTTAGGAAGCGGTGATCGAGAGCCTCCAGCACTTCCTTGCTCATCGTCTCTTTCAACTGTTTGAGATCGACGACGAAGCCGGAACCAGGATCGACTTCGCCTTTCACTGTGACTTCGAGCGTATAATTGTGGCCGTGTCCGTTTGGGTTATTGCATTTTCCGAAGATGCGCTGGTTCTCCTCGGCCGTAAAGTCCGGGTTGTGGTAATAATGCGAGGCTGAGAATTCCGCTTTCCGTGTGAGATAAACCATGCGTGACCTTAGGATGCAGCAGCGCGACTTGGAGTGGCACTGGTAGCCTGCTGGTCTTCCTGATGGCGTTGTGGAACGGCTGAGTCACGATTGACAGACCCCGGATAGCGCCGCCCTTTCCAGGCGACGGTTCCGTTCCAATAAGCAATTCTTGATCGCAGCAGAAGATACGAAAACAGCGGCAGCCCAATCAGCGACAATAAGTTCGCATCCCAGGAAAAATGTGCGCGCCGGATTCTCCTGAGAAGAAAGCCAAATAAAACCACAGCCACGATCGCGGCGATAACTGCCGGGCGCCATTTTCCGTGCGTTCCCGTTACGATGGCTACGGCAGCGCCCCCCACGATCAGCATAAACTCCGTCAGCCGCAACACTGCTAAGCGCACCGGCGACGGGAACAACAGAACCAAGTTTTTGGTCCAGCCTTCCCGCAGTTGAGCAAAGCTGCGATACATCCGAGTTCGGACCGCGTCGCCAGCGTAGCGAAAGAATATCCTGCGTCCGGAAGCCTTCACCGCCCGGGCCAGCGCGACGTCTTCGAGCAAGCTGGTGGCGATCGCTGCATGTCCACCAACGGCGTCATACGCTTCCCGCGAAATCAAGATGTACTGCCCATTGGCTGCCGCCACAGGAGATGCCGGATTGCTTACATCCGACGGGCGAAACGTCGAAGCCAGTTCGGCGAAGATTATCGGCATTACGGCTTTCTCCCACAGCCCGTGGACTTCCTGTTCTGGAGAATACGAAAGCATCGCCGCCCTCTGCCGCTGCACCTCCTGTATGCTCCGCGACAGAGACCCCGCCCGATGAACCGTGTCCGCGTCGGTAAACAGCAACCACTTTCCCCGAGCCTCCTTGGCATCCGCCACAAGGGCGTTGTTCTTGCCGGTCCAACCGGTAGGCAAAGGTCCAGGTGCAGTTACCTTCACACCGGAAAAAGATCGCGCAATCTCGCCGGTGCGGTCGGTTGAACCGTCATCGATGACGAGGATTTCGAAGCTCACGCCAGTCTGGGCCACCAATGATTCAAGGCATGTCCCGAGGGACGCCTCTTCGTTACGCGCCGGTACGATGACCGACACCATTGGCCGCTCCGAAACTAGCACTCGCGCCGTCATAGCCTGAATTCTGTATTATAGCTTTGTGCGACGCACTCCCGTTCTGCTTGCCATTCTTACAGTTCTGTTATCAGGCTGCTATCGCGGCTCCCGGCCACCGCGCATTGGCACCGCCGCTCCGGCCTTTACCGTGCAGGACTCCGACGGCAAGGTTGCGCTTAGTGATTTTCACGGCAAGGTAGTAGTCTTAAACTTTTGGGCTTCATGGTGTGCACCCTGCGTGGAGGAGATGCCTTCCCTGGTGCAGTTACAGCAACGCTTTAAGGATAAGGGCATAACTGTGCTCGGGGTCAGCATCGACGTTGATGGTGATGCCTACCATAAGTTCTTAAAGGACTACAAGATAGACTTCCCGACGGTGCGCGATCCCGACCAAAAGGCGAGCGCCCTTTACGGCAGCTTCAAGTGGCCTGAGACCTACATCATCGATCGTGATGGCATTGTGCGCCGGAAGTTCATTGGTGCGGTGGAATGGAGCCAACCAGAGATCGTCGACTTCCTCAACAAGCTTTAGCTTTGCCCCGTGATTCGCACCTTAGCTCTTTCGTGCACTGGGCGGGCCCTTTCGTGTCATTGCATCAAAGGTGCATCGGTGTAGAATGCCGACTGCCCGAGGTTACCTCAGGCAAGCTATGGCTGCTTCCCCACAGTTACCGGTCGCTGAGACGGATCCGATTGGCACCCGGGGTCTCGGTCCTGATCTCGACTCGAACAAGACGCTCGAGGATATCGCTCGCAGCGCACAGTATGTGACCAGCGCGAGCGGGTCCGCCCTCGTCCTTTCGGATGGGAGCGTCATGTCATGCCGCGCCTGCTCCGGCGAACTGGCCCCGCCGGTGGGCACGCGACTGAACACCGAAACCGGGTTCACGGCGACCTGCGTAAAAACAGGAGAAGTCATCCGCTGCGACGATACTGGGACCGACCCTCGGGTGGATGGTTCGAGCTGTATCGAGTTGGGCATACGCTCGATTCTGGCTGTTCCGCTGCTCGACGGGCAAAAGGTAGTCGGCGTTCTTGAAGTGCTTTCCAGTGAACCTAAGAGGTTTACAGAGCGCCATTCCGCGGCCTTGAAGCTGTTGGCGCGACTGGTTGAAACCCTGATCGGCAATGGCTCCGGTTCCGCCACCAATCCACCCCTCGATGCGAAATCCGCGTCGAATGAGCCGGGAAAAAAGCGAGTGACTGAGCCGAAAACGACGTGCCTTACATGCGGACACCCGAACCCCCAGGGCAGCCAGTTCTGCAATCGCTGCGGGGTCATCCTGCTTATATATCCCGACCACTCCGATACCAGCCTGGACCTGGCGCTGCCGCAAGGTGTGGAATCGACGAACGAGCAGGACCTCAAAGAAATTTACAAGCTCGTATCTGGTAGCTCTGGTTTGGCCACATGGGACGAGATTTATGCCAAGCTGATAACCAATGTGCCTGGCACGCCGGCGCGAGAAAAACGGGAAACCATGGATGAAGCGGCATCCAAGGGGGATACCGTAGCGGGATTCGGCAAGCCCGAAGCAACTCCTGAGATCAAACCACGTTCTGGAGGCACAATCCGCCGAAGGTTGTGGCTCTGAAAGCTGAGAGCCGCAGGTGCAAGCTCGTATAGCGAGGATGGGTACGTAATGAAAATCAGTTTGACTTCTTGGCCAGCAAGTTCATAATGCTGATCTGGCCCGCCACTGGTGCCGCTAAGAAGTAAGTCAATAGCCAAAGGAGTGAAAAGTAATGTTGGATAAAGGCGATGGAATTATGGCGACATACATAGGCGCGGTCGAAGACTTCCGGAAGTCGGCCACGGCGTTCATGCAACACGTGGATCTGTTGGCGCAGGCTCGCGATGCCTATCAGCAGGCAATGGCGGCCAGTGCGGAACTGCGTACTGTCCTGGACGCAGGCGATGAGAACCTGCGAACGCTTATGACCCAACTGGAACAGGCGCTCAATCTCCACATGGCCAGACCTGCCCTCGACCGGAAGAAGCCCGAGCCGGTAAAAGTGGAACCGATCAAAACCAACAGCGAAAGCACTGTTGGCGTGCGAGCGTTTCCATAAAACGCCGGGCCGACGGCGATATTCTCGTCGCGCAGGCGAACCGCTCCTGATTCAATCTCCTGCGCAGCGAGCTGTCCCCTGCTGCAGGGTTTTCGGCGGACTGCTAGTGTGTTTCCCTGATTGTTTCCCGGTCGCGAGACGCTTTATGCTCCGTTCGGGGCAATAATGTCACTAGAATCACAACATCCGGCGGTTCAGCGTCGGCCTCATTTCCGTTGGCGCTGGATTGCAGCAACCGTTCTGGTTTCGACTGCAATCCTGACTGTGATCGCGGCTATTCATGTCTCCCATGCGGAACCAATCCTGCGCGCTCGTGTGATCGAAACCCTCTCTACTCGATTCAAGAGCAAAGTCGAACTGGATGGATTTCATGTCTCGCTGCTGCGCGGCCTTCAGGTCTCCGGCGAGGGCCTCAGGCTTTTCGGAGAGTTTGATCCCAACAATCATGAGCCCGGAATTCAACCGCTCATCAGTGTTGCCGAATTCCGCTTTCGAACCGGCGTGATGGCTCTTCTGCGCTCTCCCATGCATGTGAACACCGTCTACATAAAAGGATTGACGATGAATCTGCCGCCCAGGGAACAACGCGGAGAGATTAAAGATATGGGGCCCAAGGGCGGAAAGATAAGAATTGTTGTCGACAAGTTTGTCTGTGATCAGGCAACGCTGATCATCAACACCTTGAGACCAGGCAAGCTTCCGCTCGAGTTTGATATCGCGACCCTGAACATGACCAGCATCGGGCCCAACGAGCCCTTGCACTTCGACGCCAATCTGACGAATCCAAAGCCTGTCGGAAACATTCTTTCGAGCGGATCGTTTGGGCCATGGCGGGCGGACAGCCCGCGCGATACCCCCGTTAGCGGCACGTATTCGTTCACCGATGCAGACCTGGGGACGATCAAAGGTATCGGGGGAATTCTTTCATCCAAGGGACAGTATGCCGGCAGCCTTGATCACATCGTCGTCGACGGCGCGACCGACACTCCGGATTTTCGTATCGCGATCAGCGGACGGCCGGTCCCACTGCACACCGATTTTCATGCCATCGTCGACGGAACCAGCGGAGACACATTCCTACAGCCAGTGAAGGCTAAAATCCTGGACACTTGGCTGGTTGCCAACGGGTCGGTGGTAAGGACGAACACCCCGAAAGGCCATCAGGTGGAACTCGATGTCGTGATCGCAAAAGGAAAGATTGACGACTTGTTGAAATTGGCTATACGAACAGACCCTCCCGTGATGACGGGCGTCGTGCGATTGAAAACACACTTCGACCTTCCGCCCGGAGATCCTGACGTTGCCAACCGCCTGAAACTCTCGGGCAACTTCCGGGTTTCGCAGGCTCACTTCGCGAACGACAAGATCCAGAGCAAAGTCGACGCACTCAGCATGCGCAGCCAGGGGAAACCAAAGCTGGCCGAGGACAACATTCCTGACAACGTACAATCCGATTTGAGCGGCGTGTTCAAATTGCAGAACGGCGTGATCGACTTTTCGCAACTTCAGTTTGAAATTCCGGGAACCCAAGTAAACCTGAGCGGGCAATATAGCCTGGACGGCAACCAGTTCGACTTCCACGGCAAAGCACGTATGGATGCGAAGCTTTCGCAGATGGTGACCGGATGGAAAGCAATACTCCTGAAACCCGCCGACCCATTTTTCAGCAAGAACGGAGTCGGCACCGAGATTCCCGTGAAGGTCACCGGCACCAAGTCCGAACCCCACTTTGGCGCGGATTTCGGCCACAAAGACAATCAAGAAAATTAGAGCGAGCGCTAGTGAAGCAAATTTGCCTGGCGGCCATTTTAGGACCACCCGGCAATTCGCGACTAGAGTTTCCCCCAATGCCAGAAAGTTGCGCAAAGGATAACATTGGGGCATGAAGGAGACTTGGAGATGGTTTGGGCCGGATGATCCGGTTCCACTTGATCACATCAAGCAAGCTGGGGCGACCGGCATCGTTTCCGCCTTGCACCATATTTACCGAGGCGAGGTGTGGCCGTTGGACCAGGTGCTAAAACGAAGCGATGAGATTCGTGCCGCTGGATTCGACTGGTCGGTAGTTGAAAGCATTCCTATTCACAATTCGATCAAGCTTCGATCCGGACCTTACGCGGATTTTATTGGCGCGTGGAAGGACAGTCTGGCTGCGATCGCCAAGGTAGAAGTTCAAGTCGTCTGCTATAACTTCATGCCCATCGTCGATTGGACGCGAACCGACTTGAAGTGGCGTTTGCCTACGACTGGCTACGCATTGCGATTCGATGGGATAGACTTCGCGGCCTACGATCTCTTTATCCTTGAACGAAAAGGTGCTGAAGGAGACTATTCGGACGATCAAGTTCGGGCCGCGCATGCCCGCTTTGATTCGATGTCGGAGGCACGGAAGGATGATCTGGAACGAACGATCATCGCCGGGTTGCCCGGTGCCGAGGCGTCGTACGACCGTAAAGCCATTCGCCGGCTGATCGCCGAATACGAAGGTGTGACAGCGAACGAATTGCGCGCCAACCTAGTCGCGTTCCTGCGCGAAGTTGTTCCGGTGGCTCAGGACGTGGGGATTCGTCTTGCTATACACCCCGATGATCCGCCGTGGTCGCTATTCGGCCTCCCACGCGTCGTCTCAACCGCTGCAGAGGTAAGAGCAATTTTCGCTGCTTCCGATATGCTGGCTAATGGACTGACATTTTGTGTCGGATCATTCGGAGCAAGAGCTGATAACGACCTGTTGGCGATGGCTCGCGAGTTCGGCACTCGCATCCATTTCACGCACCTTCGGCAGGTGACTAGAGAGGCCGACGGGTCTTTTCATGAAGCCGAGCATCTCGCTGGCAGCTCCGATATGGTCGGCGTGATCCGCGCTATTATGGAAGAAGAGGCGAATCGGCGACGCTCGGGCCGCGCGGATCACGAAATCCCCATGCGTCCCGACCACGGACACCTGCTGGCCGACGACATCGGCAAGAAAGTAAATCCTGGCTATTCGTTGGTGGGTAGATTAAAAGGCCTCGCCGAACTGCGCGGCGTCGTGGAGGGATTGAAGTACGCGATTCCCGAGCTGGCGGGATGAACTGCCCAAGCGCTAACTGAGGGTTGAAGTCCTATGAATGATTTTGCAAGACGAGTGGCGGTGGTCACGGGTACCACGGGTATCGGCCGCGCGATTGCGATGCGCTTTGCTGCGGGAGGGGCACAAGTTGTTGCGTGCGGTATCGAACCGACTTCGAACGAGGAGTTGGCTCGCGACGCCGCAAAGCAAGGGCTGACGTTGCAGGTCGAGAAGTGCGATGTGACCAGCTTCGACGAAGTACGGGCCGTCGTTGCGAAAACAGTCAGCCGGTTTGGTGGCCTGGACATCATCGTCAATGCAGCTGCAATTCATCCCTTCGGCACCGTCCTCGAAACCGACCTCGAAACCTGGAACCGCTGCATGATGGTGAATGTTGGCAGTGTTTATCTGCTGGCTCACTTCGGCATTCCGGAGATGAAGAAACGTGGAGGGGGGACCATCATTAATCTGGCGTCGGTTCAAGGTTATGCATGCCAGCGTGGGGTCGCCGCATATGCTACGTCCAAGGGCGCCATTCACAGCTTAACGCGGGCTTTGGCCCTCGACCACGCGGCCGACAATATCCGCGTCAATTCCATTAGCCCTGGGTCGGTCCGAACACCCATGCTGGCTCGGTCCGCGGCACATTTCGCCCCCGATCTGCCAGCAGATGAAGCGTTCGCGCGTTTCGGCGCTGCTCATCCGTTGAAACGCATCGGCACACCCGAAGAAGTTGCGGAGCTGGCGGCGTTTCTGGCATCCGAAAAAGCCGGATTCTGCACCGGCGGTGATTATCTTGTGGATGGCGGGCTGCTCGCGGGCATCGGAGTCCAATGACCGTGCCTCGCAGGCGGTGGAGAATCGCCTTCCTGCTGGCGTTCGGGGTGCTGGTCAACTTCTTTGACCGGATTAATTTATCGGTCTCCCGCGACGCGCTTCACGCTTCATTCGGTTTATCCCTAGTTGCTTTTGGATATCTCTCCAGCGCTTTCAGTTGGACTTATGCCCTGATGCAGATGCCGGCCGGAGTGTTACTGGACCGCTTCGGCGTACGCCGCGTAGGGCGGATCAGCGCGCTGTTGTGGAGTGTTTCCTCCTTCGCAGCCGCGCTTTCTCCCGGACTCGGTTGGTTTTTTGGAGCGCGTCTGCTTCTGGGAGTGAGCGAATCCCCGACGTTTCCGGCGAATGCCAAGGCCTTGGGATATTGGTTTACCCGAGAGGAAAGAGGTCTCGCCACCGCGATCACCGATGCTGCGGCAAAATTCTCCTCCGCTATCGGAGTTCCCCTCATAGGGCTGCTACTTCTGCATGTTGGCTGGCGCTGGAGTTTTGCCGCGACTGGTTTCGTCAGCTTGCTATATTTCGCGGTATTTTATGCAGTCTACCGCAACCCAAGTGAGGACCACGAACTGTCGAACGAAGAGCTTCAATTCGTTCTAAAGGGTGGTGCTCAACCCGAGGGCCAGGCAACGGCACAAAGCGGCGCATCGCTGAGCTACCTATTGAAGCAGCCGAAAGTCTACGGTCTGGCACTGGGATGGGGTGCCTACAACTACACTTTCTTCCTTTTGCTGGCCTGGCTGCCCAGCTATCTTTCCGTTTCGCTGCGTATGGATTTATTCCACTCCGTTTTCTACACCAGCGTGCCTTGGCTCTTTGCTACCTTCACGGATCTTCTGGTTGGCGGATGGCTGGTGGATTCGCTGATCCAGCGTGGTTGGGACGCAAACCGGGTTCGTCAAACAGTGTTGGTAACAGGCATGGCCTTCGGTCTCGGAATCTTCGGCGCGGCAAGCGCTCCTACTCCGACCGCTGCGCTGATATGGATCAGCATTGCTTTAGGAGGACTGGCTGCAGCAGCACCAGTGGCGTGGACGGTGCCATCGCTGATTGCGCCGCGCGAGAGCGTCGGCACACTCGGAGGAGCAGTTAACTTCTGTGGCCAGATCGCAGCGATTTCCGCGCCCATCGTGACTGGGTACATTGTTTCTGAAACGCACTCCTTCGCTGCCGCGTTCGTGACGGCGACAATTATTCTGCTACTGGGAATTGTGGGCTATATTTTCTTGTTGGGAAGAATCGAGCCGATCTCAGAACCGGAAGGGCGTAGCAGCTTTCCTTTGTGAAACTTCGTGTCCTTTGTGGTTTAAGCATTTCAGTTCATTAACCACAAAGGGCACAAAGGTTCTCAAAGGAACATCTTAGGAGAAACGGATAATATTTCGAATGTCCTATCGGTCACAGATTTCGCGTCTGGCAATCCTCCTCCTTATCACGGTAACCTCATCTGGGCTCACGCATGCTGCGGACCGGGCGCCGACAAAATATATGATTTACGTTGGGACGTATACAAACCACGGCAGCAAGGGAATTTATGCCTATCAGTTCGACGCTTCTACCGGCAAGCTGACTTCGCCCGGGCTTGCCGCTGAAACCTCTCAACCGTCTTTCCTGGCGGTCGATCCTGGCGGACACTTTCTCTACGCGGTGAACGAGAGCGGTAACTTTAACGGCCAGCCTACGGGCGCGGTGAGCGCTTTCTCCATCCAACCTGAAACCGGCAAACTCTCTCTGCTGAACCAAGTCTCTTCGCGCGGCGCAGATCCGGCTCACATTATTCTGGACCGAACGGGCAAGTACCTTTTCGTTTCGAATTACACATCCGGTAGCGTGGTCGTGTTGCCTGTGCTGAAAGACGGCCGATTGGGCGAGGCTTCGTCGTTCGTGCAGCACAAAGGCTCCAGCGTGAATCCGGAGCGGCAGAAAGGCCCGCACGCCCACGCGATCGCACTCTCGCCGGACAATCGTTTTGCGATTGTCGCAGACCTCGGGCTTGATCAGTTGATCGCGTATCCCTTCGATGCGGCGAAAGGAACTCTGGGGGCGAATCCGCAAATCACGAAGGCCAGTCCGGGCGCTGGCCCCAGGCATTTAACGTTCAGTTCCGACGGCCGCTTCCTCTACGTAATCAATGAAATGCAGTCCACGGCTGTGACATACGCGTATGACGCGGGCACTGGAGTGCTCCGCGAATATCAAAGCATCTCCACGCTTCCAAAAGGATTCAGCGGAACCAGCACGGGAGCGGAGATCGAAATCGATCCTTCGGGCAAGTTTCTATTTGCTTCGAATCGTGGAGACGACAGCATCGCGATATTCTCGATCGATTCTCGCACCGGCACTCTAACCCACGTTGACACCGACCCAACTGGCGGAAAGACCCCGCGACACTTCACAGTCGATCCGACAGGAACATGGCTGCTTGCCGCGAACCAGGATTCCGATAACATCACTGTTTTTCGTTTCGACCAAAAGGCCGGGCGTCTCATTGCGACGGGAGACGTGATTCAGGTGTCCGCACCCGTCTGCTTGACGTTTGTGACAACACCCTAGCGAAAACAGCTACAGGGGAATTCAGGCGGCGTTCGATTTGGCTGCCCCCCAGGGATTCGAACCCCGATAACCTGCTCCAGAGGCAGGTGTCCTACCATTGAACGAGGGGGCAGACGCCTTACAGGATGGAATAAACTGCCTTTCTGATTTTATGGGGCATCGCGTTCGCGGTCAACAATCGATGCCCGCCTGTAGCGTGCAAGCTGTTCTTTCGAAATTTTACAGTTTAAGATTCACCCAGGAGAACTGTGATGGTTACCACCCTCGGCAATATCACTCCACTGGCTAGCGACTACGGCGAAATTGCCCGAACTCCACTCGAGGTCGACCGCTGCGCGTTGATCGTGGTCGATATCCAGGAAAAACTTCTGCCCCCAATATTTCAAAAAGAATATCTTGTCAAGAATTCCCAACTGCTCATTCGCCTTGCGGGCATCCTGAAGCTTCCCACTCTCATGACCACGCAGTACGCCAAGGGTCTGGGCAACACGATCCCGGAGATCGCTTCCCTAATGCCCGAGACTCGACCAGTCGATAAACAAATGTTCTCCTGCTTTGGCAGCGATGCTTTCTGCTCTCTCCTCAAAAAGCTTCCCGGAAACCGCAACACGGTGCTGCTGTGTGGGATGGAAAGTCACATTTGCGTGACCCAGACTGCGCTGGGCGCTCTTCGCGAAGGCTACATCGTGCACGTAGCTTCGGATGCCGTGAGTTCGCGTACCGAGTGGAACTGGAAGATTGGTCTGGAACGGATGCGGGCGGCTGGCGCTGTGATTTCTTCGACCGAGATGATGATCTACGAACTCTTGCGGTCGTCGGGTGCGCCGGCGTTCAAAGAGCTGCTGCCTTACTTGAAGGGATAACGTTAATCCCTCGCGGTTTCTGAATCGTCACTCTTTCTGCTTCACCTTCACCACGGTGATCTTCGAAAAACCTTCCTCAAACGTCGGCTGTTTCAATTTGCCGGCCATTCGCCGCATCGCGTCTTCCGGCACTTTGCGGTCGCGGCGCTGGTTACGGGCGAGGCAGACTTCCACCGGCACATCAAAGAAAACGGCTTGTACTTCGTAGCCGTAGTCCTTAGCGAGTTTGATCCAACCGTTGCGCTCGTGGGGAGAAAGATTCGTAGCATCCACATAATTCATCGGACGCCGCGCGATTAACCGTGCCTTCAGCATGGAACGTAAGTTGGAGAAAATCAAATCCTGGAAGCGCTGCTCGGTGGGATCATCGAACAGTAACGCCCGCAACAGATCGCTGGATAGCGGCGTGATGTTGTGGCGCTTGAACCACGAACTCTTGCCCGACCCCGGCAGCCCAATCGCCAGTACGACCACGCCCTTAGAAGCGCGAGGCGAAGCAACGGCGGGCGGCGCGACGACTGCTGGTACTGCGAGCTCGTTGGCCGCAGCGGGCGTCGTCGCCTGTTCCGCCACGCCTGCCGCCTCCGCTGGCGCAGCCCCATTTCGACTGCGTCCGCGACCGCCTCTGCCACGGCGCCTTCGACGTTTGGTTATGTCTCCGTTAGCCGGTTGCCGCTGTGACGACGGGTGGGCCTCTGCCGGTTCGATTTCTTGTGCTGACTCAGGTTGCAAAGCTACCGGCGGCGCTGATTTTGCCTCGGCTATCGGTTCCTGATGGGCTGGCTCATTATCGTAAAATGCGGGCTGCAGTGGCGCTTGAGCGGGTTCAGTCCCAGTCTTCTGCGGCTCTTTTTTGCGGCGCTTCAAGCGCTCGCTCATCCATTTGCGCATGTCTGGCTTGTAACACACCCGTAGCCTCGTGGGCAACGTAAGCCGTCACAAACGAACCAAGCCTGATAGCGCACCCATTCTCGGCATTCGCTTGGTGGCTGCGTCTCACCTGTGGAAAACACGCTGATTCCTGGCCGTAGAATGACCCATGCCCATCCCGTCAGAGATTCGGGGCCAAAAATACATCAGCCTGATTACCCTCCGAAAAAGCGGCGCCGCCGTGGCTACGCCTGTCTGGTTTGGAGAACAGGACGACAAACTTTACGTGATGACGCGCAGCGACTCCGGAAAGTACAAGCGCATCCGGAACAATCCCCAGGTGCAAATTGCTCCATGCACCGTCCGCGGCAAAATCACCGGTCCTGAAACAGCCGCCACGGCGCGAATACTTCCTCCCGACGCGTGGCCCGCTGCCCACAAAACGATAAAGCAGAAGTATTGGCTGACACGAATTACCTTTTTCTGGAGCAACAAAAACATCTTTGTTGAGATTGCTGGCTTCGCGTCCCGCGCGTAGTCGCGTGTTTAGCTTTCCCAAACCGGGCTTTTGGAGGCGTAACCGCATTTGCTGCCCTCCTCTTTCCCTGTTAACATTTTGTGTTCCCGGCCCCGCATTCTTTTCAGTCGTATCTTCATCTTCAATACGGAGGCAAGATGGCAATTAAAGTAGGCATTAACGGTTTTGGACGCATCGGGCGCAACGTATTGCGCGCCTCGCTCAAGGATCCCAATATCGAATTCGTGGCGGTCAACGATCTTACCAACCCGCAGACCCTCGCCCACCTTCTCAAGTACGATTCGATTCTGGGCAATCTGCCAAACCAGATCTCTGCCGGCCCGGACAGCATCACCGTGGACAACAAGACTTTTAAAGTCTTTGCCGAAAGAGATCCTGCCAAACTTCCCTGGGAATCGGTGGGAGCGCAGGTCGTGCTCGAATCCACCGGCCATTTCACCGACGCCAACGATGCCAAGAAGCATCTCCGTGGGCCAGTAAAAAAAGTCATTATTTCGGCTCCCGCCAAGAATGAAGATGTCACCGTCGTGCTTGGGGTCAACGAACAGGTTTACGACCCTGCAAAACACAACATCATCTCGAACGCTTCGTGCACCACGAACTGCCTGGCCCCGATCGTGAAAGTGGTTCACGATAATTTCAAGATTGTTTTTGGCACTATGACGACCATCCACTCTTACACCAACGACCAGGTAATCCTCGATTTCCCTCACAAAGACTTACGACGCGCCCGTGCGGCGGCGCTCTCGATGATTCCAACTTCGACCGGTGCTGCCAAGGCGCTGAAGCTTGTCATTCCGGAGATGGCAGGCAAACTCGACGGTTTCGCCATGCGCGTTCCTACGCCGAACGTCTCGGTTGTAGATCTTGTCGCGCAAGTCGAGAAAAAAACTTCCAAAGAAGAAGTCAACGCCGCCCTGAAAAAAGCATCGCAGGACGGTCCTTTGAAGGGCTACCTCGGATACGAAGAGAACGAACTGGTCTCGGCCGATTTCCGCGGCGACTCACGCTCCTCGATCGTCGACGCACCCATGACTCTGGTGGTCGGAAGCCTGGTCAAAGTGATTTCCTGGTACGACAACGAGTGGGGCTACTCGTGCCGGGTGCGCGACCTGATCAATTACATCGGGAAGAAAGGCCTGTAGAGGTTTTCGTAGCGCCGGCATCTTGCCGGCAGTCGGAACGCCGCGTGGCTTTAAGGATCCCATAAATGTCCAAGCTTTCGATTCGCGATCTTGCCGTGAACGATCACCGCATCCTCATGCGCGTCGATTTCAATGTACCGATGGAAGACGGCCGGGTGATGGACGATACCCGTATCCGCGAAACCCTGCCGACTATCGAGTATGCGTTGCGGCATGGCGCGCGGCTCATTCTGGCTTCCCATCTCGGCCGTCCCAACGGCAAGCCCAATCCCAAGTTGAGCCTGAAACCGGTAGCCGAGCGTCTGCGCATGCTGCTCGATAAGGAACTGGCCCGTGGCGAGAACGTCGGATTCTCTCCCGAGTGCGTCGGCCCCGAAGCCGACGAAATTGCAGGCAAGCTGGAAAAAGGGCAAACTTTGCTTCTGGAAAACCTTCGCTTCCACGCCGAAGAAGAAGCCAACGACGAAAAGTTTTCCAAGCAACTCGCCAGTCTTGCCGACTTCTATGTGAACGACGCGTTTGGCGCGGCTCATCGGGCTCACGCCTCGACCGTTGGGGTTACAAAGTTTGTGAAGAAGTCTGCCGCGGGATTGCTCATGGAGAAGGAGCTCCGCTACTTGGGCAAAGCGCTGCAGCATCCCGAGGAGCCGTTCATTGCGATTCTGGGCGGTGCCAAGGTGAGCGACAAGATTGCGGTCATAAGAAATCTGATGGGTAAAGTGGACAGCCTGCTTATCGGCGGGGCCATGGCTTATACCTTCCTGAAGGCGCAGGGCGAACAGGTCGGTAAATCGCGTGTAGAAGAAGACAAACTCGATCTGGCTCGCGAACTGCTGCACCAAGCCAAGGAGCACAAGCTGAAGTTTCTACTGCCGGTCGATCACATTGTGGCTGATCGAGTTGATGTAAACGCCGTGGTCCATATCGTGAACAGCGGGCAACCGATCCCTCCCAACATGATGGGCCTCGATATCGGCCCGCAAACCGTGGAAATGTTCTCGGAAGAGATTTCGCGCGCCCGGACCGTCGTTTGGAATGGTCCCATGGGCGTATTCGAGGTTTCTCCGTTCAGCAGAGGGACCTCCAAGATCGCACACGCCATCGCAGAAAACGTAGGCGCGATTTCGATCGTCGGTGGTGGCGACTCGGTAGCCGCTGTGCACAATGCCGGAGTTGCCGACAAGATCACTCACATCTCGACCGGCGGGGGGGCTTCCCTTGAATTCCTGGAAGGGAAAAAACTTCCGGGCGTAGAAGCTCTGACCGACAAGAAGTAGGCTTTTGGTTTGTTGCAAAGCATCGAGTTGCCCCGCAAATACATCGTCGCCGTCACCCTGAGCAAAACGAAGGATCTGTGCATTTGCTTTCGTGGCACGAGCACCCGCATGGATGCCTGCGCCTACATTGGTTATTAACTCTTCCCGAGGGGATTCTATGGCCCGCAAGAAACTAATCGCTGCAAACTGGAAAATGTACAAAACACCCGACGAGGCCCGCGAGTTTTTTCGCAACTTCCTGCCCTTGGTCGCGAATCATGATCGCGATGAGATCGTCGTCTGCCCGCCATACATCGACCTCTGCGCAGCCGTGGACGCCGTAAAAGGATCGAAGGTCGCTATCGGCGCTCAAAACCTTTACTGGGAAAAAGAAGGCGCCTATACCGGGGAAGTCTGCCCGGGCATGCTGCTTGCTGTCGGCTGCACCCACGCGATCATCGGGCATTCCGAGCGCCGGCAATATTTTGGTGAAACCGACGATATGGTAAATTTCAAGCTGAAAGCCGCTCTCGAAGCTGGGATCACA
>Ga0210383_10002013_pt1 | contig 18464 bp, 9 predicted proteins | sample IncBWC14OmetaG_FD_160072 | JGI IMG/M metagenome (GOLD analysis project Ga0210383, IMG submission 160072) | Forest soil microbial communities from Barre Woods Harvard Forest LTER site, Petersham, Massachusetts, United States - Inc-BW-C-14-O ...
CCTTCTTCGTTTCACCCTTCACCGCCGAGCAGATCATCATCTGCGCGTCCGCGACGTGGGCCACGCGGGACCCAAACGTTCCAACCTCAGGCGTGGCCTTGAACGAGTAATCCGCGTCGGCCATGCGGTCGGCTTCCGCCAGCAGCGCGCCCTTTCGCTGATCGTAATTCTGTTTCAGTTCAGTGCTGAGCGGATTGTCCTGCGCTTGCAAAACGAAGGCGCCCGCAAACGCGGCGAAGAGGAAGATCGATGATCTGGTGAACATTACCGAAGGGGCGCGTGCCCCGCCCCAAAAGTTACGTCAGAATGTAAATCGCAACCCCATCTGTATCCTGCGCGAATCGCCGGTTCCGTTCACAGCGTTACCTGCGTTCACTGGTGTGGTGGACACACCGAAAGTGCTGTTAAACAGGGGCTCGCCGCTGCCCGGCCCGTAGTTACGGCTATTGGTCAGATTGAAGAATTCGGCCCGGAACTGCGCGTTTAGCCGCTCATAGAATTTCCAATTCTTGGCGACCGAAAAATCCCATTCGTGGAAAGGCGCACCCGTAATCTCATTGCGATACATGTTACCCATGGTTCCAAAGGCGGGGGGAACGATCACCGATTTACCCGCCATATAACACCCGAATGCTCCGAGAGATGCCAAACCACTGCTGCCGGGCACGTTTGGATTGGTTGGCTCGGCGGACGCCGCCGCGGTGCAAGCTTGCGGGATGCTTGATCCACTGAAATAAGGAATCGGTGTAGTGCGCCCGAAGATCTTACTGAAGTCGCTGGCGCTGCCATACAGATTCCAATAATTCCCCTGGAACGGAATGATGTTGCCGGTGCCCGAGAAGTCGATAATGAAATCGTTCAGATCGACACCCACCCCGCTCAGAACGTTGACGGAGCTATTTACTGACCAGCCTTCGAGCGCCTGTCCAAAACCCTTTTTGCCGGGCAGATCGTAGGTCACGGTAAGGCCGAAGTGCTGGCGGGGCGTACTGTTCATTGGCGCGTATGAACTGCTGACATTGGTGCTGTCCTTCAAGAACGGGAAGTTGTCGCTTTCCCCACTCTGCGTGGTGTGAGCGTCCGCCAACGTATAGGAAGCTTGCGCGGTAACGCCGTGAGAGCTCCTCGCCACCAGGCTCAATTGCAGCGCGTCATAGTTAGACCACCCAACGTTGGAATACTGCAGGATGTTCCCGAAGTAAGGGAATTTGCTGTAGTAGGGTCGCCGCTCTTGCTCCGCTGTCGGATCGTTTGAGCCGATGGTAGGCTGGTTGACATTCACATACTCCGGCAATCCATTGACGTGATTTCCGACGTAGGCCGCATTCAACGAGAGATTGTTCGTGAAGGCGTGCTGAACGGCAGCGGTCCAGGTGGTCATGTAGCTACGCGGTGCGTTCGGATTCTTGGCCAGAAGTGAGCAGGGTGCCGGGTTGGAGCCAATGCCATCGCCGCACGATAGCGAACTCGCTCCACCAGCGAAGACGGGTACGACAGGCGCGCCCGGAGCGTTGTAGACCCAGTTCAGTTGGGAGGGCCCAAAGACGGGGACTCCAGACGCGATGCTGCCAGTATTCGGCCGAATGCTGCCGTCCGCATTATAAAGAGTGAAGCCGGTCGGAATGGAAGGCAGGCTGGCACCTTGGAAGGTAACCAGAGCGTCCATTGGAACCGTGTCATAGGTGATGCTGGTACCCGCTCGGATGACCGTCGTGCCCTTGCCGGTGACATCCCAAGCAAAACCGAGACGCGGCCCAAAATCGCGTTTATCGGTTTTATAGAGCGCGTTGCCATTGGTCTGTTGCACCATGCCGGTGGGTGAATTGGGATCGAAATTTCCCCACGCGTTATGACTGTCCACTTGCGGGGGCTCATATTCGTAGCGCAAGCCCAAGTTGAGAGTCAGTCTCTTCGAGATCCGCCAGTCGTCCTGAATAAAACCCGAGTAACGATTAAAGCCAGTGGTGGTCAAAGGAGGGTTCACCAGATATTGCCCGCTGGCGGGAGCACCGGCTAAAAAGTCTTCGAGCGGTGTCGATGTGCCGAACGCTACCCCGCCATTGAACGCAACGTTCCCGTCCAGATAATTTGGCGCGCCATAGCCGTGATAAAGCGTGTGATCGAACTCGCCCCCAAACTTGATCAGGTGTCTGCCGTGCGTCCACGAGACACTGTCGATGAAATGGTAAGTGTTTTGGAAGACCAGTTGATCCTGAATGAATTGGCCGGCGCCGGTGGCGGTGAAGTTGCCAATCTGGATCACCGGGAATCCACACTCAGGTGAGGGTGCGTTGATGCCGGAAACGAAACCGAACGCCTTGTAATAATCCGGCTGGCCGAGATTTTGCGTACACTCGCCGTTGTAGTCCTGCAAATTGTAGCGGTCGTAACCGAAGCGGGCCTCATTCACCCAACTGGAATTGGGCACGTACACCCAGACTCCCCGGACCACCATGACGCGGTTGTGGTCGATGTTCGCCCAATACGGCTGCAGGCCGAGCCCCGCAGTCTGATCGGTGGCGTTGCCAATGAGATATTCACCATTGATCGAGTTCTTGTCGTTGAGGTGGTAGTCAATTTTTGCGACATAGTTGTCGGAATGACCGATGTTGTCCAAGCCCGAGGAGAGGAGCGGGCTGGCCGTTCCGTTGGTGAAGATCCCCTTGTGCGGATCGCAAGCGCCCGCGGCCGTACAGCCGGCCAGATTCAAGCTCAGTTGATTGGGCTGCACACCATTTGCTTTCAGATCCGCGATGGCGTCCGGCAAGCTGTTGGTGGTATCGCCACCGAGACTCAGTGAACTCGGAACCTGCAAGATCCCCGGGGCTCCTACCGTGTAGCGGAATCCTTCATAGTTGCCAAAATAGAAAAGCTTGTCTTTGATGATGGCTCCGCCAATGGAACCTCCGAACTGCTTGAAATCGTCATCGGCCTTGGGCAATGGACCCAGGTACGGGCTTTTAGCGTCCCAACCACTGTACCGGCCATAAGCGTAGGCGGATCCATGTAGCGTGTTGGTGCCCGACTTGAGACCAACGTTGACCACGGCGCCTTGACCCCAGCCAAAATCAGCTCTGGGATTGGCGCTGACGTTGATTTCCTGAATGGAGTCCAAGGGCAACTCGGTGAGTTCATCGGCGCTGGTAGTTGCGCCGAACAGCGGTCCCGAGGCAGCGAATTGATTCATGTCGTCGACGCCGTCCAGCATCCAGACATTGGTCATGGTGCCTGCGCCATTACTCGAGTAAGTCGGGGTATTGCCACCTGGCCTGCCGGCGACTCCCGCCGTGAAGTCCAGCAGCTTGGTGAAGAGACGGCCGTTCAAGGGAAGATCTTCCAGGCTTTTGGTTTCGATGGTGGTCGAAATCATGGCGCTAGTGGTGTTGATGATGGGCGGCGTACCGGTGACAACAACTTCCTGGGTTTGAGCGCCGGTCTGAAGAGCAAGGTCGATGCGGACGTCTTGACCCACTCCCACCGCCACGTCCTGTCTTACTGCGGCACTGAATCCCTTGGCCTCGACACGAATGCTGTACGTGCCAGGGACCAGACTAGGCGCCGCATACTCGCCCGCCTGGTCTGTGGTCAAAGTTCGAGTAACTCCTCGGGCGACGTCGGTCACCATTACCATCGCGCCAGGAACCAACCCGCCGCTTTGATCCGTCACGGATCCATAAATTCGACCTAGGTTCAATTGTGGAAGCGCGGGCACAGAACACGACAGAAGCCCCAAGCCCACGGCGAATGCGCGGAACACACTAATCCTGTAGCCAGATCGAAATACATTCATACTTCCTCCAACGAACTAGGTTGCAGCGTCTATGTGCTGTGACTTACTAAGTGTGCGAGTGGGCCGGATTCCCCCTGCCGGCCGGCAACTTACTCAAATTGACAAACCACTGACGGCTACAACTTATATTACAAATCAGGGGTCGCGTCAAGGAGGATTTTGGCTCGTTATGCATGCAGACACAGAACGATTTCTGCATACAAAAACGACCCTGAAATTTTCAGGGATTATTCAGATTGCTGCACTAAGCTACCGCTGTTAGCGGTTACCCGCGCGACGCTGGATGAATTGACGCCAGCGCCATACGCTCGTCGCCGTGCGGATCGTTAACCACCTTGCACTGGTTATCGAAAACCATGGTGGCACGTTGATCGGTCTTAAAGACCGGCCAGTTCGGCAGACCCTTGTGATTCGGATTACCGGTGCGTGCGAAGGCCGCCCAAGCACCGCTCATCTTCTCTTGCAGCGGATATCGATCCGCGCCGGAACCGGTCATCGATTTCGCTTCATCCACATTGTCCAGCACAAACGGAATCTCGAGTGTGTGAAACGCCTTCAGCTTGCCATCGTGCACGGGCGATTTCCAGGTGAAGTAGTACAAATATACTGGCGCGGGCTGCGCCGCTTTGCGCTCGGCTTCCGTGATTACACCCGAGCGAAAACCGTCCGACGCGATGATTTGGGAAAGGTCGATGTCGCTGGCGTTGGGCCGGCCCTTGCGATAGACGGCAATCAGCTTGTCCACCTCAGCATCGTCGCCGGCTCGTGTGGCCTGTTTCACGGCGGCGTGCAATTCCGCTGCGTCGATTGGATCTAATTTCGTGTTGGGGAAGAAGTTCACTTCAAATTCGGTGGACCCGATGAGCAATGGAACATCGGCCGACAGAGCGGAAGCGTTTGGATCGAACGGCCCAGCGGGCAGCGTCCTGCCATCAAGCACCGGGGCCAGCCGCAGCCCGCGCGTACTCAGTGTCGCGGCTACCAGCTGGTCCATCGGGACATGCTGCAGATCTTCGGCAGTCTTCACTCCTAACTTGTCCATCAAAGTGTTGGCCGTCTTCGTTGCGTCTTCGGTGGAAACACCCTTAAGGTTTGCGCCACTTTGCACAATGGCGCGGTGGAACAGGCCCTTGGCCGCGGGCATCGCCAACAGCGTGCTCACCTTGCCAGCGCCGCCCGACTGGCCGAAGATGGTAACGTTTTTCGGATCGCCGCCAAAATTCGCGATGTTATCGCGTACCCATTCGAGGGCCGCTACCGCATCCAGAATCCCGCAATTGCTTGCGTTCTTGAACTTCTCGCCGCCGATGTCAGCCAGATAAAGAAAGCCAAATGAATTGAGACGATGATTGATGGTCACGGTTACCACGTCGTGCTTGCGCGCCATGTTGGCGCCGTCGTACATGGTGTAGCTGCCGTTGCCGCTGGTGAATCCGCCGCCGTGCAGCCAGACCATTACGGGCCGCTTGTGCGTGTCCAATCCGTTAGTCCAGACGTTCAGGTGAAGGCAGTCTTCGCTGATGGTCTGCTTGGGGATGGTGGCAGCAACCTCGGGAATTTCGGTGTGAGGACCCTGGGGCGCCTCAGGCCCCCACTCAACGGTCTCCTTGACACCAGACCATGCTTCCGGCTTGACGGGCGGCATGAATCGATTCGCGCCTCCTGTGGACGCGCCGTAAGGAATGCCTCGGAATGCATTGACCTTATTTTCCTGGACCACGCCACGGACCTTTCCGGAAGTGGTGTTGGCTACGGGCCCCTGCGCCGAACTGTCCTTGGCGCTTGCGGCGATCGCGCTGTTCCAAGCTCCGCCCAGGATACTGCCGGCTCCGAGTGCCGCTCCACTCACAAAGGATCGTCGATTCAATTTGGTCTTCATGGTCCCTCCTCGAGCCGCTGACAGAGCGGCCGGGTTCATTTTACACCGTCCAATCCCGTGGCGGCTCGGGCGCGTGCGGGGGGTGGGGATACATGCCGGGTGCGGCGAAATATTTCGGGTAAAAGGCGTGGCTGGTGGTTGGGAGTTTGGTGGCTGGTGACTGGACGCATCAGGCCTATTTTTGTGTTTGCCGACGCAATTTAGGATTGGGGACTGGGGATTTGGGATTGGGATGCGGGGATTGCGCGGGAGCGATGCCGCGATGTATCTGGACGGAGCTTATCATACCTGCGGCGATGTTGAAGAGCCGAAACTGGTGGAAGTGATTGGCACCACAGGAGAAAGAACCGAAGGTGGAGGGGTGACCGGCGAAGCGATCAGCTGTTACCCAACTACAGCCTGTCTCCGGACCAGAATTGCACTCCCGAAGGTGGGAGGGCCGGGCGTTCCAGCAGCGTTAGTTCTGGCGAGGCCGGTTGCTGTTGAAATACTTCTTATAGGCCGCGATCCAATTGGTGGCGATGTCATGCTGCGCGGTGGCCAAGTCCAGTTGGCCATCGCAAACCATCTGGTGGAGCCGTTGCTCCAGCGCGTCTTTTACCCGTGCGTTCCACACCGTGCTCGAATAGGGCTGCGGCCACAAATTCCGGATATCGCTGGCGCCGCCCAATTCCGGCGTGATGAGATAGTCCACTTCGTACGCATCCGAGCGGGGATTGCGGATGCCATATTCCTCAAAGACTCGCTGCTGCAGCGCCACCGGAACGACTAACACTTGGTTGCCCGAGACGGCGCAAACATCCGCCTTCAGCACGGGGCGCACTGCTCCGGGCGTCAGTTGCGGCCGCGGCACGGACGCCGTGGCGGAACGTGGCACGAAATGGAGAACGAGAGCGATCGCCACACCAGCCAGCGTTAAGGCAAACGCCACTTGCGCCAGCACCAGGCGGCGCGGAGCATCCGATTGCCGCGCGTTCTCTGAAAGCCGCGCCTTAAGCAGGGCGCGCGGACCAGCGGCGGGCGGTAGTTGCGGATCGAGCGTCGCGGAGTGGAGCTGAACAAAATCGGCGATCGCCCCTTCCATGCGGCGCATGCGAGCCCGGCATTGCCAGCAAGCGGACAAATGGGCGCGAACCTCGGCATCGCGGCGGGGAGTGAGCTCGCCATCGGCGGCGAGAACAAGATCCTGATCGGAAAGATGATCGTCTGGATGCAGCATAGTTAACACCCGTGATTCACGTCGACGCGGCTGAACCGCGCCAGCGAGCGTCCTAACGAAGCCGAGACCGAGGCCAGCGACATATCAAGAACCTCGGCGATATCGCGGTAGCGCAATCCCTCGGCCCGCAAAGTGAGGCACCACTGGTCCTGCTCCGGCAGGGCGCGCAGAACCGATTGCAATCGTTGATACCTTTGGTTGCTCAAAAGGCGCTGCTCGGGATTCTCGGCGGGATCGGACTGAATAGCCAACGCGTCCCGGGACGCCAAAACGCCGCTAGTTTCCCTGGCTCTGGCCAGCCGGCGTTTCAGGCCCAGATTATGCGCCACCCGAAAAATCCATCCACGCAGATTTTGCCGCGACCTGCCTCTTTGCAGATGCTGAAACAGGGCCAGAAAAACTTCCTGGATCACTTCTTCGCCATCCTGCGCGGGAAGGCCGAAAGCCAGCAGGTAGCGCATCAACCGGCTTCGCAGCTCGTCAAATAGCTGGATAACTTCCTGCTCATTCGCAGTTGGGGCGAGAGCGCGCTTGGACTTCCCGCCCGCCGCAAGTTCCCACCGCGCCACCGAGTCTGGTTCCGGCATCCAAACAAGCTCTCAGCTCTATATTCTCCCATCGGCCGTTTTGTTCGCATGATTTTACGAACAAGCGCCCGGTCTTGGGAATATATAGGTGAATGCACTTTTTCATGCGGCCACGAAGCGCACTGCTGTTGTCCCTGCTGCTGCCGTTCGTATTGCCGGCTCAAACGGACACGGGCGAACTGCGCGTCACGGTGACCGACTCCATGGGACTTCCGGTACCCGCTGCGGTGAGTCTTTCGAGCGAGATCAATCAATACCGGCACAGCTTCGAAGCCGACCAGGAAGGTCACGCGGTGGCGAAAAGGCTGCCGTTCGGGCTGTACAAGGTATCGGCCGAGCGTCCAGGATTCGTCGCGGCGCAGGCGCTAGTGGAGATTCGATCCAGCATTCCAAAAGAAATCAATATGTCCTTGAGCGTTGCGCCCACTCAGAGCGCGGTGACGGTTACCGACAACGAGACGCTGCTCGATCCGCATCGATCCAACTCGGCGTATCGCATCGGCGGCGATTCGTTAGAGAACGCGCCCAGCGCTTCGCCCGGACGGTCTCTCGGCAGCCTGGTGGTTACCGAACCCGGCTGGGTTTTCGAAGCTAACGGCATTCTTCACCCGCGTGAATCGGAATATCAAGTGCAATACGTCATCGACGGCATTCCGCTCACCGACAACCGATCGGCGGCCTACGTCGCCGACCTGGATTCGGACGATGTCCAGGAAATGAACGTGATGACGGCGGGTTATCCGGCGGAATACGGCCGCAAATTGGGCGGCGTGGTGGAAGTGGGCACGGCGCGCGACAGCACCCTGGGATTTCATGGCAAAGCGATCGCATCGGGCGGCAGCTTCGACACCGCCAGCGGCTATGTGGAAGGCCAATACGGCTGGGATCGCAATACATTCAGCCTCAGCGCGGCGACAGCGACTACCGACCGGTTCCTGGATCCGCCCGTCAGTCAGAATTACACCAACCATGGCGAGACCGAGGACTTCATGGGCCACTACGAACGCGATCTAAGCAATCATGACCGCATCGGGGTCATTTTCCGCCGGGAGCAGTCGCGGTTCCTGGTGCCAAATGAGCTGGTGCAGCAAGCGGCGGGGCAGCGGCAGGATCGCGAGAGCTATGAGACCGCGCTGCAGTTTTCGTACACTCACATTTTTTCGCCGAATGTTTTGGGCGAGTTCCGCGCCATGGCGCGGGATATTACGGCTGGATTCTGGTCGAATCCGCTATCCACACCGATGATCGTGACGCAAGACCGAAGCTATCGCGAGGGCTACGTGAAGGGCGATATCGCAGCGCATTCGGGAATCCACGACTTTAAAGTAGGCGTGGAAGGCGATTTTGCAGCCATTCGCGAGGCGCTGAGTTATCAGATCACCGACCCGGCGCAGTTCGATCCTGCGACTCCGCAGGCATTCAATTTTCTAGGCCACTCGCCCGATCGCGAACAGGCCGTCTTCGCACAGGATCAGATCCGGTGGCACAATTTCACTTTTAACGCTGGATTACGGTTCGATCATTATGACTTGCTGGTGAACCAGAGGGCCTGGAGCCCGCGGCTGGGTGCGGCTTACTATTGGCGGCGCGCCGATGTAGTGTTTCGGTTTTCCTACGATCGCGTGTTCCAGACTCCGGCGTTTGAAAATCTGTTGGTGGCGAGTTCGGCGGAAGTTACCAGTTTGAGCGATCAGGTGCTGCGCCTTCCGGTGCAGCCTTCTCGGGGTAATTTCTTTGAAGCCGGATTTTCCAAGGCGCTATTCGGCAAGCTGCGCATCGACGGGAATCTGTATCATCGCGCGGTGACCAATTACGCCGATGACGATTTGTTGTTGAACACCGGCGTGAGTTTTCCAATCGCCTTCTCGAGGGCCACCATTTATGGAGCCGAGCTGAAATTAGAGGTCCCACGTTGGGGGCCTTTCTCCGGCTATGTCAGCTACTCCAATTCGCGCGGTAACGGCTATCTGCCGGTTACCGGAGGCTTGTTCCTGGGCGACGACGCGGCGCAAGCCATCGCAATCACGACGGGAGTTTTTCCGGTATCGCAGGACCAGCGCAATACCGTCCGGGCGCGCGTTCGTTATGAAGTGAACCGCCACATTTGGCTGGCATTCGGCGGGACATACGACAGCGGCCTTCCCACCGAGTTTGATGGCACCTACCAGGAAGCGGCGGCGCAATACGGCCAGGACATTTTGAATCGAGTGAATTTCTCGAATCTGCGCGCCCGGCCGGGGTTTACGTTGAATGCTTCGGCGGGCGTGATCCTGAAGCAGAAAGAGAAGAAGTCGGTACGATTGCAGGTGGATGTGACCAACCTCACCAACCAGCTGAATGTGCTCGATTTCGCGGGACTATTCTCGGGCACCGCGCTGGCTGCGCCCCGGATGGCGGCAGGCCGCATTCAATTTGAGTTCTAGGCATCTTTACTGGGCCGCTAAGACGGCCACCAACCCCGCCGATAAGCACAAATGAGGTCTCAACCTCACTGAGGTGAACTGTGGGTGTGGAAATCGGCGGCAGCATCCTGCGGAACAATCAGCGGGACAGCCTGGTTGCGGCTGTCGACCAGGCGGCGGACGCGAAGGAAGACCAAAATTTTCTTGCCGCGATTGTGGAGAGCGCCGAAGATGCGATCTTAGCCTGCACGCCCGCGGGCGTGATCCGGACGTGGAATCGCGGGGCCGAAAAAATTCTGGGTTACCCGGTTGCCGAGACGGTTGGAAAGCCCCTATCGATGCTGCTGGCCCCGGAACAGCAGCCCCGCCTGCCGCGCATGCTCGAGCGGGTATTGCGTGGCATCGCGGTGCCGCAATACGAAACCATATGCTTGCATCGGGATGGGCGGAGAATTCATGCCTCGGTGACCGGTTCACCGATGCGCAAGGCGGACGGTGATGTGGCGGCCATCTCGATAATTCTGCGCGATAGCTCCGGGCGGAAGGAAGCGGAGCAAGCGCGCGCGTTTCTGGCGTCGATCGTGGAATCGTCCGACGATGCCATCTATGGCGTAAAGCTGGATGGAACGATCGTCAGTTGGAACCAGGGCGCACAGAGCCTTTTCGGTTATTCGAGCGAGGAAGTTATCGGCAAGAACGCGGTGGTTCTGGCGACGCCCGGCCGCTACGATGAAGTGCGCCGCTGCCTGGCAACCATCCGGAAAGGGCGCGCGCTTCCACCTTTCGAAGCCGTGCTGCGTAAGAAAGACGGGCATGGCATCGATGTCTCGCTGGCAATCTCCCCGATACGCAAGGGACGGGGCGACGTGGCGGGGGCGGCCATTACCGCGCGTGATATTGGACCGCGTGTAGGGGCGGAGCGAAAACTTCGCGAAAGCGACGAGCGCTTCAGCGAGGTCTTCAAGCACGCACCGTTCGGCATGTGCGTTTCCGCGCTCGACGGGACTTTAACGCAGGTGAACGCGGCGTTTTGCCGTATGGTGGGATTTTCGGAAAAAGAGCTGCTGGCCACCTCCTGGGCCGACCTTACGCATCCCGATGACCGCAAGCCTTCGCTTGAAATCATGGAAAAGTTGTCGCACCATCCGGCCGAGTTCGCCGAAATCGAGAAGCGTTACATTCACCGTTCTGGAACCCTGGTGTGGGGACGCACGCGGATCTCTCTGGTACAAAACGGCGGTGGTAGCAGGGCCTATTTCGTGGTGCATGTGGAAGACATTACTGAAAGGAAGCGGACCGAAGAAGCGTTGCACGAAAGCGAGGATCGCTTCCGCCTGATGGCCGACGCTTGCCCCACCATGATGTGGCTCACCGACGCAGAGGGTGGCGCGCAATTCAGCAATCGCATGTACCGAGAATTCACCGGTACGACCCAAGAGGAGGTGGACGGGGGCAAATGGCAATTGCTGGTGCATCCCGAGGATGCGCCGGCATATATCGACGGGTTCCAGAGTGCGGTTCGGGAACATGCGCCTTTTCGGGCCGAAGCGCGCGTCCGCCGGGCCGATGGCGAGTGGCGGTTGTTGGGCTCGTATGCGCAGCCGCGGCTTTCGCCAGGCGGGGCGTTTCTGGGCCACGTGGGCCTGAGCGCGGACATTACCGAGCGAAACCAATCGGAACAGGCGTTGCGCAACAGCGAGGAAAAGTTTCGCCAGCTGGCGGAGAACATTCGCGAAGTATTTTGGATGATGCCGCCGAGCGGCGACGAGATTGAATATGTGAGCCCGGCCTACGAACAGGTCTGGGAAAGAACTCGCGAGAGCCTGTATCACGACCCGATGTCGTGGGCGACGGCCATACATCCGGACGACGCAGAAAATGCTCACGCCGTCTTTGCCAGGCAAGTACAAGGCGAACCGATCGAATCCGACTACCGCATCCGAACGCCGGCGGGACAAGAAAAATGGATTCGCGACCGCGCGTTTCCGATTCGCGACCAAGCCGGGAAGCTGGTTCGCATTGTCGGAATCGCGGACGAAATCACAGTGGCGAAACGGTACGAAAAAGAGCTGATCCAGGCCCGCCAGGGCGCCGATGCGGCCAACCGCGCCAAGAGCCGGTTTCTGGCCAATATGAGCCATGAAATCCGCACCCCGATGAATGGCGTCATTGGCATGTTGCAACTGCTGATGGGAACCGAGCTCAGCGCCGAGCAACTCGGCTTCGCCCAGGTGGCTCAAAACAGTGGAAAGGCGTTGCTGGGTCTAATCGACGACATTCTGGATCTATCCAAGATCGAAGCGCGCAAGGTGACACTGGAGAATCTAAACTTCAACCTGCGCCACACAGTGGAAGACGTGGTGCAGTTGTTGGGCGTCCAGGCCAGCGCCAAGGGGGTGGGCTTGCGGTTGACCGTTTCGCCGCAGATTCCGCTGATTCTGCGGGGCGACGCGTATCGGGTCCGCCAGGTGCTGACCAATTTAGCCGGGAATGCCATCAAGTTCACCGAACGAGGCGAAGTAACGGTGGACGCCAAGCTTGATTCCGAGCGGCCGGGCGCAGCTATCGTTCGTTTCGCTATCACCGATTCGGGAATCGGGATTCGGCCCGATCAGGCGGCCCAACTTTTTTCTCCTTTCACACAAGCCGACGCCTCCACCACGCGCAAGTACGGGGGTACCGGACTGGGCCTGGCGATCTGCAAACAGCTGGTGGAGATGATGGGGGGATCCATCGGCGTGGACAGCTACGAAGGGCAAGGATCCACATTTTGGTTCACGCTCGATCTGGAACTTGCTCAGGCGGGCGAGCAGCATGATGAACGTCGCGCTGAAGGCGTTGTTCCTCAAAATGGAACCGCGCGTAAGGCCACCATCGGGCGCGTCTTGATCGCCGAGGATAACGCCACAAATCGCGAAGTGGCTTTGGCGCAACTGAAAAAGCTGGGATACCAAGCCGTGGCGGTGCCCAATGGCGCCGACGCGGTACAAGCCATCGAGCGCGGCATCTACGACCTGGTGTTGATGGACTGCGAGATGCCTGTGATGGACGGCTACGAAGCAACTCGCCGTATCCGGGCGGCTCGTCCGGATTTTCCCATCATTGCTCTGACTGCCGACGCAATGTCCGGGGACCGGGATCGGTGCATCAGCGAGGGAATGAGCGACTATCTAGCGAAACCGGTGGACCTGGAGCGTCTTGCGGAGGTACTTGCCAAATGGCTGTCGAAGCCCGACGCCGAGGAGCCTGCCGAACCGATCTTCGACGAGGACTCTCTGATTCGGCGGTTGATGGGAGACCGGGAACTGGCGAGCGCGGTTCTGAAAGGTTTTATCGAGGATGTTCCTATGCAGTTGAACAACTTGCGCCAGCGGCTGGATGAGGCGGACGCACCGGGAGCCCGATCGGTGGCTCACACCCTGAAGGGAGCCTCTGCCACGGTTTCCGCCCAGAGTTTGCAAGCCCTGGCCCTGGCTATGGAACAGGCCGGCGTAGCTGGGCGGTTGGATCGCTGCTTTGAACTTTTGCCGGGTGTGGTGGCCGAGTTCGAGCGGTTCAAAAACAACCTGCGGCAGACGGGATGGGTGTAGCCAATGATGGTGGAAAGAAGGAGACGATTATGATTCACCTGGACGGCGAACTGGCTCGAGACTTCTTGGCCGAGAGCCGCGACCGCCTGCTTTCGGCGGAAGAAGACCTATTGAGCATGGAACAGGAAAGTACGCAGGGAGATGAAGAACTGCTCAATCGGGTATTCCAGGATGTGCATTGGATCCACGCCGGAGCGGCCGTTTTTGATCTTATGAAGATCGGCGACCTGGCGCACAAGACGGAAACTGCACTGTCGATTATGCGATCCCACAAGGCGATTTCCACTCCCGATGGGATCCGCATTCTGCGGGGAGCCACCGATCGGCTGCGCGACCTGATTCAGAATCCCGCCGCGAGCAATCAAGCCGATATCGAGGAAGTCACGACCGCGCTTACTGGATTGATCGGCGTCGGCCACTCCGCCAGCCCGCCGCGCCCAGATGGGACGCGGATACGGGTGTTGCTGGTGGAAGACGATTTTTCCAGCCGGCTGGTGCTGCAGACCTTTCTTTCGAAATATGGCGAATGTCACGTGGCCGTGAATGGCAGGGAAGCTGTGGATGCGTTTCGTTCGACTTTGGAACACGGCCAGCGGTACGATCTGATCTGCATGGACATCATGATGCCGGAACTGGACGGCCGGCAGGCACTGCGGCAAATTCGGGATCTGGAAAAGGAGTTTGGTATTCTCTCAACGGCCGGCGCTAAGATTATCATGACCACCGCGATGAACGACGTCAAAGAAGTGGGTCGCTGCTTCCATGAACTGTGCGATTCGTACCTGGTTAAACCCATCGATTTGGCTACATTACTGAGCCAAATGAAATCGTATCAACTGTTGCAATGACGCTTGCTGCACTCGCGGCTTACTTCGCGTCTTGTATCTCGAGTTCTACCGGCTTGTCGCCCGCGTACATTTTCGCGCTATCGTAGAAGCCGGCCGTTACCAGGTGGATGTCCACCTGCTTCTTGCTCTTGTTCTCCCAAAACCAACCGTGAATGCCGGTGGTGGGTGCGGTGAACGAGCCATAAGAATGGTCTTTACCCACCTGGTTATCCAGTTCGTAGCTTTCGAAATAGTCGGGATTGGGCTTCTTGTCCGGTTCGCCATGAAATTCGTAGAGGATGTTGCCGGTCGCTTTCCAGGAGTAAATCATTCCCGCGCCTTTTTGCATGTGGTATTTGATCTCCACGCCTTCACCCGGCATTAGCGACAGGTCTTCGCTATCCACTTTGTAGGAATTGGGATGCGCGGTGTAGATGCCGGCAGGCGCGGCTACGGGACGAGCGCCGGTCACCGGTTTCGCCTCAGCTTCTGGCTTGGCGGTAGCTTTCGCTAAGTCGGTCAGATGAAGAAGCGCGCCGGTCTTCAGAGGATCGATTCCGTACTCGGCCGGCAGCACGGTCGTGAACAGAATAACCAAGGCAGCCGCAAACGCGATTCCCGTGGCTTTCGCGATCGCTCTCTTCGAGGGTGCCTGCATTGGCTGCACGTCTGGTTGTTCGATCATACGAGGTACCCAGCAATCTGATATCCCACCAAAACGAACCCGACCGTCATCAGCACAGTGTTCGCGGCGAAGGCCTGCCGTAAGAATCCGCTTTGGGTGCGCCAGTAGCTGAGCACGATCAGCACGGCGGTGAGCGCCAATACCTGCCCGATTTCCACGCCGACATTGAACGAGATGATGTTCGTGACCAACCCGTTTTTCGATAGATCCAGTTCTTGAAGCTTGGTTGCTAAGCCGAATCCGTGGAACAGCCCAAAGATCAACACAGCCGCTTTTGTGTTGGGCTCGAATCCGAAGAAACGCCGGAAGCCGTCCATGTTATCAAAAGCCTTGTAGACCACCGAGAGCCCGATGATCGCGTCGATTGTGTACGGGTTAGCATGGAATCCGCCCAGGACGCCGGCCAGCAAAGTGATGCTGTGCCCTAGGGTGAAGAGGCTGACGTACTGGACGATGTCCTTCAGCCGGTAAAGGAAAAAGATTACGCCGATCAGGAAGGCGATATGGTCGTACCCGGTGACCATGTGCTTCGCTCCCAAGTAAACGAACGCGGCAACGGCGGTGCCCTGGTTCGATTGGACGAACGAAGCGTCGCGTTTGGAGACGTTATGAGCGATCGCTGCCACAGGAAATAGTAGCGCTGAGAGAATGAGGAAGATTGGTAGAGTGCGGCGGGTCATATGCTGTTAAAAAGTAAACTTCAAGGCGGCTTGCATCAGACGCGGCGGAGCGGCGTGTACCACTTGCCCGAATAGCGCGCTATCGACATCGCCATTCACGGCTGCAGGTCCGAAAAATTGGGCGTGGTTGAAAGCGTTGAAAGCTTCGATACGGAATTGCAGGGCGCGAACCTCAGAGAATTGAAACGATTTTAGCAGCGCCATGTCGAAGTTCAACATCCCCGGGCCATAGAAAGACCGGCGCGACGCGTTGCCCGGCGTCCCGAGCGCGTTATCGCTAAACGCCGAGGTGTTGAAATAGGGCAGGCCGTTGCGCGGATTGCTATTCAAGTTGAGCGGACCGCCATTGTAATCGGGCAAATCGAGGCTGCGGTTATTCACGCCGTTCGGGATGCTGCCCATCAGCGATAGATCGCCATCGGCCCTTAATGTAACTGGAAAACCGGTGCTGGCCCGCGTGATCCCGGAAAGTTCCCAGCCGCTCGTCAAACCCTTTACGTGGCCAAAGAAGCGCTCGAACGGTAGGTTGTACTGGTAGCTGGCGACGAAATCATGCGTCAGGTCGAAGGCCGAAAGCGCACGAGTGGCACTGAAGTTGTAGGGATCCGCGGGATCGGAAATACTGGATCCCTGGTCTATCGACTTGCTGTAGGTATATCCAATCAAGAAGGTCATATTCTTGCTGGAGCGCCGTAGCGTGGCCTCGAAGGAATTGTAATTGGAGTTCCCAACGCTGGAGTCGTAGTCGTCGTTTGCGAATGCCGGCCCGAGGCCCGATCGCGTTCCCTGGATGGTCTGCCCGGACGCCGTAACGTAGGTTGTATCTTCGCCAAATGGCCCGCAAGTGGGCGAGCCGAGGGCCACTGCGCCTGGCTTGCTCAATGCGAGACACAATGCCGGATTTCCTGGATTCGCCGAATAAACCAGTAAAAGGTGATGCGCCTGGGAGCCCACATAGCTCAAGGTGAGCACCGTGTTTCCACCGAATTGGCGCTCGAGGGAGAAGAAGTAATTCTCGTTGTAGGGATACGTGTTCCAAGGCGGAGGCGCGGTCATACCGGCCTGCGGTTCAAACGGCGCGAAGTCGATACTTGAATTCGGGTTTTTCGCGGAGACATTCAGCGGTGGAAAGCTGAGTGGGAATGGGTTGCCGGTGAACGATCCGTTTGCCGCGGTTCTAAATGGCTCTTGGAACAGCGGCGGCGCGGGGCTGGTATAGCTCAACCCGTAGGGCGGCTGCGGCTCATCAATCGCCATGGTGTTGCCTTCGATCACCGAGTAATAAATCCCGTATCCGGCGCGGATGCTGGTTTTTCCGGGGCCACCTGTGAGCTTTGAAAGCAGGCCGTCTTTGAAGCCGGGCGAATACGCCAAGCCAAGGCGCGGCGAGAATCGATTGCTGGATGGCACCAGCGTACTGGGCACACCCTTGTCGCCGACGTAGACCAAGCCTACGGGCGCGTTGGGATAAACGACCGACTGTTCCCCGGGAATGAACGTTGGGATCTGATTGTATTTCTCAGACCAGTATTCCATGAGATCCCAACGCACCCCGTAGTTGAGCGTCAACGTGGATGTGGCGCGCCAGCTATCCTGCGCAAATCCACCGGCGTATTTGTGGCGGATGTAGTAAGCCTGCGAATCGGCCTGATTGAAATTGCTGGCAACGCCGATCAAAAAGTCCGCGAAATCGATTCCCGTCTGCGAGCCCGAAAAAAGGAACGATCCGTTAAACGTGGGATTCGGATTCACGTTTACCTGTTCGAAGCTGAACTCGAGGCCAGCCTTAACGGTGTGAGATCCCCACACTTTGGATATGTTATCGTTCGCCGCGTAGGTATTATTGGCCTGCTTCAAATTCGTAATGGGCGTGCCCATCACAAATGAATTGAAGATGGTGTTCTCGACACCTTCGATGGACGGCGCCAGGGGAACAATTCCAGCGGTGCCCACGCCGGTGACGAAGCCCTGCGATGCCAGGCTGGGGCCGACACCGCCGGCCGGCTGTCCAACGTTGTTCGAATCGCGCATATAACTGAGGCGCAGCTCGTTCACCGTGGAGGGGCCGAAGGTCTTGGTCTCCCCAAGATTGACAAGTTGGGCACGCCCTAACGTCAACGCATTGAAGCCTGGAACGTTCGCGCCGCCCTGGCCGGTGGGATAGGGGTTGTTGAGACTGTAGTCGTCGAAGAAATAGTAAGCCGATAAGAGCCCGAAGCGCGCACTGTTGGCGTCCACTTTGAAGCTGCCTTTGTCGTCCCGCACGGTCTCGCCCTCGCCGCCGGTGGAAAACGTGGACGCCCCGTCGTTGGGAAGAGGAATGTACTGCAGCAGGTGCTGCGCCGGGGCGGACCAAACACTTTGCGGGATAATGCCGCCAGGAAACACCTGGCTGTACGGTTCATTCGCCGTGACCGCGTAGCCGAGCTTTTGCGACAAAAGATTCGCCAGATAAGGACCACTCACGGTGCCCGTCAACTGGCTGGAGAGGGCGCCGAAATTTCCGGATCGCTCGGCCAGCGTTGGCACTGGAATCAAGCCCGTGTCGAGGCCCTGCGCCGTCCGCGTGCCTTGATAATCGGCGAAGTAGAAGATCTTGTCTTTCTTGATGGGTCCGCCAACAGTGCCGCCGAACTGGTTTTGCCGGTAGAAGCTGCGATCGGGCGAAAAAAAATTGCTCGCATCCAGATCGGTATTTCGCAAAAACTCGAATGCCGTTCCGTGAATCTGATTTCCCCCGCCCTTGGTGACTACGTTTACGATGCCGCCGCTGTAGTTGCCGTACTCCGCGTTGACGTTGTTGGT